>Ga0335081_10009567_pt1 | contig 15617 bp, 18 predicted proteins | sample Lox_Sample_35_FD_206713 | JGI IMG/M metagenome (GOLD analysis project Ga0335081, IMG submission 206713) | Soil microbial communities from Loxahatchee National Wildlife Refuge, Florida, United States - Lox_Sample_3.5 | ecosystem: Environmental > Terrestrial > Soil > Wetlands | place: USA... | reverse complement strand
ATGTGCTCGCGCGTCTGCGGCATGGGGCCATCGGTAGCCGCCACCACCAGAATCGCGCCATCCATCTGCGCCGCGCCGGTGATCATGTTCTTGATGTAATCGGCGTGGCCGGGACAATCGACGTGCGCGTAGTGGCGATTGGCAGTCTCATACTCGACGTGCGCGACCGCAATCGTAATTCCGCGCGCTTTTTCTTCCGGCGCGTTGTCGATGGAATCGAAACTGCGGAACTTGACCTTGGGATTATGCTTGGCCAGCGTCTTGGTGATCGCCGCGGTGAGCGTGGTCTTGCCGTGGTCAATGTGACCGATGGTCCCCACGTTCACATGCGGCTTGCTGCGATCAAATTTTTCCTTCGCCATAAGTTTTCGTTGAAAAAGAAAATCTGGAGCCGTTGACCAGGATTGAACTGGTGACCTCGTCCTTACCAAGGACGCGCTCTACCAACTGAGCTACAACGGCGGAAACTCAAATTCGCCAACCCTTAACGTCACAGCGCCTCTGCAAGCGCCGTAACCGCCCGCATTTCCCGGCCAAACGCCACAGCGCTCCTGCGCCGGCGGCGCGACGGCCGCCCCGCCAGGAGCTTGGTGGACAGGGAAGGATTCGAACCTTCGTACGCCGCAAGGGCGGACAGATTTACAGTCTGTTGGCTTTAACCACTCACCCACCTGTCCGGATTCCCTACAGGCTTAACCTACTCAGTGTAGCAAAACGACCCAACGGGCGCAGCGGTGGCGATCAGTGCGCCGCGGCCGTTCTCAGATTTCTCAGGCGCAAATAATCGCGGATCGCCTCGTCAAGCGATGGCATCGGCGCAATGCCCAGCGATTCGAGCTTGGCGTTAGACAGCGCGGAATATTTCGGGCGCCGCGCGGCGGTGCGGAACTCGCGCTCGTTGGTCGGTTTGAGCGTCGGTTTCAGTCCCGCGGCGTCGAAAATTTTCACGGCCCAGTCGAACCAGGAGATCGGCGTTCCGCCGCCCGCGTGGATCACGCCGGTAATTTTTCGATCCACCAGGTCCGCGACGCGCGACGCGAGCGCGGGCGCGTAGGTCGGCGACGCGACGTGATCCTCCACCACGCGGATGGTTTGTCCTTGCGCCGCCAGCCGTAGCATCAACTCGACGAAATTTCCGCGCGCCGTCGAAAGTCCGCCCGGTCCGAACACGCCCGACGTTCGCACGATCAGCGGCGCGTCGAGATAGGCGCGCGCGTACAGCTCGCCGCCGAGCTTCGATACCGCGTAAGCTCCCAGCGGATGCGTCTGATCCTCTTCGCGATACGCGCGGCCGGCGAGTCCGTCGAAGACGTAATCGGTGGAGAAATGCACCAGCCGGGCATCCGCCTGCCGGCACGCCATCGCCACGTTTCGCACGGCGAGCGCATTCACCAGAAACGCCGCCTGCGGCTCCTTCTCGGCGACATCCACCTGGTTATACGCGGCGGAGTTGATCACCACCGCGGGATCGAAGCGCGCGATGGCGCGCTCCACCTGCGCCGGATCGGTGATGTCCACCGAGTTGCGCTCGAATCCCGTCGCGTGATATCCGCGATCTGTAAACACGGCCATCAGTTCCACGCCGAGCTGGCCGCCGCTCCCAAAAATCGCTACCCGTTCCGGCACTCCTCCATTATGCGACGTTAGTCTTTTTTCTTGCCGCCCAGCAGCCCGTTCAGAATCCCGCCCGCCGCCTTGCCCGCCGCGCCCTTCAGGTCCTTCATCTCCGATTCCGCCATGCCCTTGAGATCCGGCTCGAACTTCGGATCCGACGACGTGCCGCGGATAAAAAACGGCACGCCGGACTTGGAACGCGCGCCCAGCGCCGCTGGCAGCAATCCCTCCTTGAGCATCACGCGCATCTTGAAATCGAGAGCGCGCTGCGGGCTCACCGTGCCGCTGCCATCCAGCTCGCCGACGGTGGTCTCGACGAACTTGATATTGTCGAGTTCGGTCCCCGCGCTTCCATTCTTTACATCCGAGCTCAGCGTTTGAATTTCCGTCGTCGGAGTATTCTTGATTCCGGCCAGCGCCTCGATCGCGGTCATCTTCTTGCCCAGATCGAACCCGGCGATGCGAACGCCGTTCAATCGCAGCGATCCGGCTTCGGAAAGATTTGCAAGCGGGCCTTCGACGCTCATGTTGATGGACGCCGCGCCGCTCTCGAGTTTCGCGCCGTCCGGCAGAACCACATTCAGCGCCGGCAGCATTCCTTCCAGCTCCTGCACCGGCATGTTCGTTCCCGAAAGCGTCGCCTTGATGGCCATCGACTCGCCCTGCGGCGTGTACATTCCGGTGAGCGCCGCCTGGGCCTTGCCGATGTGAATTTCGCCTTTGATCAGCGACCCGGCGCGCGACGCGAGATCGTGCCGTAGGGTGAAATCAAACTCCGCCGGCCTCGTCGCGGGCGAGGCGCCCTTCACCAGTTGCAATTTTTCGGCGGTCACCTTTCCGTTCAGCTCGATGCGCTTGCCGTCCGAATCGCCGCTCGCGTCGATGGCAACCAGGCCGGCGATTCCCGCCGCCGGATCGAGCGCGGCCGATTCGACCAGGTCGAGATGCGTCGCGTTCAGCGTCAGCTTCAACGGCGTCAGCTCGACATTCTCAGCCGAAATCGGCCCGGCGCTGCCTTTCATATTGATATCGCCGCCTCCGGAAAATTTCGCCGAAAGCGAGAAGGGGAACACGGTCGTCCGCGAGAAATTCGTCAGTTCGAGATTGACGTCGCTGAGCACCAGCGGCTTGGAAACCCGGCTCGTCTTGGCGATGGTGAGCCGCCCGTTGCTGATCCGCACCAGATCCACCGACAGGTCCACCGGAGGCCCGGACGATGCCGGAGCGCTGGACGTCTTCGCTCCGCCGAGCTTGGCGTAATTCCACTCGCCGGTCGGTTTTTGAAGCAGCGCGATTTCCGGCTGATCAATCACGATCCGCCGGACGCTGATTCTGCGCGAGAAAATGAGCGGCATCAGATCGATTCCCGCGCTCAGCGATTTGGCCGACAGAAACGGCGCCTGGCTGAACGCCGGATCGTCGGCGATGGAGAGATTGTCAGCGCCGACGCTGCCGGAAAAGACCTGGAGCTTCAGATTTCCGACATTCACCGGACGTCCGAGAGCCGTGGTAAGCTCGGATTCGAGTCGCGGCCGGAACTGGTTCACGTCGATCAGGAAGGGGAGGGCGAGAGCAGCCACCAGAACCAGCGCGGCAAAAACAACGACGACGCGGGCAACGGCTTTCATGCAGACAGTTTACTCCCGTCAGCGGAAACTGGAGCGAAAAGCGGGCGTCTATTTTATATGAAGTCCCGAACGCTCGCGCTGGGCTGCGCGGCTTTGCTCGCGCTGCCGCTTTTCGCCGAAAAATTCCAGCTGAACTCCGCCGGAATCGTGCCGGCGGCCGCGGGCATGATGGACATTAACCGTGACAACAACGGCAACACGCGCATCGATCTGAAAGTGGACCACCTGGCATTGCCGGCCAGCTTGTCGCCTTCCAAAACGACTTATGTCGTCTGGGCGCAATCGGCCAACGCTCCGCCGGAAAATCTGGGCGAGCTCAAGGTGGGCGACCATCTGAAAGGCGAGTTGAAAACCACCACCGCGCAACGCGATTTCGAGTTGCTGGTGACCGCCGAAAACAATCCGCGCACCTCGACGCCCACTGGCGCCGTGGTGTTGCAGGCCAACATCCGCCAGACGCCATGAATACGCAGGACGGATCGCAGACCGAAGTCGTGTTGCGCGATTTTGACGGATCACGCACCATCTTTGAAACGGATCTGCCGTTGCGCGACGTGATCAGCGCGGCGCAAAGCGACATGGTGGTGACGGTCAACAAGACCTACATCCGCACCGCCGAGACCGACGAACGCGGCCGCGTGATTTACCAGGAAAGCCATTAGTACAAACCCCGGCACACTGCCCTTACACTGGTAATTCATGGACAAAACCATTTCGCCCGCGCGGGCGATTGCAGGGATGATCACGCTTCCGGGCGATAAATCCATCTCCCACCGCTACGCCATGCTGGGCGCGATCGCGGGAGGCACTACCGCCATCTCCAATTATTCGACCGGCGCCGACTGCCAATCGACTCTCGGAGCCGTCGCGGCGCTGGGCGTTCCGGTCGAGCGCACCAACGGCGTGGTGAAGATTCAGGGAGGCGCGTTGCGCGCTCCGGCGAAAGACCTGGACGCGGGTAATTCCGGCTCGACCATCCGCATGCTATCGGGAATTCTCGCCGGGCAGCCCTTCGATTCGCGCATCGGCGGCGACGAATCGCTCTCGCGCCGGCCCATGCAGCGCATCATGACGCCGCTGGGCCAGATGGGCGCATCGATCGAAGCGCGTGACGGCAAATTTCCTCCGCTTCAGATCCACGGCCGCGCGCTGCACGGCATCGATTACACGCTCCCCGTTCCGAGCGCGCAGGTGAAAAGCTGCATTCTGCTGGCCGGCCTGTTCGCCAAAGGCGACACCATTGTGCGCGAGCCGGTCCGCACGCGCGACCACACCGAAATCGCCCTAAAGGAATTCGGCGCGGAACTCGAGATCGACCGCCGCGTGATCGCGCTGCGCGAGGGCGCGCTTCTCGAAGGCCGCGAGCTTTTCGTTCCCGGCGATTTGAGCTCGGCCACGTTTTTCCTGGTCGCCGCGCTGCTGGTTCCCGAAGCCAACCTGGTGATTCACGGTGTGGGCCTGAATCCGACGCGCTCCGCTTTGCTCGATTTTCTGGTCGCGATGGGCGCGCAGATCAAAGTGATCGACGTGCAGCAGACCTCGGGTGAGCTGGTCGGCGATCTGCGCATTCGCAGCTCGAAAATCTCCGGCGGCGTGATCGAGGGCGCGATGGCCGCGGCCTTGATCGATGAGATCCCCGCGCTCGCCGTGTTGGGCGCCGCGTCGGAAAACGGATTGACCGTGCGCGACGCAGCCGAGCTGCGCGTCAAGGAGACGGACCGCATCGCCACGCTCGAAAAAAATTTCCGGCGCATGGGCGTCTCCATCGAATCCGCGCCGGACGGCTTCCATCTTGCCGGAAAACAGAAATTTCACGCGGCCGAAATCGATCCGGAGGGCGATCATCGCATTGCCATGGCGTTCTCCGTCGCCGCGCTTGCCGCCGACGGCGATTGCGTCATCCACGGAGCCGAAGCCGCCGACGTGTCTTTTCCTGAATTTTTTAGTACACTGCATCAGATAACGGCATGATGCCCATGGGTGAAAGGGAAACCGACCTGACGCTGCCGTGCCTGGTGCACGATCTCAATAATGTGTTTCAAACGCTCATTGAGGCAGCTGATTTATTGTCCGCGGACCCGCGCTGGGCGCCGCTTTCCGCCGCCATTCTGCGCAGCGTGGAGCGCGGCCGCAATGTCACCCAGAGCATCCAGAATACGGAAGAAACGGCCGCTCCGTTCGAGACCATCCTGACCAACGCCATCTCCTTCGTCGAGGATTCGCTCATCGGCGGCCGCGGACCCCGCATCGAATTCGAGCGCTCCATCGACGCCGGCATTGGGCTGCACCGCACCTGGGCCTGGGAGCGCGTGCTCATCAATCTTTTTTCGAACGCGGTGCGCGCCATGCCCGCGGGTGGAAAAATTCGCGTCCGCGCGGAACGCTCACCCGAACAGATCCGCATCAGCGTGAGCGACGAGGGTCCCGGAATTCCGCTGAACATTTTGCCTTACGTGTTTGAGCCCCACGTGTCCACGCGCGGGTCCGGGCTGGGACTACACATCGTCAGGACGATTGTCCGCCAGGATGGAGGCGACGTGCGCGCATGTAACCGCGCCGACGGCCCTGGCGCGGAGTTTGTAATCATCATTCCGGCTGAACCTTTGCTTGCTCACCCGGCGCATGCTTGAATGGTTGTAATTGATGGCGCGCGCCACGCATCTAACGTTAGGCGACGAATGAAAAGCAACAGACCCGATACCCGTTACTATTGTGTTCTCCGCACGGCCATGACCGCGGCCTTGATCGTCGCGCCGCTCTGCGGTCAGAATGCGGTCGAAATCGTGAAGAAATCGATCGATAACGATTTCCATAACTCCGATCGTCAAAAAGACTATACCTACCAGGAACGCGAGCAGGATCGCGAGTTCGATTCCAAAGGATCGGTCACCAAGACGGAGAGCCAGACCAGCGAGATCACGGTCCTGGTTGGCCAGCCCTATCGTAAGCTGATCGCCAAGGATGACAAGCCGCTGCCCCAAAAAGACGCGCACCGCGAAGACGAAAAGATGGATCGCGAGCTTTCGCACCGCGAGAACATGAGCCCCCAGGATCGAGCCAACCTGGAAAAAAAGCGCCAGGAGAGCAGGAAGTTCCTGCGCGAGGTGCCCGAAGCATTCCACTTCACTCTGGCTGGCGAAGAAAAGGTCAGCGGAAGGCCCGCATGGGTGATCGACGCCGAGCCGAACCCCGATTTCAAGCCCAAAACGATGCAGGCCAGGATCCTCCAGAAGATTCGCGGCAAGGTGTGGATCGACCAGAGCGAATATCAGTGGGTCAAGGCCGACATGCATGTGCTCGACGCGATTTCTCTGGGCCTGGCGCTGTTCCGCATTGCGCCCGGCGGGTCGATTTACTACGAGCAGAAGCGGGTCAATGACGAAGTGTGGCTGCCCGAACAGCTCCGCATCCGCGCCGACGCCCGCCTGGCGTACGTCAAGAAGGTGCGGACCGAAATCGACATCACCTATCAGGACTACCGGAAATTCCGGAGCGACGCGAAGATGGTCTCGGTCGCGGAGAAGTAGCACCGTCCCGCGTCCAACGCCGACGTTCGGGCCCCCGGCGGGTCGCGAGCGGAGTTTCCACACCAGCGCCGAAAGGGACGCGCCCGACAAGCCCGCCGACGTGCGTTCTTTGTCTCAGATCCGCGTGCGCAACCGCGACCAGACCTCCGCCGCTACCGTCTCCGGCGACGGGATCCGCACCACGTCGAACCCCGCGGCGACTGCGCTCGCTATTCCCGCGTCCGAATCCTCCACCACCAGCGGCCTTTTTGCGCCCACCAGCTCCGCCGCTTTTAAGTAAGGATCAGGAGCCGGCTTCAGATTGGCCACTTCTCTTCCGCACACCAGCGCCGCGAAGCACGCTCGGATTCCAGCCGATTCGATGGGCGGCTCGACCTCCGATCTTCCGCTTGAAGAAACCACAGCTAATCTATAAAAACCGCTTAGTTTATTAATCAACGTAACGGTCTCGGGAAGAAACGGCGGAGCGGCCATAATGCGCTCGAAAAACATCAGGCGCTTGCGCTCGCTTTCCGCCCACAATTGCTCGAAGGCAACCGGCGGAACGCGCTGCGCGGCGAGCTGGGCGATCATGAAGCGGTCCGAGGTCCCCACGCAATTGTTGAAGTAATACTCTCTATCTAATTCAATTCCAAAATCTTCGAGGATCTCTTTCCAACACGCGTAGTGAAGCGGTTCGGTATCGGCGAGCACGCCGTCGAAGTCGAACAGAATCGCGTCCCAGTAGGGGTTCACCCCAGAATCCTCAAGAAGTCGGCAGGGCGGACGATGGCGATTCCGCGGAAGGTCTTCAATGCCCACAAATGCCGGTCGCCGGATACGATGATGTCCGCCACCGAAGCGACAGCGCACGCGAGAATGTGGTCATCGTCCGGATCATCCTGAACGGCGCGGACCGAAACACGAGGCTCAACGAAAGTTCCGACCCTGGCTATCAATTTTAGCCGCGAAAGGATCTCCGCTTCGGTCCACTGCATGTCCCTCCTCAGTACCCTCGCAACTTCTCCGGCGATCGCCCGCGAGGCGTACAGCGAGAATTTTCGTTCGAGAGCCCGGCGCCAGATTTCCGCCGGAACGCCGTGCGTAGTGATGAATGCTGAGATGTAGACGTTCGTATCAAGAACGGTCTTAAGCAGAGCGCCGCCTCTTGCGCTGCTCGTGAATCCTGCGGTTGACGCTCGCCATATCCGTCTTAATTCCGAGCTGCTTTGCCCGCTTAGCGCCCTCTCGCGCCAGTCGGACGCTTTCCGCGACGATTTCTTCAGCAGAGATTGGAGAGACAGCGTGTTCTTCCTGCGCCTCCCGGATACATCGCTCGACGAGTTGCAGATCCTTCTGGTCTTTGCGGAAATCTTCGTAGACCTGAACCATTTCGCTCAACAGCGCGGTTTGAGAACGGCGCTCCCGTTTCGCGAGGTTTTCGATCTTCCGCGCGAGCACAGATGTCACGGCAACGCTCTCCAATTTTCGGTTCACATAATCATCTTAAGAAATCCCCGCCCATCGGCGCTATGACGATATAATTCGTTCATGATCAAACCCACCGAAAAGATCTGGCACAACGGCCGGCTCATCGACTGGAACGACGCCAAAATTCACGTTCTGTCGCACGTCACCAGCTACGGCAGTTCCGTTTTCGAAGGCATCCGCTGCTACGCGACCCGCTCGGGACCCGCCATTTTCCGCGCCAAGGAACACATCCGCCGTCTGCACGATTCAGCCAAAATCTATCGCATCGAAATTCCCCACTCGATCGACGAGCTGTGCAACGCGATGAGCGAGCTGGTCCGCGCCAACAAGATGGAGGCCTGTTACCTCCGCCCGCTGGTGATCCGCGGCTACGGCAACGTGAGCGTCCTGCCCACCCAGGACAATCCCATCGAAACCTACATCGCGTGCTGGGAGTGGGGCAAGTACCTGGGCGACGAGGGCTTGGAAAACGGCATCGACGTGTGCGTCTCGAGCTGGACGCGCATGGCGCCCAACACGCTTCCCGCGCTCTCCAAGGCCGGCGCCAATTACATGAACTCGCAGTTGATCCGCATGGAGGCCGCGGTCAACGGGTACGCCGAAGGCATCGCGCTCGACGCCGCCGGATATGTGAGCGAAGGTTCGGGCGAAAATCTGTTCCTGGTGCGCGACGGAAAGATCACCACGCCGCCGCTCGGCGCAAGCGTGCTGCCCGGCATCACGCGCGACACGCTGATTCAACTCGCCCAGTCGATGGGAATTCCGGTAACCGAAGCGCTGATCCCGCGCGAAGCCCTGTACATCGCCGACGAGGTGTTTTTCTGTGGAACCGCGGCGGAAGTGACGCCGATTCGCTCGGTCGACCGCATTCAGATCGGTAAAGGCAAGAGAGGCCCCATCACCGAAAAGCTGCAGCGCGAGTTTTTTGCGATCGTGGAGGGTCGCGTGCCCGATCGCTTCGGCTGGCTGTCGCCAGTGGCGCAGCCGGTGGGGGCCGGAAGGTAAAGCCTGATTCGCTAAAGCTTCCGCGGGAACTGAACTACGTGGCCACCTCCCCCGAGACTGACACACCAGCCCAGTTCCGCGCAGAATCTTCCAGCATTTGTACCAAGCCCTGACGCGGAGGTCCAGACCTTATTTCGCGATTTCAACAGATCTTTTGCGCAGGCTTTCCCGCCACATACGCGACCGGCGTTGTGAGTATACTGTGAAAAAATCAGGACCGCAGTGAAATGTAGCGGCTATAATTCGTCCAACGGCGAACTCGTGGAAATTGAGTTCGATAGCGTGATCACGCACGTCGATCCGCTGCTCGAAGCCGGCGACGATGTGAATATCGCGCCTGGATTCATCGATCTCCAGCTCAACGGCTTCGCCGGCGTCGACTACAACTTGCCCGCGGCCGCGCACGACCAGATCGCGCGCTCCATTCGCGCGGTTTTCTCGACCGGCGTGACGCGCTTCTTCCCCACTGTGATCACTGGCCCTCCCGACCACATGCTGGCGGCGCTGCGCAATCTCGCCGCGGCACGCGAGTCGCTTGAAGACGGCGCGGCCATGGAAGCGTTTCACGTCGAAGGCCCGCACATCTCGCCCGACGATGGCCCGCGCGGCGCGCATCCCAAAAAATGGGTGCGCGCGCCCGACATGGACGAATTCCATCGCTGGCAGGAAGCCGCGAAGGGTAACGTGCGGCTGATCACGCTCGCGCCGGAATGGCCCGGCGCCATGCGCTATATCGAGAAGGTGACCGCGGTAGGCGTAGTGATCAGCATCGGCCACACCGGTGCGACTCCCGCGCAGATCCGCGACGCGGTCTCGGCCGGCGCCACGCTCTCCACGCACCTGGGCAACGCCGGCCACGCGACGCTTCCCAAATTTCCGAATTATCTGTGGACCCAACTCGCCGAAGACCGCCTGGCCGCGAGCTTCATCGCCGACGGAATCCATCTGGACAACGATTATTTCCGCACCGCGCTGCGTGCCAAGGGCGTGGAGCGCTCCATTCTGATCACCGACGCGGTGATGCCGGCCATGTGCCCTCCAGGACTTTACGAGCTGGGCGAAGTGCCGGTGGAGCTGCGCGAAGACGGCCGCGTAGTACTGCGCGGCGGCACGCGCCTGGCCGGATCGAGCCTGCGCATGGATCGCGCCATCGCGAACGTGATGCGGATCGCGGGCCTGACGCTCATCGAAGCGGTCGCCATGGCGACGGTGAATCCGGCGCGCGTCGGCCGGATCGTCTCGCGCCAGCGCGCCCTGCGCCCCGGTGAGCGAGGCGACATCGTCCGCTTCCGCCTGGACCCTTCCGGCGTCGAGGTGCTCGAAACCTACATGGGCGGGCGCAGAGTGTTCAGCCGTTCATGAACGTGAATAAACGTGAATGCGCTGTGAATCCGTCTTCATTCGACCCGCGCGTCTCCGATAGAATCGAAAGAGAGTATGTGGTTTCTGCTCGCTGTGTTGCTCGCCCAGGCGCCCGATTACCAGGGCGACGGCATCAAAGCGCTCGACGCGAAGCAATATCAATCCGCGGCCGATCTGTTCACCAAGGCCGTGGCGGCCGACCCGAAAGACTACGCCGCGCATTTTCATCTGGCGCTCGCCTACAGTCTGCTCGGAAAAGACGCCGACGCAGTCGCGCAGTATAAATCCACCCTGGAGCTGAAACCCGGATTGTACGAAGCCGAGTTGAACGAGGGCATTTCCCTGCTGCGCATGAAGGACGCCGCCTCCGCGCTGCCGCTGCTCAAAAACGCGGCCGGCCAGAAACCCAAGGAATTTCGCCCCGCATATTACTATGCGCAGGCGTTGTTCGATCGCGGCCAGTTCGCCGAAGCACAATCGGCCTACGCCGCGGCGCTCGAATTGAATCCGTCCTCCGCCTCGGCCGAATTCGGGTTGGGCGAATCGCTCGCGCGCCAGAATCAGCTTGCGCAGGCCGAACCGCATTACCGCAAAGCCGCCTCGCTCGACCCCGCTTACAAGTCTTTCCTGCTCCAGCTTGCGGAACTGTACGAGCAGGCGCATCAGCCCGCGCCCGCGATCGCCATCTACCGCGAGTTCCCCGCCGACCCCGGCGCGCAGGAGCGTTTGGGCGCCCTCATGCTCGACTCGGGCGACGCCGCCGATGCGATTCCCGCGCTCGAAGCGTCGGTGGCGAAATCGCCGACGTCCGCCAACCGCGTCGCGCTCGCGCAGGCCTACGCGAAAGACAAGCATCCTGAAAAAGCCATCCCGCTGGTCGCGCAGGCCCTCGCCGAGCAGCCCGGCGATTTCGACCTGCGCATGTATTACGGCCGCCTGTTGCGCGATCAGCGAAAATTCCCCGAAGCGGCCGAGCAGTTTCTCGCCGCGTCCAAACTCAAGCCCGGTGACCTGCAACCGTGGAATGAGCTGACCGGCGTCCTGGTCACCGCCGGCGATTATCCTCAGGCGCTCGCCGCGCTCGATCGCGTGCGCGCGCTTGGCGGCGAAACTCCCGCGCATTATTTCCTGCGCGCCATTTCCTACGATCATCTGCACCAGCTCAAGGAAGCGCTGGCAAATTACAAACTTTTTCTGGACAATAGCAACGGAAAAAGTCCCAATGAAGAGTTCCAGGCCCGGCAGCGGTCCCGGATCATTCAGGATGAGATGAAGCGTCACTGATATGCGCTACGCGCTCCTCATTTTTCTGGCCCTCGGCGCCTTCGCGCAGGATCTCAAATCCATCCGCGATGAGCCCAACCCGGAGCGCCGCAGCGAGCTCGCGCTCGACAACGCCAACAACGCCATCGACACGGCCGAGGACGCCTACAAGGCCGGCCAGATCGAAAAGATGCAGGCCGCGCTCACCGAGGTCGCCGACTCCGTCGATCTTTCCTACGAATCGCTTTCCGCCAGCGGCAAGAATCCGCGCCGCGACAAAGGGTTCAAGAAGGCCGAGCAGCGCACGCGCGAAATGCTGCGCCGTCTGGACGGTTTCCACCAGATGGTCGATTTCGACCTGCGCCCGAGCGTCGAAAAAGTCCGCGACCGCGTGGCCGCCGTGAATGATAATTTGTTGAATGGGATCATGAAGAAGAAGTAGAGGTGTTATGCGATTTCCCATCGTTCTCTTCCTCGCCGCCTGCGCCCTGCCGGCGTTCGCGCAGGACCGCGATTTCCTCACCACCGATGAAGCCGACCAGATCCGCGATGTGCAGGAACCCAACCAGCGCATCAAGCTGTACATCCACTTCGCGCGCCAGCGCCTGGACCAGGTGGATCAGCTTCTCTCCAAGGACAAGCCCGGACGCAGCGCCATGATCCACGATCTGCTGGAGGATTACGGCCACATCATCGACGCCATCGACACCGTCGCCGACGACGCGCTGCATCGCCACGTGGACATCAAGCCGGCCATGAACGCCCTGACCACGGCGGAAAAGGAAATGCTCGCCAAGCTGCAAAAAATCGACGCCGCGCAGCCCAAGGACATCGCGCGCTACGATTTCGTACTCAAGGAAGCCGTCGATACCACCCAGGACAGCTTCGACCTCTCGCGTGAGGATCTGGGCGAGCGCGCCGCCGAAGTCGACGCGCACGAGAAGCAGGACAAAGCCGAGCGCGAAGCCCTCATGACTCCCGACGAGAAAAAGGAAGCGGCGAAGAAAGAGGCGCAGGACAAGAACAAGAGGAAAGCTCCCACGCTGCTGCGCCCCACCGATCCGCCGATCGACAAGAAGAATAATCAATAAGGATACGGAATCAATGACTGATCGCGACCTGTTTCGTCACACGCTCGCCACCCTCGCCTATCGCGGCGGCAAAACCATCCGCGACGCGCCGGAAAGCTTCGCGCGCTTCGATGCAACCGGGAAAACGCCGGTGGATTTGCTGGCGCACATCGGCGACCTGTTCGACTGGACGCTCAGAATGCTGCGCGGCTCGAGCGAGTGGCGCGTCGCGGCGCCGCAAGGCTGGGAGCACGAAACGCGGCGCTTCTACGACGGACTCTCCGCGATCGATGCGCTAATCGTCTCGGGTGACCCGCTCCAGGCGCCGCTCGAACGCCTGCTGCAGGGACCCATCGCTGACGCGCTCACCCACGTAGGCCAGCTCGCCATGATGCGCCGCATGGCCGGCGCGCCCACCCGCCCCGAAAATTATTACATCGCGTCCATCGAAATCGGCCGGGTCGGCCCCGACCAGGCTGCCGCAGCCAGAAAGTAGGAAGCCGCATCCTAACGGCTGGCGGAAAACTTGTAAATCGTCACGCTGCGAAACTCCGCACCCGGATTGAGCACCGTCGAGGGAAACTGCGGCTTGTTCGGCGAATCAGGAAAATGCTGCGTCTCCAGGCAAAACCCCGAGCGGCGCCCGTACACCACGCCGGCGTGTCCGCGCATGCTCCCATCCAGAAAATTGCCGCTGTAAAACTGAACGCCCGGCTGATCCGTCATCACCTCCAGCACGCGCCCCGTCGACGGCTCTTCCACTCGCGCCGCCAGCCGCAATCCCGATCCGTTCAGCACGAAGTTGTGATCGTACCCCTTGCCGCGTTTCAACTGCTCGTCGTCCTGCTCGATCCGCGCCCCGATCGCCACCGGTTTTCGAAAATCGAACGGAGTCCCGTCGACGGAACGAATCTCTCCCGTCGGAATCAGCCCGGCGTCCACGGGCGTGAACCGGTCCGCGTTCAGCATCACCACGTGCCCCAGCACATCGCCCGATCCGCGCAGATTGAAATACGAGTGATTGGTGAGATTCACCACCGTCGTTTTTTCCGCGCTCGCGCGATACTCGATGCGCAGCTCGTTCGCGTCGGTCAGGTGATACGTCACCACTGCCGTCAAATCGCCGGGAAAACCTTCGTCCCCGTCCTTGCTCACGTGCGTGAGCTCCAGCCCGCCATCGCCCAGCTCGCGCGCCTTCCACAGCGCTTTATCGAACCCGTACGATCCTCCGTGCAACATGTTCGCGCCGTCGTTGTTCTCGAGCTTATACTCGACCCCATTCAACGCGAACCGCGCCCCGCCGATCCGGTTCGCATAACGCCCCACCAGCGCGCCGAAGAACGGACTCGGATTGCGCAGATATTCCTTCACAGAATCGAACCCGAGCACCACCTCGCCCAGCGACCCCTTGCGATCCGGCACTCGAATCGACACCACGCGTCCGCCGTAAGTCGCGATGCGCGCCTGGACGCCGTTGCGATTGGTCAGCGTGAAAATCGCGACCGCCGTGCCGTCCGGCATGCTTCCAAACCCCGCCCGCGTAATTTTTCCGGCGGCGAGCATGCTCACCGCGGCGAAGATCGACGCCAGTCGGGTCATTGCGCAGCGCCAGCGGCGTTCCCGGCAAGCCCCAACTCTTCCGCGTGCGCCTGCATCGCGCGAATGCAGAACTCGATATGCTCGTCCAGATCCACGCCGAGCTCGGCCGCGCCGTTGACAATGTCCTCGCGATTCACGTTGCGAGCGAACGCCTTGTCCTTCATTTTTCTACGCACGCTCTTCACCTCCACTTCGTGAATGCTGCGCCCCGGCTTGACATACGAGCACGCGGTCAAGAATCCCGCCAGCTCATCGCAGGCGAACAGCGTTTTTTCGAGCTGCGACACTCGCGCCACGCCGCTGTAATTGGCATGCGATAAAATCGCGCGCCGGATCTCTTCAGAAACTCCGCGCCCGGCGAGAATCGGCTCGCCTTTCATGGGATGGTCCGGAGCTTCGGGATGAATCTCCCAGTCGAAGTCGTGCAGCAGCGCCGTGACGGCCCATTTCTGTTCGTCCTCGCCGAATTTGCGGGCGTAAGCGGTGACGCACGCCTCCACAGCCAGCATGTGTTTGCGCAGGCTCTCCGATTTGACGAACTCGCAAACCGTCGCCCACGCCTGATTTCGATCCATACCGCCAGTGTATCCGTATATCTCGCCCTCAGCCTCATTGCAGCGTCGCTCAGGCGCCTGCTATATTGGCAACGCGGGCCTGTGGCGCAGTTGGGAGCGCGCTTCCATGGCATGGAAGAGGTCGTGAGTTCGAATCTCACCAGGTCCACCAAAACAAAGCCCAATAAACCAAATACATACCAAATTGGTCAGTGCGCTTCTTCATCGCGGAAGAGGTCACCGTAGTCCACGCGGAGTCCAAATTCGCAACTTCCGTTCTGATTACGCAGTTTGCTGGGCGACAACGGGGGACGCCAGTATGCCAGGGCGACCTGCCTTGTTTTCACACATGCTCGGCGAGCGGTGGAAGTCGTTGCATTCGGAGCCTGGGTGCTGCTCTCAAGTGGCAGGGCGGAGTAGGATTGTGGTTTAGGTAGGCCATGAAGCGAGACTCACTGGAATCCCTGATCAAAGATGAGCCACTATATTCGAAGCTTCTCCAGGAGTGCTGGTGCTGCCACGCTG
>Ga0335081_10009565_pt1 | contig 15619 bp, 15 predicted proteins | sample Lox_Sample_35_FD_206713 | JGI IMG/M metagenome (GOLD analysis project Ga0335081, IMG submission 206713) | Soil microbial communities from Loxahatchee National Wildlife Refuge, Florida, United States - Lox_Sample_3.5 | ecosystem: Environmental > Terrestrial > Soil > Wetlands | place: USA... | reverse complement strand
CCAATCCCAAAGGCAATTGAAAGTAATCCCACGACGTTACGGCTTCGGTCCTTGGAAATCCGATGAGGCCCTTGATATTGTACTCATCGTCAAATATGATGTTTTGCATGGAGAGGGAAGGGAGATGAGACGGAAATCGTCCGCGTGAATTGGTGGGGCGTCGACTTGGTGTCAAGAGATTGCAGCAGAGGTATATAAGCTCCGAGAAGAGAAGGTGGATGCTTGAGAGAGTAGATTGGATGAATTTGGACCAGTGACCGGAATCAAAGATGGGCCGTTCCTGATTGAAAACCTTGAGGGTTTGTAATATGTTTTTTTCGGCTGGTTCGATCCAAAATGATAAATCTGACGGATAGGTTTTGCCGTCGATCGTAAACTCATTCCATGACGCATTCATGCCTTCGGCCATGATCTTTCCGAGTTGGTCGATCAGCATATGCCAATGTTGACCGGGGATTCCAAACATCAAATAGGGCGCGTCAGCACGCCTTCCACAAATCCCTTCCATAATGATATACCGTCCTCCCAACTCTTGCGTTTGATCACTATAGGCATATACCTGCGGCACGGGTATGGTCCCTCGTAGCCGCCTCATAAGTCGTTCCTGTCGGGCAAATTCACCTTCCGAATCAAGGCGGGCGAACATCGCAATCCACACGACTCCATCCTCAAACACAATTTCGCGAACAAGGTTATTGGCGCCGAGGTGGTATTTGGGGGATATCACACATCGTCGACCATTTCGGAGGTTCATACATTTATTGCGGAGGGCGAGGTAGTGGATCGAGGAGGCGAGTTCGTGAGTCGTGGCGGAGTAATCGCCCGGGTGTGTTGAGGGCCACGAATCGCTTGGAAGATGGGGCGGGCGGGCGATGCTCGGAGATGGAGGTTCCATGGGAAGCGGTTTTTGTCGTGAAGGGCGACGGCGTGCCATTGTGGTGCTGGCCAGGAACGGGAGCGGTGTGACCACTTTTAAGCTTTTGCATCATGCACGGACTCCCCTGAAATGAATCGATCTTCGTGCAATTCAGATGACGTAAAATTGGGTGTCAACCGCAATCTCCCGTCCGATAGTCGACATTGATACTTCCGTTTGCTATTCGACCTATCCCTGGCAGTATCCTTTTCTTCGAGATGATATTTTGCAAGGAGACCCCTCGTTGATCGGCTAAGGAGGATCAGTGATCAGTGTGAGAGGTTGTCTTGACGACCTTTCCTGGATTCGCAAGCTTCCTGAGGTTACGAATATGTTGGCTACCAAGTTCACGATATGCGGGCTCAACTCAAACATGAAGCCAAGATGACTGACGGCCAATCTTTCTGGATGCAATTCAAGGAGCTTGGAATCAAGTGTGTGCATGTGCATGATGATGCGGTGGAACTTGACTAGTATCAGCAACATCAACTACTCCTCCCTCACCATCTTCAATTCCCTCGGAGTTTCCAGCACTTCAACCTCTCTTTTTGCCACAAGCATCTACGGCATCGCCAAGATGGAGAGCATGGGTCAATTGTTTGGTGTGACGACGGCCAGCTATCAGACTGAAGTTACGGAGGATGCGGTCAGCGAGAACGCTGCTGGCATCCATACCAAGTGGAGATCCCCAAGCCAAGTTCAAGTTGCTGGCTTTCATTTTGGAGCTTTTGGAGGCTGTTGTAGCTAGGATGATCGTTCTGAGCATTGTGCACGATTATATCAATACCCTTTGGTTGAAATTCAATGACAATCATCAAATCTATCTCCATTCCTACATCTGAGACCATGGCGATCCTCTAGCGGATCCAGAAACCGACAATTCGGTAGAAGGGACACCTTCGGAGACACAATAGTGGGAAGATTGTTGGAATACGAATTCATCTTTAAGGATGGCCCATCACCAATCGATCGGAAGGTCTTCGTCCTCGGAAATTAACATCCCTTCGATTCTAGGAAAGGCAATGTCCTGTCTAGGGCGCGGTGGGACAAAGGGAGATACTCACTGTCCGTGGCATTCGAAGTCGGAGTTTGCTTCTTTTCGGGGCGAGTTGGCCGTATGGTATTCTTCTATGCGAGGTGCCTTTCAACAAACGTGACTCGAAGGGAGTTCCTCAATGACACTGTTAACAGTCGCCTGCTACCACCTTAAACACTGTCTTGTAATACGCGACTTGTTCCTGGGATTATCAGCGGGAGAGTAGTGATACCTCGAGTGCAGCAGTCCGTCGTACTCGGCAAGCTGAAACAACGAAGCGTGAATCCCAAATGCCAACGAAATCGGGAACACACGCTGGAACTAGCCCAAAACGGACGGGGCGCGGGGTTCCTCCGTTCACGGGCTGTTGTGTTCTTATTGCTGCTATGAGACATATCCATGGATGGCATTGGAACATACTACAAATATCAGGAGGTTCAAAAGAATATTCGACTCTTGAATTACTGTTTTTACCCAATATGAAAATGTGGGCTGGATTGGATAGTCTCGTAACAACTCCAGGGCTTTTTGACGGGTTTGCTGATGACAGGGCAATTGTATGTGAATGATTTATTCCTCCCACAATTCCATCATTGATTCCTCTGGATGATCAAATATTTCGGGGTCTTTGAGCAAGATGGCTTTTTAGGACGGTATGAGCGGTGCTGCGAGGTCTAAGGTTCAAGTTTTTCTTCCATCAAACTTCCCTGGAATTTCCCATCTATCGACATCCCAAGAAGGTATGTCGGACGCCTTTCATTGTAACTGATGTCAACCAACCCTCCCGTACAGCCATCTCAACAAATGCCGCCTTCCCCCCACCAGCCATCTCGCCTCAATTAGTCTTTATCTGTTCATACTTTAAGCTTGAACAGACCTCCGCCTTCGAAGAACAATATGAAAGCCCGCTCCCCAACATAAAGCCCCCGGGTTTCTTACCTCTTCACATGAGATATTCCGCCCTGCGAGCCTAAAGACAAATCAATCGGTTGACGTGGTGAGTAGCGGTGGGGGTGTCTACAGAGCCCGGAATGAGCAGAGACCAATTTTTGGCGGGCATGGGAGAAAGCACGCAAGACATGGGCATAGATGCCAATCCCCTTCTCCAGTCAACACAAACGCCGGCGGAGGGAACACAACTCGATGAGACGTTATCTGACCCACAACAAATCTCAATCTGTGGGAGTGGTTTGAACAGCAGCAGTAGATAGCTTCATAATTGCACGTGTGTAACCGGATAACGGATTCACAAGCTTCCTACTGACTAATACATGCCTGGCCCCTTCCCGGGGGATGACGCATATCGCGAATCCGGAATGGCCGTCCGGCGAGGTCCACATTCCTTTGCGACACACGTGACTCGCTTCACGTGCAGGCAATGTTGGCAATGCGTCTTCGAAAAGCGCGAGCGACAAGAAAACTTCCTCACGACGGCACCGCACCGGATCCCGATCCCCAGACGCTGCACAAATGCAACTGCGCGGCAATTGATATATTCTCATCGTTCTGTGAGTATCGGTCCTCCTCCGCTCCCCTCCCAAACATGCAAAGATTTCCTTTCGCATCTCCCAAAGTTTTTCCCATTTTTAGTTTCATTTCCTTTTATCCTTGTTGCCGTTGGTTGTGAGTTGGGGATGTCGAGTCTAAGACATGCAGATATGCGTTTCCCTGTCGAGACCTCCATTGCGACAGTCTGCCTCAGCGGCTCCCTCCCTGAAAAACTCGAAGCTATCGCCCACGCTGGGTTCGACGCCGTCGAAATATTCGAAAATGACCTCATCCAATTCGACGGCACGCCCCACGACGTCCGCGACCTCAATCGCAAACACGGCCTGCGGATATCGATGTACCAGCCCTTTCGAGATTTAGAGGGAATCCTGAACCCCGTGATTCGGAAAAGGACGTTTGAGCGGCTAGAGAGGAAGTTGCAGTTGATGCGGGACTTGGAGACGGATTTGATTTTGCTGTGTTCGAATGTGGGGGAGTGTAGCGGGGATATGGAGATTATCGTGCAAGATTTGAGGGAGGCTGCTGAGCTGGCTGCCAAGTATAATATGAAGATCGCCTATGAGGCTTTGTCTTGGGGTTCGTGCCCGGCAAGCGATTTCATGGCTGACGGAGAGGGACACATGTCAATCGGTGGGAGACATCATGGAAAGTCGTGGAGAAAGTAAATCATCCGAATCTGGGGATTTGCCTTGACACGTATCTCGCACCTCCCTTGAAAGTCATCATCTCATGATAGGTTCCACATTTACTGTTTGGGGGACAATGTCGATAATCTACACACAGTCCCTGGCAACAAGATTTTCTTTGTCCAATTCGCTGATGCGCCGCTATTACGCATGGAACCTCTTCAATACAGTCGGCATCATCGAAACTTTCCCTACCAAGGACAATTCCCTCTCACCAAATTCGTCCACGCGTTGCATGCAACTAGGTATGAAGGTCCCTACTCCCTCGAAATTTTCAACGACGAATTCCGTTCTGCACCGTCATCACGCATTGCCCTCGACGGGTATCGATCACTACTCCTCCTTCAGGAAAAGGTTTATAAGTCCCTGATACCGCCGACGCCACGAACGGCCGGCTTCGAGTTCATTGAGTTTGCGTGCACACCGTCCGAGATGAATGCTCTTGAACGGTTCATCGGTGATCGTCTCGGATTTCGCAAGATTGGCCAGCATAGATCAAAGTCCGTTTATCTCTATCGGGAGGGCCAAACACATTTCATCCTCAATTCTGAGCCAGAGAGTTATGCATCTGCATTCCATCTCGATCACGGCGTATCCGTATGCGCGATTGCAATTAGTGTGAACGACATTACCGTCGCAATTGAACGAGCCACTACATTAAAGTACCAAGTCATCTCGCAAGAAAAGCGAGGGTTGGGCGAGCACCAACTCGTTGCCATTCAAGCCCCAGACGAGAGTTTAATATACCTCCTCGACGCCTCAAATCCAACTTCCTTCCTCTCCGACTTTATTCTCGATCCAGACGCCGCCGACGAACCGAGTCTCGCCGTCAAAGTCGATTACATCTCACAAGTCCTCCACCCCAGTGAAATGGATAAAACAGTCTTATTTTACCATGCACTCTTTGGCCTCGAAGCGCAGCAACAGCTCTTTGAGCTCCATGACCCACGGGGCCTCGTTCGTTCTCGTGCCATAACCTCGAAATGTGGAACCCTACGAATTTACCTCAACGTCTCAGCTGCTGAATCCACAGTCGTCGGCCGATTTCTGTCCCACTCTGGCAGTGGGATTCACCATGTCGCTCTCGGGACGAATGATATCTTCTCCACACTGGATAAGATCGGGAATTCTTTTCTGTCCGTGCCGCAGAATTATTTCGATGACCTGAGTGTGCGGTATGATCTTAGCCAGGCGGAATTGAGGAAACTTTTTGAAGCAAACGTGATGTATGATGCGGATGCGGATGGGGAGTTTTTGCATGCTTGTACGGATACATTCGAGGATCGATTCTTTTTTGAGCTTGTCGAGAGAAGGAAAGGCTATGCGGGATTCGGTGGGTTGGATGCCATGGTTCGAACGGTATTGGCTTCCCCGGCTTTTATCGCTGATGAATTTAGTCCGTCCAGCAGGAACGACGTGGCTTATCTCACGAGTTAAAGTCGCTGAACGATTTGACCGCTCAGATCCCTCGCAGCATGGGAATTACTCCGAAGCTACCCACCCCTACAATCGCTGTCGTTCATGATGACAATGCTGTCATGGATCTCTTTTGCACTGTTTTGGGACTCCCCAAGGCATTCCCCAAGGAATTCACCGCTGAAAGCGTGATTTCAATCTCACGATCTGAAGCATCGCAGGTTGTCACCAGTCTAAGACAGAATAATTCCCTCCTTGTCGTCAACGCGAAAAACGTTCTCGAAAAAGAAAACAATGACGCGTGGGTTTCCGCTTTCTGTGACTACGAATTCGTCTACGACCCCAGTCAATCGTATCGCAAGAGCCTCGCCCATTTCGTCCGAATGATCCTCGGACAAAGTGAGTTCCACAGCCGCGTAACAGCAAAACTTCGAACCACATTCCTTGCCCTTACTTTCCCCAACGTTCAGTCTGCACTTCAGAACCTCGACATCCTCTCTGTCGGCGCAGATGCAGTTGAACTCCGTGTGGATCTTTTAAAGCAACCCTCAGGTCTCGACAAACCCACGAATGGCATTCCGTTCTCAGTGGACTACGTCGGCAGCCAAGTCAGTCTTCTCCGAAACCGAACCGAACTCCCCATCGTATTCAGCGTACGATCCATGAATGAGGGCGGCGTTTTCCCACCGGAAGCAGACGCTGAATTGCACCAATTACTGCGGAAAGCAATTCAATGGGGCTGCGAATACGTCGATGTCGAAACAAGACTGTCACAATCCATTCGTCAGGATCTCGGGAGACGACGAGGGTTCAGTAAGATTATTTCGTCGTACCATGATTTATCTGGGCGCATGAGATGGAGTTCGGTCGACGTCACGAGGATTTATCATGTTGCCAGGGAATACGGGGATATTGTCAAGATTGTTGGATTCGCGAATACGCTTGCTGAAAATTATGAACTTGAGTATTTCCGTGCGAGTATGACTTCTTCCTATGCGACGCCTCTCCTTGCAATCAACGCCGGAATAATGGGACAATTGTCTCGGGTCTTGAATCGATTCTTCACGCCCACGACGCATCCATTGCTTCCGATGGCTGCGGCCCCAGGACAGCTCTCGGCCGCCGAAATCAATGGCGCATTGCATATGGTCGGACAGCTTCCCTCCCGCACATATTACAGCATTGGCAAACAAGACGCTTCTCCCTTGATGGGATTCTTTCAAAAGGTCTTCAACGAATTAGGACTTCATCATCGCTATTCCATCCTCGATCACGTCTCCGAAGGGACCCTTGAATCGCTAACCCGACAATCCGACTTTGGGGGAGCAATGATCCACCCCCCTCTAAAAACGACGTCATTCGTGAAATCGGTAACTAGCTCCGCCCAAGGAATCGGTCTCATTGACACTTTCTACCTCCGTTCCGAAGGCTCCACGAGCGTCATCGTCGCCGACAACACCGCTTGGAGGGGGATCCACCATACCCTGACATCAGACTTTGCCCCCATCGCCTACTGCAACAAGCCGGCCCTGGTCCTTGCCAATTCCGCCGATGATGCGGCGCCAGCAATCTACTCCCTCGTCCAACTCGAATGCAAACCCATCTATACAATCGGCTTTAGTTCTCAGTGCCCCAACAAGCAAATCCAGCACATTCGGTACGGTTCTGCCCTCAAGTCCATTGAGAAAAATCTCTTTGTCGTGGTGTCGGCACTCCCCGCTGAGCAATCGCACTTGTGTCACCCGCTTTTGAAGATGATAACGCTTTCGCAGCCAGTAACCCCGCAGTCCGGAAGGGTGTTTGTCGACTTGGCTAATGGGCCGCGACGAGGGGACCCTCTGGGGGCTGCAAAGCAATTGGGCTGGATTGGATTTGGGGTTGCGGATGTCGTTGCTTGGGATGTTAAGGAGATGATTTCGAGTTTGACTGGGGAGAACGTGCCTTTTGGTTTTGTTAGGACGGCTTGCGGGGGGTGGTGCTAGATAACGTTAAGATTTACCTGTCGACAGTGTTATTGTTAGGGAAAGCATAGCCATCAATGAATGTATGAATATTCCGTTGTCACAGCTGTCAACATGGGATAACAAGCAAGATGGGAGAAAAGTTGACAACGTTACCTAGCCCTCCGACCGATGACAACAATAAACACCACAAAGAAAAGACAATTATCAACAATAAAAAGGGAAGCGCGAGCAAGAATATAGCAAGATCAAATGTTCCAAACGTCCCTCGTGATTTCTGAACGGACAGCGTAGGAGTCCATTCTATCGAATTGGCGGGAAGTGGATTAATGATGTCACATCTAGTATTTCCTACCGCGTCTATTAGCCCAAACGGGGGACCCGAAAATTAAGTATTGGGAACGAACAAGATGATGTAGAGAGCGTGAATCTATATTACACGTTAGGCCCTGAAAACTGAGAACGAGGGGGCATTACGATTCCTGGGATGTAGCCAAGAATACACAAGACGATATTGATCAGAACATCGGCGCCGCAACCACGCTGCAGGAAGTTAATCAAACCAGGATTCCGGGGCATCCTACTTCAAGGAAAACACCTAACCGATCGGATTAACCCGCGCCATTCACGAAAGTAAATCCGGAGGGGAAAGTACCAAGAGGAGGAAGGATAATAGCAAGGATGATCTTGCAAATATCTCTAAAATCAAAGCATCAGCTTTGATTTTGGATTCGCCGGACTTGGGATCCTCATCACGAGGGTCGCGCAAAAGCGGGGAGAGGGGGATCATACGATGCAGTGAACGGCATTTCGACAGAATTATCTCCTTAACGAGATGAAGCAGTTATTGCGAGTAGAAAATAGAGTTTGTAGCGGGAGATGATGGCGGTGATGATGTTGTCGACCGGGGTCTCGTACGATGGATAGAAACGACTTCCTTGCGGGGTGGGACGGGAATTTTATGCGGCATTTATGTCAGAGCCCATAAGCTTGGATCGTGATCAATCAGCCACATGAGGCGCATGGTCCGAATCAGAATATTCCATACTCCCGCGAGGTGCGGGTTCCAGTCGGACAAAGGTAATCAAGATTCTCAATTTGAGTCAAAAGAGCTCCCGTATCGCTATCAACAATGGAGAAGGGGTCAGCTTTCGGTTCTTCTTGGCGCTGGCCAGTGCGATCGTCAATGAAAAATGAAATCAAATCAAATGATCCCAATACTTGGGGAGCTTGCGGCGAATGTGTGGGGAGCTCAGTCAACCCCCGTCATGACAAAGATAGTGATAGATTTTACGAGCTAAGATGAATCTGGTTCCCTCCATCGCCACGAGACGGTATCCAGACAAAATTAATAATCTGCAGAGGTGGAGTCAAACATACTCCAGGGTATTAAACCTCTAATACAAGTCGTCTTTCCACATCCGTTTCCTTGCCAATTTCCTCCTCCCCCTCAAATCGTAATTTACACGTGCCATCTCTCTAGCACAAAGTCAACACCTCAAAAATCAAGTATCAGCGAAGCGGGGGCACCTTCGTAGCAATAACCTCAGCCTTATAAAACGTCGTTGTTTCCGGATACCTCGCCAAGACCATTGTCCCGGAAGGCAGAGGGGGCAAGCCGACCGAATCATCGGGTATCAAGATAATACTCTGTGCATTCGTTTTATACGTTTGGCTAGTGTTGCCGTTTTCATCGGGCTCGGGATCTTGTACTTCATAGCGTAATTTGGGGTAGTCGCCCGCGATGCGGATGACGTTGCATTGAATCCATTCTGCATCGGACTGTTTGGCTTTAGGGAGGTGGAAGGCTACTTGTGAGCCGACTTTGATCTCGTCGCTTTCCCGATATTAGACACGATGCTACACCTTTTGTGTTGTTTTTGGGAGGGGAGAGGGTGGTACGTCTTGGCCTTTTTGGTTTTGGACGGTTGGGCGTCGGTTGGGGCGTCCTTTCTTTTCCGCTTTTGTTCGCTGTACGTTTCTGTTGCCGTTCTCAATGCGGATAGAACACCAAGTTGTTCCTTTGCCTTTTCAAGAATACTACCAATCACACAAATCAGAATGCCCGTCCTTCTCATTTCATCGCAACATACCTCGCCTCCTGTTCGGCAGTTCTCACCCCCTCCTGATAAATCGCCTCCAATTTCCCCAATAATTCCGCACTCGCTTCTATCACGTCAGTCAGTTCCTTATCCCCCAGTCCTGTTAAATGTGGTCGGATACCTTCGCCATTGGCAAGACCGAGCAGGACCTTTTGATTCTTGTTGGCGTCCGAGGCCAATTTCTGGGCACGCAAATGCATATCAGGAAGTTGTTTGAGGATGTTCAAAGTCTCTGCCCATATTTGGCTTTCCTCGTGGGCTGCGGCCCCGGGGCCACGGCCGCTCGTCCGATTGCGCGCCGACATCCCAGCTCCTGATGAGCCTCTGGCCCACGGAAAACGTCGAAGTGGTACGGAACCGGCAATCCGTTTTCAGGGCTCAATTTTGGTTGCTCGGGAAATCCCGCGTTAATAATCAATATAGGGTTCCTGGGTTAGGGCTTTGTCCACTTTCCGTGGTTATGTTCGATCGCGGAATCATAGCTGACAGCAAACAGCAATGGCAACTGCCGACGTCCTTGAGAGAGGTTTTTGTTTCCTGGCCTAAGAAAGAGGAATTTTAACGCATAGCATTCCGCCCAGATCATCCAGCTGCGTACGATCAAAACCATGCCGACGACCAAGAAGTTGATACCTCTCAAAGCCAAACTTACGGAAAATAGTACCGCCGGCTCCGAGCACTAGGACGTAAGGAGGCAGAAGCTCGATCGCAGTGTTTTGATGGTGCCCACAAAGCTTATGAAGATGGCCATGGCGCGCTGGCTCATCGTGCTGTCTCTTGAAGTTGGCAATGTTAACTTTTGAGAATTGAGCGAGCAGGGTAAGTTGCACGATCAAACCGCGAAAATGTATAATCAGCAAGCCGCGGATTTCGTGTTTCGAGCGAATAATTCTTGTTGTGCACAAGATGAAATTGATCTACACGGATTGTAAGATATCTCCGGTGTTTTGGGGGCTCATTATGAAGGTATCTTGAAGAAGCGGTGAAGGTGTTCGAAATCAGGGTGCAAGCTTGTCAGCAACGTGCTGAAGACCATCTCCATGTGTACCAATCTCCGCCTAATAACTCTGCTTACTCCATGAGAATCGTCGGAAAGGGAATTCATTCACAGGATCATATGGCCAAGTTAAAACCTGAGATCGAGAAACTATGTCAACAACATCAATTCAAGTATTTTGTCGAACAAAATGAGGGGCGGATCCTCGTTAAATTCGGCGAGGGAACGGGACAAATATCTCAGGGGGCAGCAGCCAGCTTCTGGGATAATCGACCCACTTATTCGGCCCCCCAGCAACAGGCTTACCCGGGGACATCTCAGCAGCAATATGGTGGGCAGCACCAAGAGTATCAAGGTGGACAGCAGCCGTACCAGGGTGGTGGACAGAATGATATGGTTGAAGAGGCTGTGAAAAAAGCCGCGCCGATCCTGTTTAAGAAGTTGTTATCGTGTTGTACTGTCATGTAGATTCAGGACCAAGGATTAATTTTGGATTTTCAAGACAACTTTGTTTTGTTGGTGATGTTTGATTCTGCGTGGATACAGGATAAATTATGTACCAATAATGCACGCCTTATATGAGACAATCATATCACTCGAATTGCCCATTCAAGTATTCAACAAACAGCTCCTTTATCCGTCCTTTATTCACCGGATGATTCCTCTGATACTGTACAAACGTCCTCCTCAGCCGCTGAAGCTGAGCCAACGCAACCCCATCGACAGGAACCTCCAACGCCTACCATTAACACACACACCATTCAAACTGGCGCTACCTTTTCGACACCAGGGATGTTAATAGTCCCCGCTCCACCGCTCTGTGTGATGATCGACACGATATCCTGCGTACTCTTCTCAAGTTCATACAAACTATCCGGATCGGTGGCGCTCCGCTGCATCGTCGACATATTGGGTTTCGTCTTGTTATTCGTCAGACACATCCATATATCCTCGATGGGTAGGCTGGCATCATCATATATAATCGTGAATAAGGGACTGTCCCATCGTGTCGCTGGATTCGGTTCTTCGTATCGAAGGAGGAGTTCTTGGAATATTTGGTGTGGATATGGATGAGGATGAGATTTATTCCATTCTTCACATTTTGCAGTTGGTGTTCCCGTTTGAATCTAATGTAAGAAAAACAAGATGAGCGGCTGGGATACAACGCAGTGAGGTGTAGAAAGGGCCTTAGCCTCACAGAAAAGTTGGTATCGAAATCCTTTGATGTAATTCATTCCATCTGCTACCACAATATCATCCTTTGATAGAGCGCGTTGTACGGCGCTATAAAATGTCCCTCGAGCTGCCTTTTCGCTTTTCGCATCTTCTGTTACACTCTAATTACAAAGGGGGTTTGTACCTCGATAGACGTCTCTATTTATTCCGAGAATGTCGTCATTGACAATATGCACCTTGAATTTGCGCTGTGAAGAAGCGATTTTGTCTTCCAGAGCCTTTTGAAGTTGAAGAGCTCGGGTTGTCTTGCCCGAGGAAGGAAGGCCAGAGAATACTACGAGAGGCATGGCTGTCTGCACAAGCGGTTGTACCCTTGAGGGTCAGAGAGGGGAGCGTGGAACAAGCGATCGGCGGTTCCAAAAAGAAGTCTTCCATCTTCCATCTTCGTCCGGAAAATTTCTCTGCTCCTTGCCGTTCCTCGTCTGCAAAGCAAATATATATGGCGGAGGTCAACGATCACTCTGATACAGAGGAGCTGGGCGGACTGTTTCCCGAGCCTGAGGGGTACTATAAGCCTCATCCGGCCACAACAGCAGTCTCTTTCACCAGAAACAATGCGACCAATCCGTATGCCATTTCGTTCCCCTCGCACAGCTAATTTCAGCCCGCCAACATTTGGGTTGCGGTTAGTTGGACAGCATTCACTATGGGCCCATCACCTATGGAACGCTGCCAAAGTTCTGGCGGATTACTTTGATTCGAATCCCCACTTGGTACGTGGCAAGACCGTTCTTGAATTGGGTGCTGGGGGGGCCCTGCCCAGTTTCACAGCTGCCTGTAACGGCGCCGAGAAGGTATCAACTCGCGATGCACATCAAACTGACAGAAGCTGGTAATAACAGATTACCCTGATATTGAATTAATCGAAAATATTTATTTCAACGTGAATAATTGTGGGATCCATGAAGACGTGCAAGCACGAATCGCTGTGGAAGGATACCTATGGGGCACAGATCCACAGCCTCTTCGTTCTCACATCAACGGCCAAAAATTTGATGTAATAATTCTTTCCGACACCGTACATCCTTCTCCTTTTCCCATTTCTAATGTTTAGATATTCAACCATTCCGAACACCGATCCCTCGTCAAATCCCTCCTTCTCAATCTCAAACGTGACAACGACTCAAGAGTGTTCGTGTTTTATAGTCACCATCGGCCGTGGCTCAAGCAAAAGGATCTGGAATTTTTTGAGATGGCAAAGAAGGAGGGGTTTACCGTTCAAGACCTCGTGTTGCAGCGCGTGACACCGATGTTCGCGGATGATCGGGGGGACGAGGTCGAAAGGGGGACAGTTTATGGGCGGTCCTTGCATTGGACGTCTATCGGACAAGAACTTTAATTGCCTGTCATTCGGCCTACCCGTTCAACGCGGCCAGGTCTCGCCGATAGAAGCCGATTCGACACAAAAAGACGTTATCTCCACTCCATCCTACCGGCGTTTCAAACCGGCGAAGGTTGAGATCCACTCCACAAACCACAATGCCTAAAGCCAAGGGTTTGGATCCTGACAGAAAGTTTCTGAGCTTCAACCTGGCCTCGCATCGGTTTCACTTGTTGCGAAGTTTTGATCAGGAAGCGGATCAAATGCATGACGATGGACTCGGCGGTTATTCTCGGTTGTACGTATTATGATAATACCGATCTTGGTAGTTTAATGCCAAAAAGTCACGAGGTTTGGAAGCGAGATTCTTTTGAAAGGTAATGAGAATACAATTTGGGGTTGCCATGAGTGGCCTGAAACTCGGCAGAGTCAATAGAAATACTGCCATGGTAAACAGTTCTAACCGAACCAGAGGATTCACTGGATAAATTGATAATTAACAGGCCCCTAAAGTTTAGATGAAGACATCACAGAGCCGATGTCCCGGGGTGGGGGTCGGTTGTGGAAAGCGTAAATGATTTAATGTGGCTGAAATGACAAGATATGATTGATCACTGATTCAGAAATGAAGCCCCTTTCCATTAAGAATAACACCTGAAACGAGGTTAAAATGATATTCATTGCCTCCTATACAATGTCAGCTCATGTTGCTTGGCCGAGTCCAGCGCTTCCCTTCGTTTCATCGATGCGGCAAGGAACGTAGCTGTAACGTTTCAATATTTTCCTCCCTCCCCGAGACTTCATTAGCGGGTGCACAGAACCCAGGAGACTTTCTGAAACTCCCGAATTAATTGGCTCTTTATGTGTGTGGTCGCTTAATTGGCTACCGTGCGTGGATTCGACTCCTTTGACGGACCGCAAGGGCCACCAACCTTTGGCCGTGTCGCGTTTCACGCGATTAATCTTATGGCTCAAGGGGTTGCAAATTTGCGGCGGCGACTTTGCCCAGCCTGACTGATAATCATCCCCTATCACACCTTTTTCGGGAAAATTGTATATAGGACGAGGACTTCCCACCATCGGGCTGTCGGTGCTCTCGGTCAGCAACAATCCCTTGAAAGTCCCGCCCCCGGCTGAGTAATCTGCGCAGCACACTCGGAAAGACTTTCTTCGCTTACAATTCGTCCCGCCGTAGTGGGGCAAGAGCACTTTATCCCCGCGCTATCCGAAAGGCACGAGTGTGCCCTTTGATTGGACTATTCTTCAGCCCCGAGAGCGGAGGGTCCGAGGCCCGCGCTAGTAACTCGTGTGAGGCAAGAAAAAAAAATGTCAGAAAGGCCGAATGTCGGCCGAAATCAAGACTTCCCCCCATCCTCATCATCGTCCACGACAACCACCACTCTCAAACGAGTCAATACCCCTCCCAAGCTCAGCCTACTGGCGTTAATGTCGAGCGACGCGAGTGCCTTGGCGGCGACGATGGGGTCGGTCCATCGACGCTCGCGTTCGGCAGTTGGACAGCAAACTGCCGCCCGCAATTCCGCGAATCCAATGGCGCCGGAAGAGAAGGCCCTGCGACCGATGACGAGCGCAAGTGCTATGACGGCGCTGCAGATGGGATTGGATAGCATGCGAAGTCCCTGTTTTGTGCACAAGACATTTGGTGCGAGCATCAATCTTGAACGGGTGCTTGATGAATGCCGTGCTGAGGAGATGACTCATCAAAACTTGCTGCAAACGGCGACCGGAGTTCGAGAAGTTGCTCGTCAATTGGGTATGTTCTGTTCGCTCTTGGCTCTAATTGGGGGATAGGGCGCACTGTTATCAAATTGAAGATTAAGAGCGTCATGATCGTCACCAAGGCTCGAGATCATAGTCTCGTGGAACTCACGCGAGACCTTGCACGGTGGTTGATGATTACCCCCCGATACGGGAAGGCATACGGCGTTCGAGTCTATGTCGATGCGAAATTGGAAAAGTCGAAACGATTCAATGCCGAGGGACTGCGCAAGGACAATTACGTTATTGCAGAAAAGGATCTCTTGCGATATTGGACTCCCGAGACTTGCGTTTATGCTGATACTTTTGATTTTGTCATCACGGTAATGCTGCCCTTTTGATGCTGGAGACTAACTGTAGCTCGGTGGGGACGGAACCGTCCTGTATACGTCGTGGTTGTTCCAGCGCATCGTCCCTCCCGTCATGTCGTTCAATTTGGGCTCTTTGGGATTCCTCACAAATTTCAAGTATGAGGACATGCACGCCGACATCGATCGATGTTTGAACGAGGGATACAGAGCAAACATGCGTATGAGATTCACTTGCACTGTTTACCGCTCTGTAAAACGGAGCTCGGAATGTCTTGAATCCGAACAATTCGATGTAATCCTCTTCTTTGCTGGACCCAATCTGACAACGAAGGTATTGAACGAAATTGTT
>Ga0335081_10009564_pt1 | contig 15620 bp, 10 predicted proteins | sample Lox_Sample_35_FD_206713 | JGI IMG/M metagenome (GOLD analysis project Ga0335081, IMG submission 206713) | Soil microbial communities from Loxahatchee National Wildlife Refuge, Florida, United States - Lox_Sample_3.5 | ecosystem: Environmental > Terrestrial > Soil > Wetlands | place: USA... | reverse complement strand
ATAGGATTGCCTTCCTTCTCATTGCGGTAACGGCTGCGCTCACCGCCCAATCTTCTTCCACGTATCGAGTGACCCAGACGCACCTGCTCGGCGGCGAAGGGAGTTGGGACTATGTGGTGCCGGACCCGCCGCATCACCGGGTGTTCATCGCGCGACAGAACCGGGTGATGGTGGTGGACCAGGACAGCGGGAAGCTACTGGGCGAGGTGACTGGAATCCAGGGCGCGCACGGGACGGCGATCGCGGAATCGAGCGGGCACGGATTCGCCACGTCGGGCAACGACCAGAGTGTCGTGATGTTCGATCTGAAGACGTTCCAATCGCTGGGCCGGACTCCCGCGGCGGAGGATGCGGACGCGATCCTGTACGACGCGCCGTCGAACCGCGTGTTCACGCTGAACGGCGACGCGCACTCTTCGACGGTGATCGATCCGAAGGCGGGGAAGGCGATCACCAACATCCCGCTGGGAGGCAAGCCGGAGTACGGAGTGTCGGCGGGGGACGGGAAGGTCTATGCCAATCTGACCGACATCAGCGAAGTGGTGGAGATCGACGCGGCGAAAGCGGAGGTGGTGCGGCGGTGGCCGACGGCACCGTGTAAGCAGCCGGTCTCGATGGCGATTGATGCGGCGCACCATCGGCTGTTCAGCGGGTGCCGCAGCGGCGTGATGGCGGTGTCGGATTACCAGGCGGGCAAGGTGGTGGCGACGGTGCCGATCGGGACCGGGGTGGACGGCGCGGGATACGACGCAGCGTCGGGGGACGCGTTCGCGTCCAATGCGGACGGCACGTTGACCGTGATCCACCAGGATTCGCCGGATCAGTATCACGTCGCGCAGACGGTGGAGACGCCGCAGGGGTCGCGCAACATGGGGCTGGATCCGACGAATCACCGGATTTTCCTGGCGGCGGCGAAATTCGGGGAATTGCCGGCGGGTGGGAGGGGCAGGCGGCCGGTGTTACCGGGGACCTTCAGCGTGCTGGTGATCGAACGCGCGACCAGCGGGCGCTGAGGAGCGGAGATCTCGGGGACTTTGTTCGGTATCTAAACGTACCGATTGGTGAACCGCCGCCGCCGCATTTCCCTTCAGCACCGTCGTGAGCTTGAACGCCGGCAATACCGTGGTGTTTACCGTTGGTGCAGGCGGTGGACTGCAGGCCCGGAGCCGGGCAATCCGGACTGGTTTTCCGTACGCCTCTTAGCCATGCCGATCCGACGTTGCGGCCGGGTGCGGATGATCCTCGTATTGCAGCAGCGCCATGAATCCGAAATCCATGTGCAGTTGCATGTGGCAGTGAAACAGGCTGGGGCCGGGGTTGGAGGCAAGCAGATCGACCTCCACCTGCTTGCGCGGGGGAACCGCGACCACATCCTTCATGACGCCGGCGGTGGGCTTGCCGGCGACCTTGACCAACTCGAACGAGTGGCGGTGGAGGTGAACCGGATGCGTGTCATCGCTCTGATTGTCGAAGATGAGGCGGTAGCGGCGATTGGTGCGGACCAGGATGGGATCGGTCTTGGGAAATTCCTTGCCGTTGATGGTCCAGTGGTCGACCCAGCGGTTGCCAGCCCATTTGGCGCGGAAGACGAGCGGCACACGCGCGTCCGGCTCGGGGACGCTTATGCCATCGCTGCCGAATGCCGTGTAATCCCACTTGAGGTCCGGGGCAGCCTGCCACTGCGGCGCACCGGTGCGGCCGGCGTACTCGACGACGATGCCCAGGCCCGCCTTGCGCACGGTTTCGTCCGTGTCTCCCAGAATCCAGACGCCCGGTTGGTTCATCTCGACCACGGCGTCGATGCGCTCTCCCGGGCCGAGCTCGAGAATCGGAACACTGGCCGGCGAGGGCGCGGGATTGCCGTCGAGGGCGATCACCTGAAACCGATGCCCGGGCAGAGCGAGCCGGTGGAATTTGCTGGCGTCGGCGTTCAGGATGCGAAACAAGACATGCTGTCCTTCTTTGACGCGAATCGGCTCGCCGCCATTGAGCGCATGGCCGTTCACGGTGAAGGCGTTGTAACCGACTTCGAGCGATCCTTCGCCCCCTTCTCCGCCCATAGTGGTGAGGAACGGGTCCCATCCATGCAGGGCTAGGAGAACCTCCTGATCGTAGCGGCCGGGATCCGGCTTGCCCTCGATGAGCAGGAATCCGAACTGGCCGGTATAGGTGCTGCGGTGCAGGTCGCGACCGGCATAGATGTGAGAGTGATACCAGCGGGTGCCTGCCGGGCGCGGCACAAACCGATAGCGCTGATGTGTGCGGGGCGGCAACATGGGAGTGCCTTCTTCGGCGGATCCATCGACGTCCGGTGGAATCCACAGGCCGTGCCAGTGGACAAGCTCGGGAATGTGGGAATCGTTGTAGACGTCGATGGTGACCGGCTTGCCCTCCTGCATGCGCAGCACAGGGCCGGGGACAGCGTCGTTGTATCCGGTGGTTTTGATTCTGCGCCGGGGCGCGATCTCGATTTCGACCGGCCCGATATGGAGGGTGTAATCGGCCTTTGCGGGTGGCGATTCCTGGGCGGCAAGGGCGGCGGGCGGGATGCACGCACCCGTGACTGCCTGAACGAAGACCCGCCGGGTCACCATGATCACAGAATAGCCTTATGATCGGGACGGGGCAGGTCGGAAACCTGCCCCACGGTGTATATTGTTGACTCATGGCGACGTGGAAAGAGATTCGCTACGCGGTTCGGCAGGTTCTGAAGAGTCCGGGATTTTCGCTGACGGTGCTGGCGACGCTGGCGCTATGCATCGGAGTCAACACGGCGATATTTTCCGTGCTGGATGCCGTTCTGCTGCGGCCGATGCCTTATCCGGAGCCCGAACGGCTGGCGCTGGTGGTGACGGCGGACCGCACGCGACCCCCGGAGGAGGCGGACACGTCGCAGACCGGCGCTCTCTACGAAGCGGTGCGGGACCATGCGAGGGGGCTGGATTGCGCGGCGTATTCGTGGCCGGGCGGCGCGAATTTCGCGGCGGACGGGCGCCTCGAATACATCCAGCAGCAGCGGGTGGCATCCGGATTTTTCCGAGTTTTGGGCGTGGCGCCGCGTATGGGGCGCGAATTCACGCGGACAGAAGATGTACCGGGCGGGCCGGCGCTGGCGGTGCTCAGCCACGAGTTCTGGCAGCGGGTATTCAACGCGGATCCGGGCATTTTGGGCCGCGCGATCGATTTGAAGGGCGAGCCGCACACGGTGATCGGCATCATGCCGGCCGGGTTTCGGACGACGGCGCCGGTGGACGTGTGGACGCCGCTGCGGCCGAGCCGGAACGGTGAAGGCAGCGGGTCCAATTACGGGGTAGTGGCGCGGCTGCGCGCCGGCGTCTCCTGGAGTGCGGCGGGGGACGAGCTACGCGCGCTTTCCGCGGTGCTGCGCGACGATCCGAAGTTTCCGCGCGAAATCCGGAACTTCGAAGAGAGGGTGGTGCCCCTTCAGAAGGGGCTAACGCAGGACACGCGATCGCAGCTATTGATTACGTGGGCGGCGGTGCTGGTGGTGCTGGTGATCGGATGCGTGAATATCGCGGGGCTGCTGCTGGCGCGGTCGGGGGCGCGGTCGCGGGAGATTGCGACGCGGATGGCGCTGGGGGCCTCGCGCGGCGCGGTGGTGTGGCAGATTTTTCTGGAGAGCGTGCTGCTGGCCCTCGCGGGCGGGTTCGCGGGGATCGTGGTGGGCGGTTTCGCGATCGAGTGGCTCAAACAACTGGCCGGGGGCAGCATCGAGCTGTGGCATCCGATCGAGCTGGACGGGCGCGTGCTGGCGGCGATGCTGGGCGTGTCGCTGTTTACCAGCGTGCTGTTCGGGCTGGCGCCGGCGTTCCAGACGACGCGGCTGGATATCCGGGGGGTGCTGGCCGAATCGGGACGCGGCAATTCCGGACCGCGGCGGCGTTGGACGCGCGGCGTGCTGGTGGCGGCCGAGGTGGCGCTCAGCCTGGTGCTGCTGGTGGGCGCGGGATTGCTGGTGCGCACGCTGCAATATCTGAACGGACTGAATCCGGGGTTCGATGCGCGAAACCTGATTGCGGCCGAGGCGTCGCTGCAGGACGCGCGGTATCAAACTGCGGCGGCGATCAATCATCTCTACAACCAGACGCTGGAGCGGATCCGGCGGATTCCGGGCGTGCGATCGGCGGCAGTCGCGCTGACATTGCCGTACGAACGGCCGCTGAATAATGGCATGCGGACGATTGACGGAACGGATCGGCAGCCGCACACGGTGGAAGTGATCTACACGACGGCGACGTATCTCGATGCGATGCGGATTCCGCTGGTTGCGGGGCGCGCGTTCCGGGACACGGACACGATGGAGTCGGCGCCGGTGGTGGTGGTCAGCCAGTCGTTCGCCAACAAGTATTTCAGCGGGGACGCGCTGGGGCGGCACGTGGCGATGGGAGGCGCGCCGCGGGAGGTGGTCGGCATCGCGGGCGATGTGCAGCAGCACAGCGGGATCAGCGGGTCGGCCGGGCCGATCGCGATCGAGCCGACAGTGTATGTGCCGGCGACGCAGATCAAGGACGGGTTTTTTCGCCTGGTGCACACGTGGTTTTCACCCAAGTGGGTGATCCGCACGGCGGGGCGGGTCCCCGGGCTGCCGGAGCAGGTGCGGGCGGCGATTGCGGCCGTCGACCCGCGGCTGCCGGTGGCACACTTTCGGACGATGGACGATCTGCGCGGGTTGCAGACCGGGCAGCAGCGATACCTGGCGGCGTTGTTTTCGATTTTCGCGGGGCTGGCGGTGGTGCTGGCGGCCATCGGGCTGTACGGGCTGATCTCGCAAGGCATCACGCAGCGGCGGCACGAGCTGGGGATCCGGCTGGCGCTGGGCGCGACCGTAGCACAGGCCGTGGCGGGCGCGGTGAAGCCGGGGATTTGGCTGGCACTGATCGGGGTGGCGGCGGGAGTCGCGGGGTCGCTGGCGTCGGTACGGCTGCTGAAGCATTTGCTGTGGGGCGTGCGCGAGACAGATCCGGCGACGTTTGCGATTACGGCGGCGCTGCTGCTGGCAGTGGCTACGGCGGCGAGCGTGGCGCCGGCGCTAAGGATCCTGCGGCTGGATCCAGCGGAGACGCTGAGGAGCGAATAGAAATGGTAAGTTGGTCGAGAGGTGTATGTGTCGACGCTGCCCAAGGATTACCTGACTCCCGAACAGTACCTGGAAATCGAGCGCAAGGCCGAGGTCAAGAGCGAATATTTCCGGGGGGAGATGTTCGCGATGTCGGGGGCGAGCCTGGCGCATAATGTAATCGTCGCTAACGTGCTGGGTGAGTTGCATCAGCAATTGCGATCGAAGCCGTGCCGCGTGCTCCCCAGCGACATGCGGGTCTTCATTCAGGCCACAGGGCTGTATACGTATCCCGACGCCGTCGTGGTTTGCGGAGAGCCGAAACTGCAGGACAAACACTTCGATACTCTGCTTAATCCCGCAGTGATTCTGGAAGTGCTTTCGCCATCGACCGAGGCCTACGACAGGGGCCGCAAGTTCGAGCACTACTCCTCGATCGAATCCCTCACGGATTATCTGCTGGTAGCTACCGACCGGATTCACGCCGACTTGTATACGCGCCAGCCGGACGGCTCCTGGCTGCGCAGGTTCGTGAACACGGCGGATGGTGCGATTGAACTCGCATCCATCGGGTGCCGCCTGGTTCTGGGCGATCTGTATGAGAGGGTGGATCCGGGCTCGCTGTCGTGAATGCGGGCCGGGAGGCCCGCGTTACAGCGTTTCCCCGAAGATTTGTTTTTCTATGCCGCTCTCGGCGTCGTATTGGTAGTAGGTCAGTGCGGCGGACGAGCCGTTCAACTGCACCATGACGTAGCCATGCTGGAATAGTCCCCCGGTTTTGTCCAGGGCGAGCTTCACGTTTGTGATGGGGAAGCCGGGATTGAGGGCGCCCAGCTCGTCGCGGCCGACAGGGAACGCGCCGTGGCCGATGCAGCGGGCGAGCACCTTGAGCTTGGGATCGTTTTCGAAGACTACGAGATTGTGTTCGTGGCCCCAGAGCCAGGCGGCGACTTGCGGGAGTATGTCCGAGGTCGCGTCGAGGAGTTTCTGGTTGAGGAAGCCGCCGCCGATCTTCTCGCTATCGAACGCGGTGAATAGCTGGTGATGCGAGAGCAGGATGGTCTTGCGCCCGCCGGCCGTGGCCATCTTGTGCTTGAGCCATTCGACCTCGGTGGGCTCGAGGAAGGTCACGTTGGTGCTGGCGGCGGTGGGGTCGGCATCGTGCAGGCCGGTGTCGAGCGCGATGAACTGCCAGTCCGAATTGCGCAGGCAGAAGTAGCTGGCGGGCTGGCCGAGCATGTCGATAGCGGTGTAGTAAGGCGCGCCGCCGGCGTACATATCGTGGTTGCCGGCAAGGGTGAAGGTGGACGGGCGGGTGTCGAGATTGGCGGGCTTGCCGCCCCAGGGCACGTCCGGCAGGCCGAGCTCGTCGCGCCAGATGGGGTAGAAGTAATTCTGAAATTCGTGCTCAGTGCCGGAGTAGTAGACGTCGCCGAGATGGATCACCACGTCGGGGTCTTTGGCGGCGATTTGTTTGAGGACGCCGCGCGCGGCATCGTCTCCGGTGCCCCAATCGCCGAGGATCGCGATTCTGGCGTTATCGGGGAATCGCGGTCCGGAGATGACGTAGTCGTCTAACGAGGTGTAATGCCGGTAAGGGATGTGGACCGAAGCGACGCGGTTTTTGACGTACTCGGTGATGGTCTCGGTCCACATGGGATCACAGCCGCCGAATTTGGCGCCGATCTCTTCCTGAAGGGCCTTGAGCTCCGTGGTGTCGCCGGTGATGATCGACTTGACGCGCGCCTGGGCGATGCGGAACGCGGTCCTGGAGCAGAAGGCCACCGTGTCCCCCAAGCCTGCGGCCTCGCTGGGAGGAGGTGGAATCTCGGGTGTCTGGCCCTGATCCACCATGGCGGCGATCGTGTCCGCGGCTTGAACGGCCGCGGCTGTCTGTTCGTCCTGCGGGGCGGTTCTGCCGCCGGCGGGCGCGGGCGAATCGTCGAACCCGGCGGCGGGCGACGATCCGGCAGTGTCGGCGGTGGCGCGGTCCACGGCCGACTGCCAGAGTGACGCCTGTTTGCTTCGGAACTGTTTCAGTTTGCGTTGGGGCATGGGGAACTCCTTAAGAGGCGATCCGCAGGGCCATGAGCCATGCGGTTTCGGGGCGCGCCACGTCGCTGTGGCCAGTGATCACGTCATTGCCGTCGAAATTGTAGATCAGCTTTCCCGGGGCCAACTGGTAGGGGGATTGAGCCGCGAGCAGGGTGACGTCCTGGGCCGCGTCGCCCATGTGCTGGGCGCCGTTGCGGCCGATACCGCCGTAGATGTCGCTCGCATCGCCGAACGCGGCCGCGGTGTCGCCGCCGATGCGGGAGGCGAGCGGATACGCGGTGCCCACCGCCTGGTCCTTGTCGCTGTGCGTGACCAGGATGGGACCGGAGACCTTTTTCTGCGCGACCACGTTCATGAAAAATCCATCGTGCTGGCCGTCGTATTTTTGCGCGAAGCCGTTGTGGGAGAAGGCTGCCTGCAGGAGCAGGAGGGTGCTCACGCGCAGCGGAGCGGGGCCGTCCACGGTGGCGGTCATGAGGCGTCCGCCGAAGCTGTGGCCGGCGAGGTGAAGGCGGATGTCCTTCGATATGCCGTTCTGGATGCGGTTGAGCATGGGGTTGACACCATTGCGCCCGACGATGCCGGCGCGGTCTTTCATGGTGAAGTAGGTGAACAGGTTCATCAGGCGCGAAGCGCCGGCGGTGATGGAGCTGAGCAGGCTGCCCATGCCCGCGGCTCCGCCCGCGGTGTCGCTGAGGCTGGCCGCGCCGCCGCCCGCGGTATCGACGGTTGCCGTTTCGACCGGGGCGCTGAGTTTCTGCAGGAGCTCGGCACCATCCTGGGTGGCGAGCGATGACGCTCCTTCTTCGTGAGAGGATTGTTTCGCGTCCAGATGAGGGGCGATGGCGGCGGCCAGTTTGGCGACGAAGTCGCGCTGCGCCGAGGCGCTGTTCTCCAATCGAGGCAGCAACGCAGCGGCGTCATCGAGCAGCTTGTCGGCATCGGCGCTGCCGAGGGTGTTCTTGAGCTGCTCCACCTGCTCGGCGAGCAGGGGCGAGAGGAGCTCGAAGGGATCGAATGCCGCCGAGCCACTGGGGATCAGGTCTTTTTCCGCGAATCTCTTCGAAGGCCAAAGGACGCCGATGGCGGCCACCTTATCTGCCTTGGCGGCGGGAAGGAGCGGCTCGAGATGGCGGAGGAACTTGCGATAGAGGGTGCGCGCCTCGTCCATGTCGTTGTTCCAGCCGTGGGAGAGGGCCACGAGGTCGGTGACCTGGTTACCGGGCGTAGTGAGGAAGCGGAGGATGTCGGCCTCCTGCTGGGGCTGGAACACGTTGCCGTTTTTGTCGAACTGGACTTCGAAGATGGGGATCGCCATTACTGAGCCTCACACGGACTGAATTGCGCGCATGAGATCCACGAGGCCGTAGCCTTGAAACGCCCGCTCGCGCTTCAGGTCCGTCGCGCTATTGAGGAACAATTGTTTCACTTCTTCGGGGCGGCCGATGAATTCTCTGCGGATCGACAGGAACGCGGCAATGACTCCGGAAACGTGCGGCGCGGCCATGCTGGTGCCGGTGTCTTCGATATAAGAATTGATGGCGCCGGCGGCGTTCTTCGCACCGCTGGACTGGCAGGAGAGGATGCGCTCGCCGGGGGCGAGCAGATCGGGTTTAGGGCGGCCGTCGCCGGTGGGGCCCTTGGAAGAAAAATAGGAGACGCCGTAGACGTGGGGCATATCGCGGTGGGTAGAGCCGACGGTGATGGCGAATTCGGCGTTGCCGGGGTCGTTGATGGTCAGCATGAAGCCTGCACTCGTGGCACGCTGCTTGGAGCTGAGGGTGCCGTAGCCGGTATTGCCGGCGGCGACCACCACGACCACACCCGAGCGTACGAGGCGGTTGACTTCGGTGCAGATGGGGCTTTGGCCGCAGGCGAACCATCGCGGGTCGAATTCGTAGCCGAGGCTCAGGTTGACGCCGTGGATGAGCAATTGGCGGCCGTGGTCGTTGATCTGCTGGATGGTGTCCAGGGCTGCGATAATGCGCGCGACGTCGCCCTGCCCGCGATCGTCGAGAATTTTCATGCTGAGGATCTTGCAGCACGGCGCCATACCGGTGATGGCGGTCATTTCCTGGGACTCTTCGACGACGTTGAGCGTCTGCGGATCCATGCGGGTGCGGACGGCGCGCAGGGGCCGGGGGTTCAGGACGCCGCCGGCGATGATTCCGGCGACATGCGAGCCGTGGCCGAACCTATCCACGAGTGCAGAGTCGGCGCCCTCGCCGTTGGGAACGGTGAAGTCATAGTGCTTGAGGGGGAGCTTGACATCGAGGGTGTCCGCGTCCTTGAAGTGCTCGTGCAGCTTGTCGACGCCGGAATCGATGACGGCCCAGACGATGTCGCGGCCTTCGGCCGAGAATGCGCGGCGGGCGGCGTCCGCCTTCACCGTGCAGATGGAGCGGTCGATTAGGGGGCGAACCGGGAAATTCTTCCAGATGCGATAAATCGCACGGTAGGCGTGGGATGCGGCGGGGGGCTTTGGTTGTCCGGCGGCCTTTTCGGCGTCCGCCTTGCGGCTGGCGATTCGCTCGGCATCGAGGCGTACCATCTCCTGGACGGCCGAACCGGGCATCAGACCGGCCATATAGGGGTTGGCTCTGCTGCCCACGGATTCCGGGGGCGTCGCGCCCGGAGGACGGCTGGCGCCCAGGGCCTTCTCGGCCAGTGTCTTGACCTCGTCGAACGCGGCGCTCCGGCCCTGGTAATACTGGAGGTTTACGTCGACGATGATGTTGAACAGGTCGCCGGGTTTTCGCCTGATTTCACTGTGCAGCGGCTCGGTGATGACGTTGCGCACGAGATTGCGGTGAATCTCTTCGCGCGGATCCCGTGGTTCTTCATCGTTCGGTGGCTGGCCCTCGATCGGGTCTTGGTCGGGCATATCGACTCCCTGGAAAAACACATTATCGGCCGCGGATGAACGCCGATGAACGCTGACAGAAATCCCGTCTTGTCAGAGGCCAATTGCGTATCATACTGCAGCAATCCTTCGGAAGAGACGCCGCAGTACGAAAGATCGTATTCTATACCGGCTTTTCGAAGACAGGGAGCGGCGGTCTGTTAAAATTGAAGGCGTTGCTGAAATCCATTGCCGATGCCCTGATTGCGTACGGCCCTCTCGGTGTCCTGGTACTCTGCTTCCTGGATTCGGTCGGTATTCCGTTGCCCGCGGCGCTGGACGCGCTGCTGATCGGCGTCGCGGTGAAGAATCCGCAGGCGGCGAAACTGGCCGCGGGACTGGCGGTGCTGGGATCGATGGCCGGCAATTACGCGCTGTTTCGCGCGGCGCGGTACGGCGGCAGCCGGTTCCTGAAGCAGAACGAAAGCGAGTTCACGCCGGGCACGCGGTCGGAGAAGTTTCGCCAGTGGTTTGCGCGGTATGGCCTCTTGACCGTGTTCGTTCCTGCGGTGGTACCGTTCGTGCCGCTGCCGCTGAAGGTGTTCGTGGTTTCGGCGGGCGCGATGCGGACGTCCACCGGCCGGTTTCTGGCGGTGGTGTTCCTGGCGCGCGTGATCCGCTACTTCGGGGAAGCCTGGCTGGCGATGCGGCTTGGCCAGGATGCACGCGGCTTCCTTACGCACAACGCCTGGAACATGGCGGCGGTGGTGCTGACCATGGCGCTGCTGCTGGTGGCTTTGATCCGGTGGGTGGAACGGCGGCGCGCGGAGGCGTGAGCCGGTAGCGGCATGTACCTGTTCCACGTACTGCGCTCGTTTTTACCGCTGCAAAATCCGATCGGCTTCGGCGCGGCCGATTTCATTGAGTTCCTTCTGGCGCTGCTACTGGTGGTGTTGGCGATCGCGCGGCCTTGGGTGGAGCCCGCGGCGCAGAAACTGGCGCGCAGGCCGGCGTGGTGCATGCTGTTCCTGTTCGGCCTGGTGGTCGTGCTGCGCCTGGGGCTGTTGCCGATGCATCCGGTGCCGACCCCCTACGGCTCCGACGATTTCAGCTATGTATTGCTGAGCGACACGCTGAACCATTTCCGGCTGGCGAACGCGACGCATCCCATGCACCGCTTCTTCGAGACCATGTTCGTGCTCCACCAGCCGACGTATGCCTCAATCTACGCGCTGGGGCAGGGAGCGGCGCTGGCGTTTGGGCAGCTTATTTTCGGGATTCCATGGGCGGGCGTGCTGATCTCGATGGCCTTGATCGCGCCGCTCTGTTACTGGACGCTGCGCGGCTGGACATCGCCGGGCTGGGCGCTGGTGGGCGGATTGCTCGCGGTGTGCCAGTTCGGCCCGCTGAACATCTGGATGAACTGCTACTGGGGCGGGGCGGTCACGGCGATCGCGGGCTGTCTGACGTTCGGGGCGTTGGGGCGGATGCGGGAGCGCGTTGTGGCGCGCGACGCCGTTGTGCTGGGAGCAGGCATGGGATTGCAGTTGCTGTGCCGGCCCTATGAATCGCTGTTTCTGGACGCGAGCGTGGTCCTCTTCTTCCTGCCGGAGCTGCGGCGCAGAGCGAACTGGGCGCACCTGGCGAGGGCGACGGCTCCGGCCCTGGCGGTGCTGTTGCCGGCGGCGGGACTGGTGCTGCTACACAATCGCGCGGTGACGGGAAGCTGGACCACGCTGCCGTATGCTTTGAGCCAGGCGCAGTACGGGGTACCGCAGACGTTCACCTTTCAGAAGATCGCGGTACCCACGGCCAAGCTGACCCCGGCGCAGGAGCTGTATTTCGAGGGACAGGCGGCGGTCCACGGCCCTGTCGATACCGTCGGCACGTATCTCGACCGGCTGGGCAGCCGCGCAGGGTTTGCCCGTTTCTTTTTTGCGGCGCCGCTGTTTCTGGCCCTGCCGTTCTTTCTGCCGCTGGTGCGCGAGTATCGGTATGCATGGCTGGCGATGAGCTGCGCGCTGTTCGCGCTGGGCGCCAACTTTTATGCATACTTCTTTCCGCACTATATGGGCGCGCTCACGTGCGTGTTCGTGCTGATGGCGATTCTGGGTCTTCAGCGGCTGGGGGCGGCGCGATGGCTGCTCGTGCTGACCGGCGCGCAGTTTCTTTTCTGGTACGGAGTGCAGGCGCAGACCGACGATGCGATCATCCGCGCCATGGTGCGCTACGAAGCGCCGGACGCGGTGAATTACGGGGATCCCGACGGGCGGATCGGATTCAACCGGCGCCTGGCGGAATCGCCGGGGGGGCAACTGGTATTCGTGCGCTACTTCTCGACGCACGGATACAAGGAATGGATCCACAACGCGGCGGATATCGACAAAGCGAAAGTAGTGTGGGCGCTCGATTTGGGCAACGCGGAGAACGACAAGTTGAAGAGTTACTATCCGGATCGCAAGGTCTGGCTGATGGAGCCGGACGCGATACCGCCGCGGCTTTCTCCCTATCCCTCGACCAGCCCTCTCTGGCCCTTCGAAGAAGTGCACTGAACGAGCGAGGAACTCGGCACGAAGCGGTACTTCAAGAGCGTCCAGAGCGCCGCGAAGCCGTCGCGGGCGCGGATTTTCTTGCCCTCGGCGATGCCGCGCGCGTTGTAGCGGATGGGCACCTCGTGAATCCGGTATCCGAGGCGGGACAGCTTGGCGGTGACTTCGGGGCAAAATTCGAATCGCTGACTTTCGATGCGGAGGCGGCGCAGCAGCGGCGCGCGAAAGGCCTTGTAGGCGGTGGCCTCGTCGGTGATGCGGGCGTGGTAGAGGAGATTGGCGGCGGCGGTGAGGATGCGGTTGGCCAGGCGATTCTTCCAGGCCATGCCCTCGGGCGAGCCCAGGAAACGGGAGCCGTAGACGACCTCGGCTTCGCCGCGCACGATCGGCTCCACGAGGCGCGCGTAGTCGGCGGGGTCGTACTCGAGGTCGCCATCCTGGATCAGCACGATGTCGCCCGTGGCGAGCGCGATGCCGGCGCGGATGGCGGCGCTTTTTCCGCGGTTGGGTTCCGTGTGGCGCGCGATGATGACGCCGGCATCGGCATGCTCACGGAGGAGAGGCCAGGTGCCATCGCTGGAGCCGTCGTCGATGACGATGATCTCGAGGGTGCAGCCGGGCGGGAGCGGCGCTTTGCGGACACGGGCCAACACCTGGGGGAAGGTGCAGGCCTCGTTGTAGACCGGGATGATGACGGAGACCTTCATGGCTTTTGGAGGACCGCCAGAAGGGATTGACCGAAGGGCGGCGGCGCGACGCGCTCGGCGGCAGCGAGGACGGGCACCAGGTAGCGGTCGAAGACGGCGATCTGCTGCTCCGATTGCGCGCGGCGCTTGAGCAGATGCGCGTTGGCCCACCATCCGAAGAAGCCGACGGAGTTGACGTAGTGCAGCTTGCGAACGTGCAACCCGATTCGCGCAGCGAGTGCGCGGAGCGTTCCGCGGGTGTAGCGGCGGAAGTGGCCGAGGTTGCGGTCGATGGGGCCGTAGAGGGATTGAAACGCGGGCACGAGGAGCACGATGACGCCGCCGGATGGGAGGACGGAAGCCATGGCGTCGAGAGCGGCGCGGTCGTCCCGGGTGTGCTCCAGCATGTTGAGGCAGACGCAGGAATCGGGCTGGAACCGGGCCAGGGCGCGGAATTCGGGATCGGCGACGTCGCACACGAAGGCGTGCAGGTTGGGGCGGCTGGAGTAGCGGCGCTGGAGGCGCTCGATGCAGGCGGGCTCGATATCGACGGCGATGACCGTATCGCGGTCGAGGAGGGTAGCGGTGAAATTGCCGAGGCCGCAGCCGACCTCGAGGACCCTGCGGCCCAGCTCCTTGTGGACGAGGCGGCTCTGCCAGGCGAAATAATTCCGGGCGCGGCTCATGCGCTCCTGGTCTTCGACGGTGTAGTTGGCGAGGTCCACCGGTTGTGCCGCCCTCATTCTAGCTCGCCAGCGATGAACTCCTGCGAGAATGGAAGTTCCCATGCTCGAGTACCTGCGGCGGGCGCTGCTGCCCGGCCCCAATCCTATCGGCTTCGGACCCGCGGATTTCCTGCTGTTTGGCCTGGGTGTGCTGCTGGTTGTGACGGCGCTGGTGTGGCGCCCAGCGATCGAGCCGTGTGTGCTGCGGATTGCGCGGCGCACGGGGCTGTGCATGGCGGTGCTTGCCATTCTGCCGGTGGCGCTGCGATTGCTGCTGCTGAGTCATCATCCGGTGCCGACGCCCGATCTCTATGACGAGTTCGGGCACCTGCTGGTTGCCGACACGCTGCGGCACTTCCGGCTGGCCAATCCGCCACACGCGCTGCCGCAATTCTTCGAGACCTTTTTCGTGCTGCAGGAGCCGACGTACAGCTCGATTTATTCGGTGGGGCAGGGGCTCGCGATGGTGATCGGGTGGAGCATCTTCGGCCTGCCCTGGGCGGGGGTTCTGATGGGCGCTGCGGCGCTCTGCTCGCTCTGCTATTGGATGCTGCGCGGGTGGACGACGCCGGGGTGGGCGCTTCTGGGCGGCGTGCTGGCGGTGATCGAGTTCGGACCGCTGAACCAGTGGACCAACAGCTACAGCGGCGGGAGCCTCGCGGCGGCGGCGGGATGCCTGGTGTTCGGCGCGCTTCCGAGACTGCGGGTAAGCGGCCGGATGCGAGATGCTGTGCTGCTGGGCGCGGGGCTGGGGCTGCACCTGCTGATCCGGCAGTACGAGTCGATTTTCCTGTTCCTCGCGGTGGCGCTGTTTTTTCTGCCGGAGATGAGGCGGGGCGTTCGGGCTCGACAGCTTGCGCGGCCGGCGGCCGCGGCGGCGCTGGCTCTGTTGCCCGCGGTCCTGCTGACGGCGCTGCAGAACAAAGCGGTGACCGGCAGTTGGACGACCTTGCCGGAAGCGGTCAGCCAATACCAATACGGCGTGCCGGCGTCGCTGACGTTCCTGCCGGAGCCGGCGCCGCATCGGCAGTTGACCCCGCAGCAGGTGGCGGATTACAGGATGCAGCTCTCGTTCCGGCACGGGGAAGAAGGCATTGGGAATTATCTGCTACGGCTCGAGTACCGGGTGCGCTTCTATCGGTTCTTCTTTTTGCCGCCGCTCTACCTGGCGGCCCTGGCCTTCCTGACGAGAGTTAGAGAGTACCGGTTTGCGTGGGTCGCGGCGACGTTGGCGCTGTTCGCACTGGGGACCAATTTTTTCCCGAATTTTCTTTATCACTATGTTGCGGGGGTGACGTGCCTGTTCGTGCTGGTGGCGGTGGCGGGGCTCGAGCAGATTGCGCGGATCAGGGTCAGCGGGCAGGAGGCGGCGGGAGTCCTTGTGCTGCTCTGCTGCGCGCACTTTCTGTTCTGGTACGGGATGCACGTGGTGGACGACAGCGAGATTTCACAGTCGGTGCGGCAGTATGTGACGTGGGACGGACTGAATCACCGCAATCCGGCGCGGCGGATCCAGGTGGCGCAGGAACTGGCGAAGGTGCCGGGACAGTTGCTGGTGTTCGTCCGCTACCTGCCGCAGCACATTTTTCAGGACGAGTGGGTTTACAACGCGGCGGACATCGACGGGGCGCGCATTGTGTGGGCGCGGGACCTGGGGGCGGAGGAGAACCGGAAGCTGCTGGAGTA
>Ga0335081_10009563_pt1 | contig 15621 bp, 25 predicted proteins | sample Lox_Sample_35_FD_206713 | JGI IMG/M metagenome (GOLD analysis project Ga0335081, IMG submission 206713) | Soil microbial communities from Loxahatchee National Wildlife Refuge, Florida, United States - Lox_Sample_3.5 | ecosystem: Environmental > Terrestrial > Soil > Wetlands | place: USA... | reverse complement strand
TGGGCGCGCTGAACGGCGAAGCCAAGTGGGAAAAATCAATTGACGAGCTGATGGATGCGGTCGACAAGTACGTGCCCATGCCGCAGCGCGAGGTCGACAAGCCGTTCCTGATGCCGATTGAAGACATCTTCTCGATTTCGGGGCGCGGAACTGTCGTTACCGGCCGCATCGAGCGCGGGAAAGCGAAAGTCGGCGAGGAAATGGAGATTGTCGGCTTCCGCGAGACGCGCAAGACGGTGATCACCGGGGTGGAGATGTTCAAGAAGCAGCTCGATGAAGGCATGGCGGGCGACAATGCAGGACTCTTGCTGCGCGGCATCCCCAAGGAAGACGTGGAGCGCGGCATGGTGATCGCCAAGCCGGGCTCGATTACGCCGCACACCAAGTTCCGCGGCGAAGTGTACGTGCTGTCGAAGGAAGAAGGCGGACGGCACACGCCGTTCTTCAAGGGCTACCGGCCGCAGTTCTATTTCCGCACCACGGACGTGACCGGGACGACCGAGCTGCCCTCGGGGACAGAGATGGTGATGCCGGGCGACAACGTGAACCTGGCCATCAACCTGATTACGCCGGTGGCCATGGAGAAGGGATTGCGCTTCGCCATCCGCGAAGGCGGTCACACCGTGGGCGCGGGAACGATTACGGAGATATTGGAATGAGGAAGCGCGCCAAGCGCGCGAGTTAGGCGCCGCAAAGAACGCGGCGCAACGCGGCGCGCCCAGGTCCTTCGGCCGCAACAGAAGCGGCCTCAGGATGACAACCTTTAATGCGGCATGCGGTCAGCCGCCAGATCTTTGAGGAACAGCGAACGTGAATGGAAAAGACAGAATTCGGATTCGGCTGAAAGCCTACGACTATCGGGTGCTCGATCAGTCGACGGGCGAGATCGTGGAGACGGCGCGGCGCACCGGCGCGCAGATCGCCGGGCCCATCCCGCTGCCCACGGTCAAGAACAAGTATTGCGTGCTGCGCTCGCCCCACGTGGACAAGAAATCGCGGGAGCAGTTCGAAATCCGCACCCACAAGCGCTTGCTCGATATCCTCGAGCCCACGCAGCAGACGGTGGACGCGCTGATGAAGCTCGACCTGCCGGCGGGCGTGGACGTGGAGATTAAGGCGTTTGGGAAGGAACACAAATAGCTTCTAGCTGCGAGCTTCTAGCCGCTAGCTTGAAGCGGCGGAGCGGGCAGCTATGAGCGAACCTACAGTGCCAGAGCTAGCAGCTAGAAGCTCCTCAGGCATGATGAGGGAGCAACGATTTATGGCCGTCAACGGAATTTTGGGCAAGAAAGTCGGCATGACGCAGCTCTACGACGGTAAGGGCGACGTGCACCCCATCACCGTCTTGCAGGCGGGGCCGTGCGTCATCACGCAGAAGAAATCGCAGGCCAAGGAAGGCTACGACGCGGTGCAGATCGGGCTGATCGAGTTCGTCAAGGAATCGCGCCTTTCGCAGGCCGAGCGCGGACACCTGGCCAAGCACAACCTGCCACCGGTGCGCTTTCTGCGCGAAGTCGGCCTCTCGACCGACGGCGCGGGCGATGGCGCCGCGGCCGAGTCGGCGAAAGTTGGCGACAAGGTGCTGGTCGATATCTTCCAGGGCGAGAAGTACGTGGACGTGATTGGAACCAGCAAGGGACGCGGTTTCGCCGGCGTGGTGAAGCGGCATCACTTCGCGGGCGGTCCGAAGTCGCACGGCTCGATGTTCCAGATCACCGGCTCGATCGGATCGTCAGCGTTTCCGTCGCGCGTGTTTCGCGGCATGCGCATGTCGGGACACATGGGGAACGCGCGGGTGACGACCCGCAACCTGAAAGTTGTCGGCATCGATATCGACGACAACCTGCTGATGGTCGAAGGCGCAGTGCCGGGGCCGAATGGCGGATATCTGGTGATCAACAAGGCCGGCAAACCGCCGCGCGAGCGCCGCGGGTTCGGCGGCGAGGCGACCATCGACCCGTTGAAGGCGTCGAAGCGCAAAACCAAGAAGGCGTAACCGTTATGGCGAACATCAACATTGTCGATCTGAGCGGCAAGAAGGTGGGCACGCTCGAGCTGGCCGACGAGGTTTTCGGCGCGGTCAACGAAGACCTGCTGTGGGAGGCGGTCAAGCACTATCGCGCGGCGCAGCGCGCCGGCACGCATGCCACCAAGAACCGCAAGCTGGTTTCGGGCTCGGGCAAGAAGCTGTGGAAGCAGAAGGGCACCGGCCGTGCGCGCGTGGGCTCCATCCGCTCGCCGCTGTGGCGGCATGGCGGGACGGTGCATGGGCCGCAGCCGCGTTCCTATGACTATGCTTTTCCGCGCAAGAAACTTCTGGGCGCGCTACGCTCGGCGCTGGCCGCCAAATTTGCCGACGGCAAGCTGACCGTGGTCGAAAGCTTCGAGCTGAAGGAAGCGAAGACCAAGGAATTCCGCAAGGCGCTCGATGCGCTCGAGGTCACAAAAACCGCGCTGGTGGTCGAGGCGCCGAAGGTCGAGAACCGCAATCTCGAGCTGAGCGCGCGCAATCTCGATGGTGTCGAGCTAGTGCGCGGCAACCAGGTGCATCCTTATCACCTGCTGCGCTATGACGCCGCTGTTTTTTCGCGGCCGGCGCTTGAAAGGCTGCAGGACACGCTGAAGGCTTCGGCGCCGAAGCGGAAAGCGGAGGTGGCGCAATGAAATCGGCGTATCAGATCATTCGCCGCCCGATCATTACCGAGAAGGGCCTCGGCATCAAGGAGCTGCAGCGCACGCTGGTGTTCGAAGTGGCGGCGCAGGCGACCAAGACGGAAGTGAAGGAAGCCGTGCAATCGATTTTCAAGGTGAAAGTCGACGGGGTGCGCACGGCAAACTTTCCCGGCAAGGAGCGGCGGCGCGGCCGCTTCACCGGCTATCGTCCGGATTGGAAGAAGGCGTACGTCAGGCTCAAAGAAGGCGAGAAGATGCCGGAGTACGCGCAGAATTTGTAGCTTTGAGCTGCGAGCTGCTAGCTACTGGCTACTAGCCGAAACAAGAACAGGAGCTCTCGGCTAGGAGCTAGTGGCTAGAAGCTAGCAGCTGACAAAGAGATTTTATGGCGATCAAAACTTACAGACCGATGACCTCGACGTTGCGCTTTCAGACGACGCTGGTCAACGAAGAGCTGACCACGGCGCGTCCGCACAAGCCGCTCACCGAAACCCGCAAAGGCACCGGCGGTCGGCGCAACTCGGGCGACATTACCAGCTGGTTCCGCGGCGGCGGGCACAAGCGCAAGCTGCGCATCATCGACTTCAAGCGCGACAAGACGGGCGTGCCGGCCACGGTGGCCTCGATTGAGTACGATCCCAACCGCTCGGCGCGCATTGCTCTCTTGGCCTACGCCGATGGCGAGAAGCGTTACATCCTCCAGCCCTCGGGGCTGAAGGTGGGGCAGAAGGTTGTGAGCGGCCCCGAGGCTGACATCCTGGTGGGCAATGCTCTGCCGCTCAAGAACATTCCTCCCGGAACCACGGTGCACAATCTGGAGCTGCGTCCGGGCAAAGGCGCGCAGATGGTGCGCTCGGCCGGCGGCGCGGCGCAACTGGTGGCCAAGGAAGGCGACTACGCGCTGGTGAAGCTGCCCTCAGGCGAGACGAGGAAAGTCCTGCTCGAGTGCATGGCGACCATCGGACAGGTGGGAAATCTCGATCACGAGAACGTTTCCATCGGCAAGGCGGGGCGCAAGCGCTGGGTGGGCAAGCGTCCGCACAACCGCGGCGTGGCCATGAATCCCGTGGACCATCCGCACGGCGGCGGCGAAGGCAAGACTTCCGGCGGGCGGCATCCGGTGACGCCCTGGGGACAGCCCACGCGCGGCTACAAGACACGCAACAGCAAGCGTACTGACCGGTTCATCGTGAACCGAGCGAACCGAGGGCGGTAATTGATATGGCGAGATCGACAAAAAAAGGCGCGTTCGTTGATACGCACCTGATGCGCAAGATCGAAGAGCTCAACCAGCGCAACGAGAAGAAAGTGGTGAAGAGCTGGTCGCGGCGCTCGACCGTACACCCGGAGATGGTGGGACACACTATCGCGGTGCACAACGGCAAGAAGTTCATCCCGGTGTACCTGACCGAGAACATGGTGGGACACAAGCTGGGAGAGTTCAGCCCCACGCGCATCTTCAAGGGGCACTCGATGAAGGCGGCCACGGAAGTGGCGGCCAAGCCGGCGGGCGTTCCTGGCGGTCCGGGGGCAATCGCGCCGGCAGCCCCGGCGGGTGGAGCGGCTCCGGCAGCGCCGGCCGGTGGCGCTCCGGCGGCGCCCAAGGGCTAAACGAGAGACGACTATGGAATTTCGCGCGGAAGTTAAGTATCTCCGGATTTCGCCGCAGAAGGCGCGGCTGGTGCTCGACACCATCAAGGGCCGGCGCGCCGAGGATGCCATGAACATCCTGGCCTTCACCAAGAAAGGCGTCGCGCCCGACGTTTCGAAGCTGCTGCGCTCCGCCATCGAGAACGCGAATTTTCTGAGCGGCGAAAAGGGCCTCGACGTGGATGTGGACAACCTGTACGTCAAGCACGCGATAGCGAATGATGGGCCGCGCATGAAGCGCATCCGTCCGGCGCCCATGGGGCGCGCCTACCGCTACCAGCGGCGCATGGCGCACCTTGAGATCGTGCTGGCGGAGCGCGGCAAGCAGGATGGCGCCAGCGCCGCAACCGTGGTCGGAGAAGAAGAACACGCGGCGAAGCCGAAAGCTCACGCCAAACCGCGTGCGACGGCTAGGAAGAAAACGGCGCGCCCGGCGAAGAAGAAGATGGCCGGAGCAAAGAAATAAGGAAGCGCGCCAAACGCGCGATTTAGTCGCCGCAAAGAACGCGGCGCATCGCGCGGCGCGCCCGGGTCCTTCGGCCGCAACAGAAGCGGCCTCAGGATGACAGTTTAGAGAGAGGTAGCGATGGGACAAAAAGTTCATCCATACGGATTTCGCTTGGGCTACACCAAGCCCTGGAAATCGCGCTGGTTTCTGGAGCGCGACTACGACACGACCGTGCTCGAGGACGTCAAGCTGAAGAACGAGCTGAAGGACAAGCTCAAGTCGGCGGGGATCAGCTCGATCGAGGTGGAGCGGCCGGGCAACAAGCTGCGCGTCATCATCCGCACGGCGCGGCCGGGGATCATCATCGGGCGCAAGGGCGCGGAGATCGACAAGCTCAAGCAGGAAGTGCAGAAGCGCACCAAACGCGACGTGTTCATCGACATCCAGGAAGTGCACAAGCCGGAGCTCGATTCGCAACTGGTGGCGGAGTCGATTGCGCTGCAGCTGGAAAAGCGCGTGGGCTTCCGCCGCGCCATGCGCAAGGCGGTGGATTCGGCGCTGCGCTTCGGCTGCAAGGGAATCAAAGTCCGCGTGAGCGGACGGCTGAACGGCAACGAGATCGCGCGCTCGGAGTGGTACCTGCAGGGGCGGCTGCCGCTGCACACGCTGCGCGCCGACATTGAGTACGGCTTCGCCGAGGCCAAGACCACCTACGGCGTGATCGGCGTGAAGTGCTGGATCTATCGCGGGGAAATCCTGCCGGCGAAGAAGCGCGACGAGGCCGTGGCCGGTGCGGGAGCGTTCTGATGAGCTTCTGGCTTCTAGCCAAGAGCCAATGGCAATAGCCAGGAACTGGCAACTGGGAACTGACTTATGTTGATGCCAAAGAAAGTTAAGTACCGCAAGCAGCAGCGGGGGCGCATGCGCGGCAAGGCGTGGCGCGGCTCCGAGCTCTCCTACGGCGATTACGGGCTGAAGGTGCTCGAGCCGGGCTGGATCACCGACCGGCAGATCGAGGCCAGCCGTGTGGCCATGACGCGCTTCGTCAAACGCGGCGGCAAGATCTGGCTGCGTCTGTTTCCGGACAAGCCGGTCACCAAGAAGCCGGCCGAAACCCGTATGGGCAAAGGCAAGGGCGCGCCCGATCACTGGGTCGCGGTGGTCCGGCCGGGAAAGATTTTGTTTGAGATGGAAGGCGTGACGCCACAGGACGCGGCCGAGGCCATGCGCCTGGCGTCGCACAAGCTGCCGCTCAGGACGCGATTCGTCTCGCGGCACGAGGCATAGAAACATGGACGCGGAGAAGATTCGCAACCTGACCGAAGCCGAGCTCAACCACCAGGAGCGTGAGCTCAGCGACCAGCTCTTCCGCCTGAAGTTCCAGATGCGCATGGGACAGACGGAGAGCCTGAAGAAGATTCGCGGCCTGCGCCGGGACATTGCGCGGGTCAAGACCGTGGCCCGCCAGCGTGAACTGGAGCAGGCCGCGGCGGAGAAGAAATAAGCCATGGCAGAAACGACGGCAACCCAGTCGCGCCGCAACACCAAGATCGGCTACGTGGTTTCCACTAAGATGGCGAAGACCATCGTGGTCGAGACCACCCGGCAGAAGTCGCACAAGCTTTATCGTCGCGTGATTTCGCGGTCGAAGAAGTTCTACGCCCACGACGAGAACGGCACGGCGCACGTGGGTGATGTGGTGCTGATCGAAGAGACGCGGCCCATGTCGCGCCTCAAGCGTTGGCGGCTGAAGCAGGTGATCCAACGCTCGACGCTGGTGCACGCGGCGGAAGAGCAGCAGGCGAGCTAACTCCCCACCCTTGGCAAAACCGGCCAAGGATGGGGCACCCAAACCCGCACCCGAAACGGAGGCTCTTATGGCAGTGATGATGCGAAGCATGCTGGAGGTGGCCGACAACTCCGGCGCGCGCAAGCTGCAGATGATCCTGCCCGTGGGCGGCGATACCGGGCTGCGGGCCGGCCTGGGCGACGTAATCACGGCCGCCGTCAAGGAAGCGCTGCCCGATGGCCAGGTGCAGAAGGGCAAGGTGGTGAAGGCGGTGGTGGTGCGCACGCGCAAGGAGCACCGGCGGCGCGACGGCACCTACATCCGCTTCGACCAGAACGCGGCCGTGCTCATCAACAACGAAGGCGAGCCCATCGGCACGCGCGTCTTCGGGCCGGTGGCGCGCGAGCTGCGCGACAAGAAGTTTTTGAAGATCGTCTCGCTGGCTCCGGAGGTTTTGTAGCGATGGCACAGGCAGCGGTGAACGAACACGGGCACAAGCGCGTCGATATCCGGCGCAACGACACGGTGAAGGTGATTACCGGGCGCGACAAGGGCAAGGAAGGCCGCGTGCTGCGGGTGTTTCCCAATGACGGCCGGGTGCTGGTCGAGCACGTGGGCATGGTCAAGAAGACCATGAGCAGCAAGCGCAACGCCAAGGTGAAGGGCGGCATTGCCGAGCAGGAGAGCCGCATTTCGCTCTCGAACGTCAAGCTGGTGTGCCCCACCTGCGGGCCGGTGCGCATCGGCCACGAGATGCAGGGCGAGCGCAAGATGCGCGTCTGCAAGAAGTGCGGCACGACGCTGGACAAGTAATCGGCACCAGAAATAAAGAGAAACGAAGATGGCGAAACCAGACAAACCGAAGAAGAAAGAAGCCGCGGCCGAGCCCGAGCAGAAGGCGGCGCCGGAGCGCCCGCGCGCCTCGGCCAAAACGGCTCCGCGCTTGAAGGACAAGTTCGACAAGGAAGTGGCGCCGGCGCTGATGAAGGAATTCGAGCTCAAGAACCCCAATGCCGTGCCGCGGCTGCACAAGATCGTGATCAACATGGGTGTGGGCGAAGCCACCCAGAACTCGAAGATCCTCGATCCAGCGGCGAACGAACTGGCCGCCATCGCCGGGCAGAAACCGATCATCACCCGGGCGAAAAAGTCGATCGCCGCCTTCAAGGTGCGCGAGGGCATGCCCATTGGCGCTCAGGTCACTCTCCGCGGCCACCGCATGTACGAGTTTCTCGACCGGCTGGTGAACGTGGCCCTGCCGCGCGTGCGCGACTTCCGCGGCGTGCCCACCAAGTCGTTTGACGGGCGCGGCAATTACACGCTGGGACTGCGCGACCAGCTGATGTTCCCGGAGATCGATTACGCGAAGGTGGACAAGATGAAGGGCATGAACATCACCATCGTGACCACCGCGCAGAGCGACAACGAAGCGCGCTCCCTGCTCAAGCACATGGGGGTGCCCTTCCGGGCCCAGGGTTGAGTCGTTGAGTTGTTGAATAAAAGGAAAAGATGGCAACCACAGCAAAACGAGTGAAAGACGCAAGGAAGCCGAAGTTCTCCACGCGGCGGCACAACCGCTGCAAGATTTGCGGGCGCCCGCGCGCGTATTTGCGCAAGTTCGGCATGTGCCGCTTGTGCTTCCGCGGGCTGGCGCTGCGGGGAGAACTGCCTGGAGTCTCGAAGTCTTCGTGGTAAAGGTTTTCAAGGTTTCAAAGTTGCAAGGTTTCAGGCCACGAATGCGAAACTCTGAAACATTGAAACTTGAAGTTCCGTCGCCGCAGGTTCTTCCGCAGAGCGGAAGGGAACGGGCGACGCGAGGAGAAGTGAGCAATGAGTTTGACCGATCCGGTAGCGGATTTTCTGGCGCGCATCCGTAATGCGATCCATGCCAAGCACCAGAAGGTGGATGTGCCGGCCTCGAAGCTAAAGCTCGAACTGGCGCGCATCCTCAAAGAAGAGGGCTACATCGCCAACTACAAGGCGACGGAGGAGCAGGGGCACAAGCTGGTGCGCGTGTACCTGAAGTACGGGCCGGACGAAGCCGCCACCATCTCCAACCTGGCGCGGGTGTCGCGGCCGGGCTGCCGCGTGTACGTGGGGCACGATAAGATTCCCCGCGTGCTCGGCGGCATGGGGATCAACATCCTGACCACGCCCAGGGGCGTGATGACCGGGCGCCAGGCGCGCAAGGAAGGCGTCGGCGGCGAAGTGCTGTGCGAAGTGTGGTGAGTACTGAGTACCGAGTACCGAGTACCGAGTACCGAGTACCAAGTACCAAGTACCAAGTACCAAGTACCAAGTACCAAGTACCAAGTACCAAGCTAGAAGCTAAGAGCTAGAAGCCAAGAGCTAAAAGCCGAGAGCTGAACCTTATGTCGCGAATTGGAAAAAAGCCGATTGATCTGCCCAAGGGTGTGGAGATCACAGTCGCGGGCAACACCGTAGCGGTGAAAGGACCGAAGGGCACGGTGCAAACGCATCTGCCGGAGGGTGTGTCGGTCGAGCGTCAGGACGGGCACCTGCTAGCCTCGCGGGTCGATGATGCCCATGCCGCCGTGCACGGCCTGGTACGGGCGCTGCTGAACAATGCCGTCGAAGGCGTGACCAAGGGCTGGACGCGGGAACTGGAGATCGTGGGCATCGGCTACCGTGCTGAACTGAAGGGCAAGAATGTCGTTGTGTTCAGCCTGGGATACTCGCACCCGATCGAATATCCGCTGCCGGAAGGCATTTCGGTGACGGTGGACCAGAAGCAGACGCGCCTGACCGTTACGGGTATCGACCGCCAGAAAGTCGGACAGGTGGCAGCGGATATGCGCGGGTTGCGCCCGCCCGACCCCTACAAGAACAAGGGTGTACGCTACGCGGGCGAGAGGTTGAAGAAGAAAGTTGGAAAGACGGGAGCGAAGTGACGCGGCTTTCCGGGGCCCATTCGGCAGCGTCGCTGCGCTCCGCTGCTCAGGGCGAGCTAAAGTCTGAGCCCCGGCGCGTCATCCTGAGCGGAGGCCCGCGCAGCGGGCCGAAGTCGAAGGATCTGGACTAAGAAAATGATTCCACAGATCGCAAAAAACGAAGTCCGGCAGCGGGTGCACAAGCGCATTCGCCGCAAGCTGAACGGCACGCCCCAGCGTCCGCGGCTGAGCGTCTATCGCTCGCTGAACCACATTTACGCGCAGTTGATCGACGATCTGGGCGGGCAGACGGTGGTCGCGGCCAACTCGCGCGAAGGCGCCGGCAAACCGGCGGCGGGCGCGAAAAAGAAGACGGGCGGCAACGTGGCCGTAGCCAAGGAAGTCGGCAAGCTGCTGGCCGAGCGCGCCAAGGCCAAGGGCGTGGGAAAGGTGGTCTTTGATCGCGGCGGATATCTGTATCACGGCCGCGTCAAGGCGCTGGCCGATGCCGCGCGCGCAGCGGGATTGCAGTTTTAGGCTTTTGGCGGTTGGCTCTTGGCGGTTGGCCAGAATCTAAGGCCAAGAGCCAAAGGCCAAAAGCCAAGAGCCAGAAGTTCGAGAGTGAGAATGCCAACACCGAAGAAGAGACTTGATGCCGGGCAGTACCAACTGAAGGACCAGGTGGTCGCCATCAATCGCGTCACCAAGGTGGTAAAAGGGGGCAAGAACCTGTCCTTTGCCGCGCTGGTGGTGGTGGGCGATCCCTCGGCGGCCGTGGTGGGATTTGGCTCCGGCAAAGCCAAGGAAGTGCCGCAGGCGATCCGCAAAGGGATCGAGTCGGCGAAGAAAAACCTGGTGCGCGTCAACCTGAGGCAGACCACCATCCCGCACTCGGTGCTGGGTCGGTTCGGCTCGGGCATGGTGCTGCTGAAGCCGGCGCCCGAAGGCACCGGCGTGATTGCCGGCGGCGCGGTGCGCGCGGTGATGACCTCGGCCGGCATCCAGAACGTGCTGACCAAATCGATCGGCACCACCAACCCGCACAACGTCATCAAGGCGACCTTCAATGCGCTGGGCAAGCTGCGCGACCGCAAGGAAGTGGCCGCGATGCGTGGCAAGACGCAGGAGGAGTTGTAATCATGGCCGAGAAGAAAAAGATCCGGCTGCAATGGGTGCGCTCGGCGATTGCGACCCCCACCAAGCACAAGCTGGTGGTCAAAGGCCTGGGGTTTACCCGGCTGAATCAGGTGATCGAGCGCGAAGATACCCCCTCGATTCGCGGCATGGTGGCTAAGGTGCCGCATCTGGTGGTTATCGTTAACGGCAAAAGGTAAAGCGTTTTTGGCTGTTAGCTTTTGGCTAGACGCTAGAAGCTAGAAGCTAGAAGCTAAGAGCTAAGAGCCAAAAGCCAAAAGCGACTGGGAACTGACATGAACCTATCGACAATTCACGCACCAAAGCGAGCATCGGAAAAGCGCAAGCGCGTGGGGCGGGGCATGGGCTCCGGTATGGGGAAGACCTCGACGCGCGGCCACAAGGGGCAACGCTCGCGCTCAGGGTCGCGCATGATGCGCGGTTTTGAAGGCGGACAGATGCCCTTGCATCGCCGTCTTCCCAAGCGCGGCTTCACCAACATTTTCAAGCAGGAATACGCGGTGGTGAATCTGGACCGCATCGCTGCTCTGGGTGAATCCACGGTGACCCTGGAGGTGCTGCGCAAGGCCGGCCTCGCGGGCAAGCGCGATCTGGTCAAGGTTCTCGGCGATGGTGAACTGAAGACCGCGATCACCGTACAAGCCCACAAGTTCTCCAAGTCGGCACAAGAGAAGATCGGCAAAGCTGGTGGTAAGGCAGAGGTAGTTGCCTAATGCTGGAGAAGTTCACCAATATCTTCCGCATCCCCGACCTGCGCAAGCGGGTTCTGTTCACGCTCGGTCTGCTGGCGGTGTACCGCCTGGGCGGTCACATTCCCACGCCCGGCATCAACGCCGCCCTGCTGGAGCAGTTCTTCGAGCAAAACCGCGGGACGTTTCTCGGCTTCATCGACCTTTTCAGCGGCGGCCAGCTTCGCCGGCTGACGATCTTTGCGCTGGGCATCATGCCGTACATTACGGCGTCGATCATTCTGCAGTTGCTGACCGTGGTTTATGAGCCGCTGGCCAAGCTGCAGAAGGAAGGTGAACTCGGGCGCAAGAAGATTACGCAGTGGACGCGCTACCTGACGGTGGCGCTCTCGGCGATGCAGTCGCTGGGCATTGCAGTCACGCTGCAGAAATCTACCTCCGGCGGGGCGGCATTCGTCACCAACCCGGGTCCCGGGTTCATTGCGATGACGGTGATCACGCTGACCGCGGGCAGCATCTTCGTGATGTGGCTGGGCGAGGAGATTACCGACCGTGGCGTGGGCAACGGCATGTCGCTGCTGATCTTTACCGGCATCGTGGTAGGACTGCCGCGCGGTGTAATGGATCTGGCGGACAAAGCCCATACCAACGCCTGGGGATCATTCACCGGGCTGGCCATCGTTCTCCTGGTTGGGCTGATGGCGGCGGTGGTGGCGTTTATCGTTTACGTGGAACGCAGCGAGCGCCGCATTCCGGTGCAGTATGCCAAACGTGTGGTGGGACGCAAGGTGATGGGCGGCCAGTCTACGCACTTGCCGATGCGTGTGAACGCCGGCGGCGTGATGCCCATCATCTTCGCCTCCTCGATCCTGACTTTTCCGCAGACTGCGCTGTTCGCGTTCAAGGGGCACCCGGTCATCGGCAAAATACTGCAGTGGCTGGGATGGGGAGAGCCTCTCTACACGTTCCTCTACGCTGTTGGGATCATTTTCTTCGCGTACTTTTACGTGTCCATCATCTTCAATCCCAGTGACGTCGCCGACAACATGCGAAAGTACGGCGGATTTATACCCGGCATCCGCCCCGGCAAACGCACGGCTGACCACATCAATGACATTCTGACGCGAATCACGCTGGTGGGGGCGCTATACCTGATCCTGATTTCGTTTATACCGGAGTGGATGATTGCGGGTATCCACCTCAACCATTTGCCGGGATTCCTGGGCACATTCTTTGAAAAGCTGCCCACGTGGATGACCAATGGTCTGGGTGTGACCTTCTACTTCGGAGGCACATCGCTGCTGATCGTGGTGGGCGTCGCCATGGATACGGTACAGCAGATCGAGGCGCAACTCATCATGCGCCACTATGACGGCTTCACGCCGCGCAGCGGCAGGATCCGCGGACGCAGGGCGTGGTAGGAAACTGCTCTTGGCTCTTGGCCGTTGGCTTTTGGCCAAAAGCTAAGAACAGCCAAAAGCAACAACAGGAGGGCAGGCGCGATCGCGGAAGTGAAAACCAAAGTCGGACCGGTAATTCTGCTGGGCGCGCCGGGCGCGGGCAAGGGCACGCAGGCCAAGCTGATCATGCAGCGCTATGGCATCCCGCAGATTTCGACCGGCGACCTGCTGCGCGATAACGTGGGCCGCGGCACCGATCTAGGCAAGCAGGCCAAAGCCTTCATGGACAAAGGAGACCTGGTGCCCGATCAGCTGGTCTGCGACATGGTTGCGGTCCGGCTGCGCCAGCCCGACTGTGAGTCCGGCTTTATATTGGACGGGTTTCCGCGCACCGTTGGTCAGGCTGAGTGGCTCAGCGTGCTCCTGAAAGACGGCTTCTTTCAGCAGCGGTATGCGTCGCCGCCGGTTGTGGTGAACATCGCGGTTGGCTATAATCAGCTGTTGCGCCGCCTGACGGGGCGCCGTACTTGTCCCACCTGCGGAAGGATCTACAACGTTTATTCTCAGCCTCCCCGCGTCGCCGATACCTGCGATGTCGACGGCTCGAAGCTGGTGACGCGCAAGGACGATTCCGAGGAAGTCATCGCTGAACGCCTGAAAGCATACGAGCGCCAGACGCTGCCCCTGATCGAATACTACCGCCGGCAGGGACGGTTGCATGAGGTCGAAGGAGATCAGGCACCCACCCAGGTTACAGCGGCGGCATTTCGGGCGATTGAGAATGGCAATAGTCTGTAAGTCGGCCTCCGAGTTGGAGAAGATGCGGCAGAGCGGCCACGTCGTGCGCCAGGTGCTGGATACGGTCAGGGCCATGGTCAAACCAGGTATCACCACCATGGACCTGGAGCGCGCGGCGGCGAACAAGATCGAGGAACTGGGCGCGAAGCCCGCGTTCAAGGGGTATTACGATTATCCCTGCGTGCTGTGCACGTCGGTGAACCAGGAGATCGTGCACGGTATCCCGTCGGAACGGCGGGTGCTGAAAGAAGGCGACATCGTATCCATCGATTGCGGCGTGGTTCTCGATGGTTATTATGGCGACGCGGCGGTGACGGTGGCCGTGGGCGGGGAGCTCAGGCCGGACGTGCAGAAGCTGCTGAAGGTAACGGAAGAGTCGCTCTACAAGGGCATCGAGAAGATGCGCATCGGCAATGCCGTAGGCGACGTCGGCGCCGCGGTGCAGGAGTGGGTTGAGGCGCACGGCTTCAGTGTGGTGCGCGAGTTCGTCGGGCACGGCATCGGCACCAAGCTGCACGAGGATCCGCAGGTGCCGAATTTCGGCATGCGCGGGCACGGGGCGCGGCTGCGCGAAGGCATGGTGCTGGCCATCGAGCCCATGGTGAACATCGGCAAACCCGGCACCCGCGTGCTCGACGATAACTGGACGGCAGTGACCGAGGACGGCAGCTACAGCGCGCATTTCGAGCACTGCGTGGCCGTCACCAAGAATGGGCCGCTGATTTTGACGGAATAGCGGGCATGGTTCGTTACAGGCCTGTAAAGCATCAAATTGGCATCCAGCCAATCGGAGTTGAATGAGTAAAGAAGACGCGATTGAGGTTGAGGCGTTTGCGGGGCGTGTGAGCCCCGCGCCGAAATCCCGAGCGTAGCGAGGGATCTCGATTACGAGAGGTTAAGGAGTGCAAGAGTAAGGAAGACGCGATTGAGGTTGAGGCGTTTGCGGGGCGTGTGAGCCCCGCGCCGAAATCCCGAGCGTAGCGAGGGATCTCGATTACGAGAGTTTAAGGAGTGCATGAGTAAGGAAGACGCGATTGAGGTTGAGGCGTTTGCGGGGCGTGTGAGCCCCGCGCCGAAATCCCGAGCGTAGCGAGGGATCTCGATTACGGGAGTTTAAGGAGTGCATGAGTAAGGAAGACGCGATTGAGGTTATGGCGACGGTGATCGAGCCGTTGCCCAACGCCATGTTTCGGGTGGAGCTGGAGAGCAAGCATCAGGTGCTCGCGCACGTTTCCGGGCGGATGCGCAAGAATTTCATACGCATCCTGCCGGGCGATAAGGTCGCGGTCGAGCTTTCGCCGTACGATCTGACGCGGGGGCGCATTGTGTATCGGTACAAGTAGCAGGTTGAGATGGCATCAGGCACTTGGCTATTGGCTTTTGGCTAAATGCCAATAGCCAACGGCCAAAGGCTGGTTTTCATGAAAGTACGAGCATCGGTCAAGAAGATTTGCGATAAGTGCAAGATCATTCGCCGCCGCGGGGTGGTGCGCGTGATCTGCGAGAATTCGAAGCACAAACAGCGTCAAGGCTGAAAGCTGCCAGCGTTAGGAGCTGACTATGGCACGTATTGCCGGCGTGGATCTGCCGCGCCAGAAACATATCGGGATTGCGCTGACTTATATTTACGGCATCGGACATTCGCGCGCCCGCCGCATTGTGGCGCAGGCGACGGTTGAGCCCATGAAGAAAGTACAGGACCTGAATGACGACGAGGTCAACCGCATCCGCCAGATCATCGAGAGCGAGGGCAACATCGAGGGCGATCTGCGCAAGGACACGCAGATGCACATCAAGCGGCTGATCGAGATCGGCTCGTACCGCGGGCATCGTCATCGCCGCGGCCTGCCCGTCCGCGGCCAGCGCACGCACACCAACGCGCGCACCCGCAAGGGCCCGCGTCGCGGCACGGTGGCGCAGAAGAAGAAGTCGGCGGCGAAGACGTAGTACTGAGACCGAACTATGGCGAAAACACCAGCAGCAGGGGCCGGCGGAGCAGCAGAAGCGCCGGCGAAAAAAGGCAAGCGCAAGCAGTTCAAGAAAAAGGAGCGCAAGAGCGTTCCTTTCGGAGTGGCGCACATCCAGGCGTCGTTCAACAACACCATCGTGACCATCAGCGACACCGAAG
>Ga0335081_10009562_pt1 | contig 15622 bp, 10 predicted proteins | sample Lox_Sample_35_FD_206713 | JGI IMG/M metagenome (GOLD analysis project Ga0335081, IMG submission 206713) | Soil microbial communities from Loxahatchee National Wildlife Refuge, Florida, United States - Lox_Sample_3.5 | ecosystem: Environmental > Terrestrial > Soil > Wetlands | place: USA... | reverse complement strand
GCGAATACCAGAAGATCTGCGGCGGATCGCGGTCACGGGCCTACGCGCTGACGGGCGACTATCTGGCGGAAGATCCCCGCTGCGTCTATCAGCCTCATCTCGCGGAAGCGATGGTCGGGTAGTTGTGGCACAGCCTCGAAAACCCCTCGCGGGCACAGGAGTCCGAGGCGCGACAAAGTGTCCGCATGAGTGCCCAAACCTGGCTGTCCTGCGAAAGTAAACAGGGTTGGGCCCTGCCGTCATGGCCGCCTTCGATCAGTTGCGACAGATTGCTCTCAGCTTCTCGGCAGCTGCGGATGTGCTATCCCCTGCCCATCAGATAAACACCGCTCGGATCGTCAGCGGGCGGCGGCTCCACCTGCGTATTTGCCGGCCGCGACGCCATCATTTCCCGGATCCGCTCCGCCGCCACCTCCATGGAATGCCTGGTATAGCTGCGGTGGCGAAGCGGGACCCAGCCATGGCGCTGCTGCAGTTCCATAATCTCGATTCCGTTCAGGTGATTCTCGGCCCGCACATTCTGAATCGCCTCGCGGGAACTCATGCCCAGCCGGCGATCCAACTCCGGCGACGCCATGTCCATCATCCAGTAGCGAATCCCGCTACGCCCGTGAGACTCGGTGGCGAGGGCCGTCACGGTGTCCGCCGGCAGGTACATCAGGAGCCCTTCGGTGATCATCAGGCCGGGCGCATCTCCGGCATCGGCGAACACGGCATGGCGCTGGGAAGAATCGCTCAGATCCGCCGCGATCCTCTCGAGACGGCATTTCGGCTGTTCCCCGGCCATCACCGCGCCTTTGTAGTCGAGCATCTCGGGAAAATCGACCTCGATCCACCGCAGGTCCGGCGGCAGGTCCAGCCTCCAGGGCCGCGAATCCAGCCCGCATCCGAGAATCAGGACGGTGCGCAGAGAATATGTGCCGATGGCTTCCACGATCAGCGCATCCAGGAACCGGCTGCGCACGCCCACGCCGAAGCGCATAATCTCCACCGCCGGAAAGGCCTTTGCGATCGCCATTCCGCGAGCGCCGGCCAACCGTTCCGCAAAGGGATCGTGAATGATCCCGTGCGGGATGGCGGTCTCCATCGCTCGGCAGGCTGCGACCAACAGAGCCGTATCGCTGACGTGCGCGATCTGTTCTTCACCCGGTGCCATTCGTCCATTATTTACGATGTCGCCGGGCGGGTACAAATCGGCGGACAGTTCATCCACCACCTGTTGCGCGCCGGTGTTATCGGAAACGCAAGCCCGGGTTGGGCAGCACCAGCGGCACTGCGCCATCCATTAAGCCCGAAGTGCCATGCGGGACAGCCGCGAACATCTCGGCGGGCCGAGTACGTCCGGTAGTTGCTCTCGAATTCAGGGATTCTCACAATCTCCAGGCGGACCTTCCAGACGACCGAGCGGTATCTCGGCACGAAGCAGGATTTGGTCCACGCGCCGAACGATGGGATCAAGCTTCGGGTCGTCATTCCAAGAGAATATCGGGCAGCAACCTTTTCGGCGCTCACGCGACAAAGAGCACGTTTCCATGCGGGATGGGCACAGAATTGGGCGCCTTCCGCACGGTTGGGGCCGTGGCGTCCGCTATGGTCGATTGACTTGCACATCTAGCGTTCGCCAAGCGGTGTCTGAATGCGAACTCCTTTAGAACGTTTCATCAGCCAGTTTCTGTTTTTCACCTCAGCAGGGCTCTCTGCTGATTGTGACGAGAGTAACTGGCTTGACACTCGTGTCCAGACGCCGCATTCAGCCGTTGACGAAAATCCAACATCGCTCGCGGCGATCGAGACCAGTTGATTTCCAGCACTGGAGACAAAGTCGTTTGTGATAATCGCTGAAAGGCTCCCGCTAAAGTCGCGAAGGCGCTCCCAATAGCAACCGGACTGCGCACTCGCCTGATAAGTACCAGGGGCGATTTGTGCACCGACGAGCCACGTACCTGAGGGAATGGAGGACTGGGCGCCTAGGCGCGGGGTGTTATACCAAGTGCCGCAATTAGCGTTCGTAGAGAATGCGAGATCGGACGCTGCAATATCTACGATTGCTTGTGCAAAACCTGCCTCAATGAAGTCATTCGCGATGATTTCTCCAAGCGAACCGCCCAGCCCAGACAATCGTTCCCAGTAACATCCACCCGCGACCGCTGGCACCGTGTAATAGCGCCCGGCAGGGATGTCTTTTCCGATTAGGTACTGTCCAGCCCCAAACGTGAGTCCGGAGGAAATGACCGGTGAGGGCAATAGCAGGTTGAACATGCCGCGTATTATGAAAACGGCCATTTGCCCGCGAGTCACTGGGGTGTCCGGGCAATACGTCGTCGGAGTGCACCCAGTAGTGATCCCTTGTTCCTTCATCTTCTGAATCCACGGGAAGAACGGGTATGCCGGCGTCACATCGGTAAAGTAGGCCGTTGTGGGGTAACTTGTCGGTATTGACGTGCCGTACCGCCCGCGAATGATCAGGACTGCCATGATCCCGCGGGTCACCGGGGTCTCCGGGCAGAACTCGTTGACCCCGCACGACACCGCGATGCCGAGGTCCTGCATTTTTTGAATCCACGGGAAGTACAAATAGCTCGCAGGAACGTCGCTGAAGTATGGCGTTTGGGTGTAGGTAAAATTGTCGCCACCGATCACCGACCGCACAATGAACACTGCCATCTGCGCTTCGGTGATGTTGCTCGTTGAGCAGTACAGCGGCGGCTGGGCCGAACAGCCAGATGTTATCCCAAACTCCTTGAGGAGGTCGATGGCCGGGAGAAACGAGTCCGACGGCATGACGTCGGTAAAGGCGGGCAGGATCGTCGTTGGGTCGCTGGCTGTGGCTGTTGCGGAACCACCACCTGACACGGTCACCTGGTTGCTTACCTGCGATGATGCAAACGGAGCCACGCTGACGGTGACAGTAATAAGAGGGTAGCTCCCACCCGCAGGCAGCGCATCTGATCGGGAGCAGATCGGCTGGGTGTTGCATGCCCAGCCGGGGCCGCTGGCTATTGACGCCGTGAGTCCTGGTGGGAGGAAGTCCGTCACGAAGACCGTGCCGCTGGTAGGGGCAGTTCCGCCGTTGTGGACAAGAACGGAATATTGGGCAAACGGCTGTCCTTGCAGAAAACCGCCAATGTGGGAGATCGCTACCGACAGTGCGGACGTTCCTGACGGTCCGGTTGAACAACTGGTGGCCGACGTCAGCGTATAGGTAGTGTCAACGAACTCGACTCCTACGACCATCGTCGACGGGATCGACCCGGAGATCGGGGGAAGAGCGGCGGGCAAGGTCCCGTTTGGAAACAGGGCCGCGGACCAATCAACCGACAAGGATGCGGCCGCCACCGTTTGGTTCGCCGTCGTAAAGCCGACAGAAAGATCCAGTACCGAGAAATTGAGGGTGGCGTCGGAGCTGACGGTTATGTCGAACGAGACGGGTATTGAAGACACAGGAGTATACGTTGTCTGGCCGACAGTCAGGCTTATATCTCCAGCCAAACCAGAACTCGACGTATATTGATAGATTCCTGGCTGAGGCATCGTCGGGGGCGGCAAGTGAGTAATATTGACCGTCAAACTCGCCGTTGCGCCGCTCGAAAACTGGTAGCATTGGGCCTCGACCGTGCGGAGAGCGATCGCCATCATCGCCAGGGCCATCACGATGGTTGTCTTCATGTCTCAGCCCCTTGCTGCTCTCGTAACGCGACTTCGGAAGCGTTCATTGCTCACCTGCAGTTTTCTTTGCGACCTCGACGAGTGCGATGGTGATGCCCTGTGCCTTTCCGGGCTCAACCACGATTTTCTGTGACGACAACTTGAAGCCGGGCTTTGAAACCTTCAGAGTGTACTCGCCTTTCGCCAACTTCACATCGACTGGAGTCCTGCCGGCAGGGTAGCCATCTACTTCAACCGCGGAGTCTGAAGGTGTGGAATCCACGTGAATCGAGGCCAGAACCTGATCGGCCGTCGGTTGGGCGCCCCAATCCGAGTAGTGGGCGGTCGGTCGCGCGCCCTCATCATCGGTGCCGACCGCACGTCGTCCGGTGATCCCTTCCAGGGCCATCAGAATGCCACGGAATTCATTCTTGTCCGCTTGGACGACCATTCCCCCCTTGGCATCCCCTTCTGCCCACGTCAGGCCAATGTAGTGTTTCTTGGTCTTGCTGACGGCGACCAGGATGCCAATTCCCAAAGACACCACGGCTGTTGCCACGGCGGCGCCGACTCGGTGCCTCGCCTCCTCGCCATAGCTGATCTCTGTGATCGCTGAGGCCTTCAGATTCAGTTCTGGATCACCACCCTCACGGTAGGCGTTTCCGACAAACAATCGGATCGCATCGGCATCGATGACCAGGCGCAATGACTGCCCCGTCTTGATCGAGGGCAGAGATCCCCCGGCGTAGGCGACTCCGTAGGTGGCTTGACTCGAGGTGGCGCTGGCCAACAGGTCAACGCACAACAGAAGGGCCACTGATCGAAAGACACTCATTGTTTCGATTTCGGCATGCTCCGTTCAGAGGGGTCCCGGGTTTCTGTTCGGCCCTCCGGTATAGACACGGATCACGGATCGAGCATAACTCTGAGAGTTGTTTGTCGAATAGTTGTCTGTGGTGAACAGTATTCCGCTTGCCGAACCTGAAAAGGGTGCAGGAGAAAAGGCGGAAAAAGACCGATCCTCTGCTTCAGCTTGCGATCGGGCAGCGAATCAAGGAACTCCGGGAGGAACGCCAGTGGTCCCAAGAGGAGTTTGCGGACCGCTGCGGAGTCCACCGCACCTATATTGGATCGGCGAGAATGGTGCTCGAAACCTGACGATTCAGGTACTTACGATGTTCGCCCAGGGCGTTTGGCCTCCGCGTCTCGGAGCTGCTTGCCGACCTTGAGGATCGCGTCGAAGCCCTTTCACAACCTCCACGCCGGGCAGCCCAAGGCGACAAGCGACGGTAGCTTGCCTGGGCTGGCTAAACTACGGAGTGGAGGGCGAAATCTGCTGACGTTCATCGAGCCAATGCAGCTAGCTCCGGCCACAGTACTGCCTGAACGCGAAAACTGGTCGTACGAGGTCAAACTCGATGGATACCCGTGCGCTGGCGATCAAGCCGAACGGGAAGGTGCGGCTTCGGTCACGGAACGATAAAGATTTCAATGGACGATATCCCGCAGTCGTGAAGGCGCTGACGGCACTCCGGGCGACACTATCATCGACGGCGAGGTAGTCGCGTTGGATTCCACCGGCCGCCCATCGTTCAATCTGCTGCAAGATTACGAACCGTCTATGGCGAGCATCGTGTACTACGTTTTCGACGTGCTCGTCCTGAACGGGCGGGACGTGACACCAGAACCGCTTTCCGACCGGCGCAGGCTTTGGCAACAGCATGTCCTGCCGGTTCTCCGGGAACCAGTGCGCGAGTCCCTGGTCCTCAAAGCCTCCTTGGCCGAACTAATCCCGGCAGTCCGCGCTCAGGGCCTCGAAGGGCTGGTCGCGAAGCGGCTGGGTGGCCGTTATGAACCGGGACAGCGGAGGTGTCGCCGGCCGTAGGCATCGTCAGGCGCTTCGGAATGGAGACTTCGCCTTCGTCCGGCGCCTCTTCGCCCACCACCAAGCGAAACAGGGTGGCAGAGCGAAGCGGTGCTACTGTGTAGCATGATGGACTCTCTCGAGGACGTCCGCCACGCGGTCCGAAGCCTCTCGAAGGTCCCCGTTTTCACCGCCACCGCGATCCTCGCGCTGGCATTGGGCACCGGCAGCACCACGGCCATCTTCTGCGTGGTGAACACCATGCTGCTCAAGCCGCTGCCCTATCCCGATCCAGGACGCATCGTCGTTCTGACCACCTCGGCCGGCGGCGGGAAGAACGTATGGGTTGGATCTCCCGCGCAGTTCAACTTCCTGCGTTTCCACATTCGGACGCTCGAGGATTTTTCGGCATACCGGTACGGCCGGGTCAACCTGACCGGAGTCGAGTATCCGCAACAGATCCAGGCGGCGTATGTGACCGCGGACTACTTCCGCCTGTTCGGTCAGGCGGTCGCTCCTGGCCGGGCCTTCCGTGCGGAAGAATGCCAGCCGGGCGGCCCCGCGGTCGTGATTCTCAGCCCGCAGTTCTGGAAGCGTGACTTCGCCGCCGACCCCCGAGTTCCCGGCAGCCGCATCACGCTCGGCGGCAAGCCGTACGAAATCATCGGCGTCATGGCATCGGTGTCCGAACCGCCTTCCATCGCGGCCGAGGCGCGCGAGATGGTGGACGTGTGGATGCCCTTCCCCATCGACCGGGCGAGCATCGATCCGAACAGTTACTTCAGCGTAGCGGCCCGGATCAAGCCTGAGGTAAGCCTCGCGGCCGTTCGCGCGGAACTCGATCCGGTTACCAGCGAGTTCCGGCGGCAGTTTCCCGCGGCGATCGACCCGCAGTCCGTCTTTTCAGCGAGGCTGCTGCGCGAGGCGTTGACGGTTGGAGCCGGATCGCTCTCCCTCTTCGAATGGGCCGTTGCACTCGTGCTTTTGATCGCGTGCGCCAACGTGGCCGGCCTGCTTCTGGTGCGCTCCACCGGCCGGAAGCGCGAGATCGCCATCCGCGCGGCGATGGGCGCGGGCAGAGGCCGGATCGTCCGGCAACTGCTCGCCGAGAGCCTGCTGCTCGCGTTTGCCGGCGGAGCCCTCGGCCTGCCTCCCGGAATCGCCGGCATCCGGATTCTGCTCGCGATGAATGCAGTCAGCCTGCCGCGAATCGGGGACCATGGAGCGGCCGTCACGGCGGACTGGCGCGTCTTCCTGTTCACCGCGCTGGTTTCGGCCGCAGCCTGCCTGTTTTCCGGCCTCGCTCCCGCCCTCCATGCCTCGCGCGCGGACCTCGGCGAAGCGCTGAACGGGAGCGCTTCGCGGATCACCGCCGGCCTCCGCGAAACCCGCGCCCGGTCGCTGCTGGTCTCAGGCGAACTGGCCTTGGCCGTAGTCCTGCTGACTGGTGCGGCCTTGCTCATGCGAACCCTCGCCGCCTTGCACTCCGTGGATCCGGGCTTTGACCCGCACCACGTCCTCACGATGCGGCTCTCACTGGCGGACACGCACCCGCTCCCTTCCTCGATCCTGGCGCAACTGGTGGGCGACAGCACGGCGCGGATCGAGGCCCTGCCGGGCGTGGAGGCCGCCGCATCCACCTGCTGCCTGCCCCTCGACAACAACCTCATCGGTGCGGTGGAGATCGTTGGCCGGCCTTCAGACCGCGCGGAAGTGGTGGACGTGACCGCAGTCTCGCCCGGCTATTTCGACGTTTTCCGGATTCCCTTGAAGCGCGGCCGGGCGTTCTCCGGCCGCGATCTCAGCGGCTCTCCGCCCGTGGTGTTGATCAGCGAGTCAATGGCGAGGCGATTCTGGCCGGGAGACGAGGCCTTCGCCGGGCCGTTACGTTCCAGTCTGGCCTTCCCCGATGTTCCTGGCCGGTCGTGGCAAATCGCCGGCATTGTGGGCGATGTGTGGTCTTACGGGCTCAGCCGCGGCGCGCCCGCCATCGTCTATTTCCCGTTGGCCCAGGCGCCCGAAGAACTCAGCGCCTACATCCTCCGCAACCCGATCGCCTGGAGCATCCGGACGCGCGGCGAGCCCGGGGCGTTGCGCCTGGCGATTCAGAAGGAACTGAGCCAGGCGGCCGGCGGTTTGGCGGTTTCGGGTGTCGAATCCATGCAGGCGGTCCTCGACCGGTCGATGGCCGGACGCGAATTTCAGATGTGGCTTCTGGTCGCATTCGGTGGCTGCGCCCTGTTCCTGGCAAGCCTGGGGATCTACGGATGGATGGCCTGGTCGGTCGCGGAGCGTACGCAGGAGATCGGGGTTCGAATGGCGTTGGGGGCGCGAGCGGCAAGCGTGCGAAATCTGATGCTCCTGCGCGGCGCGAGGATCGCGCTGAGTGGAGCCTCGGCCGGCATCCTGGCAGCATCGGCTCTCACGCGTCTTCTGGCCGGCTTCCTGTTCGGTGTCACTCCCGGGGATCCGGTAGCTTTTCTGGCCGCGCCGCTGGTGCTGGTTACGGTGGCCTTCGCCGCGGTCTGGCTGCCGGCCGTCCGCGCCGCCCGCCTCGATCCGCTCGCCGCCCTGCGCCACAATTAAGCGGGCCGCCGAAGCGCCGCGTGATAAGCTATCGAAACGGCATCTTACTGCGTAAAGAGACGTTATGGCTGAAAATGAGAGTGAGCCCAAGATCGTCAGTCTCGATGAACTGCTGAGTTTCCGGGAAGCCACCGAACGTGTTTCGGCCTACCTCAACAAACGCCTCAAAGATCATCTGGCCGCGCTGTCTCCCCTGCTGGTGCCGGGACGCGTATTGGGGAAACATGTGGGGGTGCGCGAATCCGCGCCCCGTGCGGACGAGGCACTCGCCGAACTCACCGAGAAATACAAGCAGGTTTCGAGCAATCTGGCCGGATTCAAAGACCTGGACGAAGAGGCCCTCACTGCCATTAGCGCCACGATCCAGATCTACCCGTATGAGTACAGCTACGAAGCCAAAACCTCCCGCGCGGCCAGGCAGATTTCGATGACTTCGCCGATCCGCTGGGTGGTGACCTACGGCGCTCCGGGGTCGCTGGCGCAGATGCGCACCCAACTGCTCAACACCGCCGAGCGCCGCAATCCGCCGGTGCGTCAGTTCGTCGTCAATGCCCTGGCGTTCCAGGTCACCCTCGGACGTTCCCCGGGGGCTATCTCACTGGTCAAGGATCTGCGATACGACGTCCGCTCGCAAGCCTTGCCTGGCTTGGAGGGCTTCCCGCTGGCGACCTTCAGCGTGCCGCTGCCCTCCTTTCGCCCCGCCGACGATCTGCTGCTGACCGCCACCCGGCTCTCGGGCGTCCCGGCGTTTATCGAGGTCATCGATCCGGACGCGGTGCGCCGCATCGAAGACCCGCTCCGTGTACAGATTGAAGCTTTATTGGGAGATCCGGCCTAAAGCCCGGGTTGGCCCGGTTCGCGATAGAATAGAGCCAAAGCTGTGACTTCCATGTCTCGCCTACTCGTGGCCATTCCGCTATGCGGTTTTCTCGTGTCGATTCCGGCGGTGCCTCAGGCGCAATCGCCGCCGTCCGCTCCGCAGACAGCGACCCAGGCGCAGCCGCCCGCGGCGCCACCCAAGCCGGCGGCCCAGTCCAAACCGGACCAGCCCGAATCGAAATTCACGGGCGGCGTTACGGAAGTCATCGTCCCGGTCACCGTAAAGGACGATCGCGGCAAGTTTGTCTCCAACCTCGAAGCCAAGGACTTCCGCGTGACGGACGAGGGCCGGCCGCAGCGGGTCACGTTCTTCAGCCACCAGGAGAAGCAGCCGGTGGTCATCGGATTCCTGGTCGATCTCAGCAACAGCAGCCGCATTCACTGGAACACCTTCCAGGACGCGATTCTCGAACTGGTCTGGAATCTCCTGCCGGGCGACCCGCGCTACTCAGGCTACCTGATCTCGTACGCCAACGAAGCCGAATTGCAGGTGAACACCACCACGGATTCGGAAAAGCTGGCGGAGAAGATTCGCAAGATGAAACCCGGCGGCGGAGCGGCGCTCTTCGACGCGCTCTACAAATCCTGCACCACCCGCAGCCTGGTGAAAGGCGAGCCGTATGAGCCGCGGCGCATCGTCATCGTGATCGGCGACGGACACAACAACGTGGGCACCCACGGCATGGGCGAGGTGCTGGAGCTTGCCCAGCGCAACCTGGTGACCATTTACGCCATCAGCACCATGGCGTTTGGCTTCTCGAACGAAGATCAGGACGTGCTGGAGAGGCTGACCACCGAGACGGGCGGGCACGTCGAGTACCCGCTCAACAACCTGTATAAGGACGTTTCGGGTTACCTCTCGAACCCCTCGGATGCCGGAAACTATGCGCTGACGGTGGGGACCGGCGGCTACGCCGCGGAAATCTCCAAAGGCATCTTCAACGCCATCTCGGGCATCTCCGGCGAGATCACCACCCAATACGTTCTGCGCTACACGCCGGACGTGGACCCGGAAGCCAGGCCGAAGCTGACGCGCAAGATCAAAGTGGACATCCCGGATCTTCCCAATGTGAAGATGGCCTACCGGACGTACTACTATCCGAACCCCGTGCCGGGTGTCACCCCGAGCGGAGGGAATTGAATCGGACGACGGATAGACAGATCCGTGGGGATGGTTCTCTATCCGCGGCTAACGGAAATCGTTTTGCAGCCGATAAGTAGATTCGCATAGTCCCATGCTGGTGGTGCCCATTACCGGCCGCCGTCAGGGCACTTACGTGCTCCTGGAGGCAGCTTTGCCCGCGCGGCCTCCCCGGAATATCGGCGTCTTCCTGATGGACCCCGAGACCGACCGCGCCTGGATCCGCCTGAGGGAACGCTACGACGGCCTCGCCGACCCCGGCGATGCCGAAGTTCTCGAAGCCTTACAGGAAGACCTCGAATTCCGCTGCGCCGAGTCCGGCGCCGAGGCCTGTCTTGCCTCCCTCGAAGACTCCCTCTCCAACGCCTTGCGCGTGGGCGAACGCCAGGCCGTTGCCGTAGATGCCTTTTCGCGCGTGGTAGACCGCCTCTTCAGCGAGCATGTCGAACCGCTGCCGGCCGCTCCTTTTCGCACGCACCTGCCCCTGTACAGCCTGCGCGCGGCGGCGGGACGCCTCGGCGAGGAGATGGAATCGGAAGCCGAGGACTGGGTGCGTGCGCCGGAAGGCATGCGCCTCGCTCCCGATCTGTTTGTCGCTCACGTGGTGGGGCGATCCATGGAACCCCGCATTCCCGATGGCAGCCTGAATCTGTTTCGCCTCCATCCCGCCGGATCGCGCCAGGGCAAGATTCTCCTCATCCAGCGCTTCGGCGCCCTGGACGAGACCGCCCGCTACACCGTCAAGCGCTACACCAGCGAAAAGATCTTCACCGGCGATGACGAATGGCAACACACCCGGATTCGCCTCGAACCGCTGAATCCCGAATTCGACGCCTGGGACGTGGAGCCGCAGGATTTTGCCGTAGTGGCGGAGTGGCTCCGCGTCATTGAATGAGAAGCCAGAGCCGCGGCCCCAGACTGGTGGCCTGGTATCGGCACGGGCATCGCGATCTCCCTTGGCGCGGTACCGAGGACCCCTACCGGATCTGGGTGTCCGAGATCATGCTGCAGCAGACCCGCGCCCAGGCCGTGATCCCCTACTATCACCGCTTCCTGGAGCGCTTTCCGACGGTCGAAACCCTGGCCGCGGCCGCCGAAGAGGACGTCCTGGCGCTCTGGAGCGGATTGGGTTACTACTCGCGCGCCCGGAACCTGCGGCGCGCCGCGCAGCAAGTGGCCGGCGAAGGCGGCTTCCCACGCGAGTACGCGGCATTGCGCGCGCTGCCGGGCATCGGAGACTACACCGCCGCGGCCATCGCCAGCATCGCCTTTCAACTGCCCCACGCGGTGCTCGACGGCAACGTCTTGCGCGTGGTAGCGCGCGTCGAGAACGATGCCTCCGACATTGCCGCCCCACGCACCCGCGAGCGATTCCGTGCAATTGTCCAGGAGTGGCTCGACCCGCAACAACCCGGTCTGTTCAACCAGGCGCTCATGGAACTGGGGGCCACGGTTTGCCTTCCGCGCAACCCGCGGTGCCTTCTCTGCCCTCTGGCGCAGGATTGCCGCGCCCGCGAGCAGGGCGTGGCGGCGCAACTGCCCGTGAAACTCCGCAAAACCACGCCGGTCCGGCTCGAGGGTACCCTTCTGATCGTCCGCCGCAATGGCCGCGTGCTCCTGCGGCAACGGGACGCCGAGGCTCGCCGCATGGCCGGGTTCTGGGACCTGCCGGCTCCCGAAGACCTTCCCGCCGCGAAGACCGGGAAACACATCGGCGAGGTCCGCCATACCATCACCCATCACCACTACACCCTGTCCGTGTTCGCCGCTTCCGCCGCTCCGCCGAAGGCCTCCCGATTTGGATGGTTTCGCCCGCCCGCACTGGCCGGCATCCCGCTCAGTACGACTGCCCGTAAAGCCTTGAAACTGGCCGGGATGCTCTGAACCGCGGCAACCGTTAAGTTTGGTAAAACCTTGAGGATTAAAGGGATTTCACTCAGGCCCGCAGAGTAAGATCGGAGAATCCGGTGTTTAGGGGAACATGGAACGTCAACGGAAGCTGTTTATCGCCAAGACGGCGGTGATTCTGGGGGCCATACCGGTTCTGATCTGGGCTCACGAGTATGGGCCGGACGCAGGGTACTGCGGCGTGCCCAAGGAACTGGGCACCTGCCTGGCCGCCGGTTGTCATACCGGAACCCTGAATGGCAATGGAGGAAGCGTCAAGATCAACTTCCCCAACGGGCTCACCTATACTCCGGGCGCTAAACAGCACTTGACGGTCACGATCTCGGACACCGTTCAAAAAGCCTGGGGCTTCCAACTTACCGCCCGGCCCTCCAGTTCTTCGAGCACCATGGCCGGTTCGTTCGCTTCCGATGACCCTCTAACCGCGTTGATGTGCGCATCGTCGAACCTGTTCCAGGAGCAGGAGGTGGACTACAGCGCTGCCAAAGCCCAGACCTGTCCCGGCAGCCTGACCCTCCAGTACATCGAGCACAGCCTGACCGGCTACAACACTTCCGTGAACCAGACCGGCTCGTACACCTACCAGTTCGAATGGACGCCGCCGGCGGCCGACGTCGGCAACGTCGTTTTTTACGTAGCGGCGAATGCCGGTCCCGGCAATCCTCCAGTCCAGACCAACGCGCACATTTACACCACCACCTACACGCTCACGGCCGCTGGAGCCAGCGGCGCCGCCCCGGCCGTCACCAAAGTAGTCAGCGCCAGCGGATTCGGCGGGTTCTCCGCGATCGCTCCCGGGCAGTGGATCGAAATCACCGGATCCAACCTGGCCGGCAACACCCGCCAGTGGGCGGGAAGCGACTTCAACGGCGTCAACGCGCCTACCGCGCTCGACGGCACCAAGGTGACCGTCGGAGGGCAGGCGGCCTTTGTGTCCTACATCAGCCCGACGCAAGTGAACGCACTCGTTCCGGCCAACGTCTCCACGGGATCGCAACAACTGACCGTCACCGCCGGTACGCAGACGAGCGCGGCGGTCAACGTCACCGTAAACGCTCTCGAACCAGGCCTGCTGGCCTTGGCGCAGTCGCCGTGGTTAGTGGGGACCAGGCAGTACGTGGTCGCCCAAGGCACCGATCTGGCTTTCATTCTGCCTGCTGGAACGACCATTCCCGGATACTCCGTCAGGCCGGCGAAGCCCGGCGAGACCCTGACCATCTACGGCATCGGATTCGGTCCCGGCATCGATTCGTCGAACCTGCCGGTCCCCGTGGGCCAGATCGTGCAAGTCACGAGTTCGCTCACCAACCAGGTACAGATGCAGGTCAATGGCACGCCGGCCAGCCTGCCGTACGCCGGCTTCGCACCCAATTTCGTGGGCACCTACCAGTTCAACCTGGTCGTGCCGGCCGTTCCCGATGGCGACCTGCCGCTGACGTTTACACAAAGCGGAACCAAGGGCACGCAGACCCTGCTCTTGTCGGTCCACCAGTAATTCCGGAACGGATGACCAATGCGGGTCGCGAGATTCCTCAATGGCCGCCTCTGGTGGCAAACGCCCAAATGATCCAAAGCAGCAGCACGATGAGCATCCCCGCACCGACACCGATCGCGACCTGCTTCCAGGGAAGAGCCCCTGGTCCCCCGGGCGTCGATGAGCGCGCAGCCTCTGCCAGGTCATGGATCCTGGCTGCGATCGCCTCCATTTCGGCGTCCCCGGCGTGAGCCGCCGCGATCCCCTGGGCTTCGCGGTCGAGCGCCTTCCGTCCCTTGCGGGTCTCCGCCTGCATCTGCCGTTCGATGGTCAACAGCCGGTCCCGATTTCGGTCGTGGGCTTCCCGCAGCCGATGAAGTTCCTCTGCCCGCCGTTCGGCGATCTCGGCCTCGAGCGTTCCCCACAGAGGCTCGCCCGGGTACTTCGCTCGCGCGGCGGTCAGCTCGGCTTCCGCTCCCCGCGCGTCGCCCTCGCGCAAACAGCCGCGCACGCGCTCGCCCGCCGCGGCAATCTCCGCCTCACGCTTGAGGAGCGCTTCCCGGGCATCCACTTCGAACTCCAGCCTGGCCCACAACGGTTCGCCCGGTTCACGTGTCCGCAAGGCCCGGATTTGCGGACCGACAATCCGCAGCAGGCTCTGGCTGGGCCGGCTTCGCAAGACCTCCGTGAAGCCGGTAGCCGCCTCTCGCCGCCACTCGGCGCGCCGCTTACCGACTTCCGACTCCAGCGCCAGAAGCCGGTTTTCGGTAGGGTGCTTCAGCCTCGCCTCGGCCAGCATCCTGGCGGCCTGGTCGAAGGCGTCCCATTGCAGGACCTGGATGTCCGTCAGTTCGAATTGCCTGGAGACCCGGACAACCAGTTCCAACTGCTCGGACACGTTTCGCTCGACGGCATCCAACTCCTCACGCCGCGCCACCCTTGCCCGGACCGCGTCGATCTCAGTCCCCAGCGAATCCCACAACGCCACGCCGGGATGCTTCTGGCGCGCCGCGTTCAGCCGGACCTCCGCTGTCCGGAAGTCGTCGCTCTTGAGGGAGCTTCGTATGCCGGCCTCACACTTGGCGATGGACGCCTCCTCGAGGGGCTTGCGCCGGGCGGCAACTTCGCTATCCAGCAGTTCCCAGAAAGCCTCGCCCGGATAACGGTTCCGCGCCGCGGCCAGTTGGCGGCAGTTCCAATCGAGCTCGAACAGGCCCGGGGAACCGCGCACCACCTCGCGGATCTCGCTCTCGATCCGGCCCTCGAGCCTTGCTGCTTCCGTCCGCAAATCGTTCCAGATGGCCTCGCCCCGGTACTTCGCGCGACCCTGGTCGAGGCGCGCAGTGACACCGCGCAACACGTCCCACACCGGCGCGATGGGATAGGTTCCTTGAGGCGCTTCCGCTTCCGCCGCGAGGACCGCTTGAATGCCCGGTTCGAGCCTGCGGACGAGCCGGCCGGCCTCGGCAATCTCCGCTTCGTGTTCGAGGACCGCCTGGCGGGCGGCAATCTCCGACTCGAGTGCCGGCCAGGCCCCCTCGTTCGGATACCTGGACCGTGCGGCCGCCAAGGCGGCTCGGGCCGCCGGCAGATCGTTACGGCTCACGAGTTCGCGGATGTTCTGGACGGCATGGTTGATCTCCGCCCACACTGCCAGGAGTTCGCGATAGCGGGCGATTTCGGTATCGAACAAGCCCCAAAGGCCTTCGTCGGGAAACCGTCCCTTTGCGTCCGCCAACAGCCCTTCGGCCTGCGCGGGATCGCCCCCATCGAGCACCTGTCCCAGCCGCTCCACGATTTCGCCTTGCGCGTCGAGAACGGAGCGGCGGTCGGTAATCTCGGCCTCGAGCGAAGCCCACAGGCTGTCGCCCGGGTACCTGCTGCGCGCACCCTCCAACTCGGATGAGGCCTGCCGCAAGCCGTCGCGCCTGCGCTCGAGCGAGCCGCGGCAGATTTCGATGACTGGCCGCGAACCCTTGCCGGAAGGCGGGGCCGCGATGGCGTCCAGCTTGTAATCCAGCCGCAGCCAGCCGCGCACTTTTTCCGCGATGGCGGCAGTCTCCTCCTTCCGCTTCAGGGCGGAACGGCGCGCCTCGATTTCCCGCTCCAGTGTGCTCCACGCGGC
>Ga0335081_10009561_pt1 | contig 15623 bp, 10 predicted proteins | sample Lox_Sample_35_FD_206713 | JGI IMG/M metagenome (GOLD analysis project Ga0335081, IMG submission 206713) | Soil microbial communities from Loxahatchee National Wildlife Refuge, Florida, United States - Lox_Sample_3.5 | ecosystem: Environmental > Terrestrial > Soil > Wetlands | place: USA... | reverse complement strand
GGAACGATGTCGCCGCCCGAAATGAGCGCGCTCTTGCGCGCAATCGAGAGACCGAGGCCCATGCCGTTCTTCTTGAAGGAAATAGTTGGCTGGAACAAGGTCCGCCGGGCTTGCTCGCTCAAACCCGGTCCGGAGTCGTGAACCTCAACGGCCACGTGGCCATTCAAGGCGTGCGTCACCGCTAGTACGTTGCCGCCCGCGCCAGCCGCGTGCGCCGCGTTCTCCAGCAGGTTCACCAGGATGCCTTTGATCAGATCCTCGTCGGCTACGGTCCGCAGCGGCACCGGCTCGAGCCGCAGCGCATAATTGACTTCCGGGTGCCCGCTCTTGAGAAACGCCACGCGGTCCTCGACCACGCTGTTCAGGTTCAGTTCCACCGGGCGCACGGGCGGCTCGGCTGAAAATTGCGAAAACGCGCGCACGCGCCGCTCCAGACTCTCGATCTCTTCAACGACGATCTGCTTGGCCTGCTCCAGGAACGCCCTGTCAGCCCCGCTCTGGCGGGCTACCATCTCCTCCACGGTCAGACGGATGGGCGTCAGCGAATTCTTCACCTCGTGCGCCATCTTGCGTGCCAGAGACTCCCAACTGGCGAGCTGTGTCAGGTAGATCAGGCGGTCGCGGCTTTCTTCCAGCCGCTCGGCGCTATCGTTGAATGCTTCGATAGCACGGCCGATCTCATCGTCCCGCCGGCTCTTGAGCCGCACGGCGAAGTTGCCGGCCGCGAGTTCCGAGAGCCCCGCCGTCAGTTGCTGGATCGGCTGGCTCAGGTGATGCGCCAGCAATGCCAGAATCACCAGCGATCCCAGCCACACCAGCGACGCCAGCAGCACCCAGGCGCTGATGAAACCGCGAGGCAGATCGCGCGATTGCTCCTTGTACACGAGGTCCCGCGCTCGCCGATACTGTTCCGACAGGCGGTTCATGGCGATCGGGAGAGTACGCGAGTAGACCAGCACTTCGTCCGGGCGGCGCATGTAATAATCCAGCCGGTCCCCCTCGGCGCCTTCACGCACGCATCCGTCCTGATCGCCACTCGACCAAAAGCTGCGCAGTGGCTCCGCCCACGCCGCCTGATCCTTCGCCGCAAACCGCTGAGGCGCTACGCGGCTGGCCGCGGCGTCGTTTTTTAAGTCCTGGCAAGCCTGGTTGTAGAACGCGAGGCCGGTTCGATGCAACGATTGGGAAAGATCATCCAATTCCCGCGTCGCCCGGTACCGCAGGCTGCGGTCCAGAAAGGACGTTGTCATCCACAGGGTGGCGCCCCACGGCACAACCGTGGCGGCAAGGAAAACCAAAATCAGCTTGTTGCGAAGCCGATTCACCCGCTTCGTGAGCTCCGGCGCTCTCTTTTGAGGTCTTCGAGGCGCACCGGGCCCGCGCTTGCCTCCCAGTGCATCTGCTGCGCCCGTGCCGGATTGCTGAAGACCTCGATCAGCCGCGTCAGATTGATGCCCGACTCCCCGACCACCCCGGCCTGGTCGCGGGCATCCTCCGCCCGTAGCTCCAGTTTGATCCACAGGGGCTTGTCGCGGGGGACGCCATCGATCACCAGCGGCAGGTGATCGAGACACCATCCCTCGGCCGCCGACGCCGAAAGGTGAGACGCCGTGGCCCGCTCCAGACCGGTGCTGGTAACGGAGAATTTCTCTTCCCACACGTCGTAGCTCACCACGAACCGGTTCACCGCTGGCCGGATCAATGGCGTGCCGGCATCGCTCGAAGCTGAGAGCGAAAGCTGAGCGAGATACACCAGAGTTGCGCCATCTTTCAACTTTTCCAGAGGCTTGCCGGAAAGGAACTGGAACTTTGCGGGAGCCGAGACACGCAGATCGTCGCCATCCAGATGCAGGTCGTCCCGGTTCAGGCGCACCTCTAGGGTTGGGGCGGCCAACCCTGACAGCAAGGTCGCGCCTAAGCCCGCCGTGAGCCACCATGGTCTGGTGACCTTCCGCATCAATAGTTCATGCCGACCATAAATACTGGTGACGCCCTTCCGCCCCGGATGGGGAAGGCTGTCGCCACCAGGAAAGAGTTCTTGCGCACCCCAATTCCCAGCGAGTGCCGCACCACGATATCCTGCCCAAGGTCCCAAACGGCCCCGGCATCATAGAACGCTTCAAAGAAGCCACAACGGTATTCGACCGAGTTGTAGATTACGCGGCTCCCCCCTATGGGGTCGAGCTCCCACTTGTTCCAGCCCCGCAGCATCGAACTGGTTCCAAGCTGAAAGCGCTCGAACAGCGGCGCCGGGCCGAGGATGAACCCGCCTACGGCCTCCTCGGCGAGCGACTGGCGCCCGCGCGCAACCGTGTAGCGCACTTCCCAGCGGTGCCGAGCGTATGCGTAATCGCTATCCAAGGCCTTCGTGGCTATGCGCAGGCTATAGTCCGCCTGCAATGCCTGCTGATCGAATACCCCACCCTCAAACTGCTGGAAGTACTGGACGTTCGTGATGGCCGCATTCGCCAATTGAGTGCGTTCGCCGGGCACTTCCGTCTCAAAACGCTGAAAACCGGCGCCGAAGGAAACGGTTAGTGGCTTGGCCACCTGAATGGTGACAACCGGTTCGAAGTTCTGGCGCGTGCGGTACAGACCGGCAACTTGGCTATCCTGACCTACGGCGTTGACCGTGGAACGGTTCCACTGCTCGTGGTAGCTGTCGAATTCGAACCGAAGGCGTACGCGATCGTTCCCGAGATGCCGGTTTTCATAGCGCGTCCGAATGCCTGTAAAACGCTCGACCAGTTCGTCGCCGTCGCTCACCAATCCCACCGTGAAGCGGCTATCGCCGGCAATGAGTGTGCCATTCACGGACCCGCTCAAGCCTTCGCTCGAATGGTAGAGGAGTTGCGGAACCGACAGATCAACCCGCTTGCCGGCTACTTCCATGACGATCTTGACGTGATCGGGCGAACTGCCTCGGAGAAGCCTGGGGACGACCTTCCGCACATTGAGCTCATCCCGGATGCGCCGCGCCACATCATTCATAGCGGCGGGGTTGAACTTCTGGCCGATAAGTCTCTCAAGATCCTTCCGCAGGCCGCGGCTGATGCCGGACTCGACCTCGCGTGGAAGTTCCACGCTCTCAACTGTATATCTGGAATTGACGTTGAACTCGACTGGCTGAAGGACTGGCTGTTGATTCCCACCCCATAAGCTTGCGCCCGAAATCAACAGACTAATCAGTGCGCATTTCATGACGCGGGAGAATGCAACGGCATGGCCACCGGCTGAAGGCATTTCCCTACAAAGGCTTAACGCATTATACCCTGTGCCTGCCGTTCACAGGTGTGACGATTGTCTGGAGCTTAGAGGGCCTTGGCGAGTTCGGTGGCGAAGGCGCTCCGAGCCTGCTCTTTTTCCTTAGGGCGCTTCACACGACGGCGTTGCTGCAACTGGTCACGGCTGGCGGGAGCCGCTACCGGCGTTCCCGTGATTTTGCCCTTAGCGGGCTGGGCCGGGTTGGCGCGCAGCAGCTTGCCTTCGAGAGGTGCGCGGTCAAAACGACGGATGATGGCCTGCATCTCGTCCGTCGTGGGGGCCTCCACGAACGCGAAGCCTTTGGACTCCTGCGTTTCGTGGTTGCGGATCACCTTAATGGAATCCGCTACCAGGTCTTCGGCCGACAGCCATCCTTTGATGTCGTCAGCGGTGACCCACGTAGGTAGATTGCCGAGGAATACAGTAAAACTCATTCAGTAATTTTTTTGCTCCGTTGGTTGGATTTTGGCTTTCAAAGGGGAAGGGTTCCGCTCTACTGCCAGAATCGATGATATCAGGGCATAGAGCAACTTGCAATCTCGCCATCGCTGTTTTTGGCATATCACGCGGGGCTTTTCGCCAACCCAATATCCCCCAAACCATTCAGGATGAACTGGACCGCGATGGCGGTGAGCAGGAGCCCCATCATACGGGTGAGAATGCGGATGCCGGTTTCGCCCAGATAGCCGCGGACGCGGTCCGCGCCAGACAAAATCCAATACGACGAGAACGCAGTGATTGCGATCGCAACCAGGACTGGGCCTGCGTACCAGATAGCCGGGGCTCCGCTCATGAGGACCATGACCGTTGAGATGGAGCCCGGACCGGCCAGCATCGGCACCCCCAGCGGAATGATCCCCACATCCTCCTTTTCCGCGCCTTCTTCGGTTTCCATAGGAGTCTCCTTGGTTGGAGACCGGCGCGCTCGCAACATGTCGAGCCCGATCAACAACAGGATCACTCCTCCGGCAATCTTGAATGCCGGCAGAGTGATCCCGAATAGTCTGAAGATCAGGGTGCCCGCGGCGGCGAAGCAGGCAAGCACGAGAAAGCAGGTCCACGCAGCACGGCGCGCCATATGCTGCCGGTCCACCTGGTCGTCGCCGGCGGTCATGATGAGGAACGTGGGGATGGCCGCGATTGGGTCAACCAAGACAAAGATGGAGGTTAATGCGACCAGGAAAAACTGCGCCAAAGCGGCAATCGAGCCAGGCAAGGACATTCTGCGTTCCCGGTGGGATCACTGGCCCGTCCGCCAGTAGCGGCCATCGCGTGTTAAGAGATCGTTAGCTTCCTTGGGCCCCCAGGAGCCAGCCGGGTAGTTGGGGAAGTTGCGCGGCGGCAGCGCTTTCCAGACGTCCAGCACCGGTTGCACCACGCTCCAGCCGGCCTCGATCATGTCCGCTCGCTGGAACAGCGTGGCATCGCCGATCATGCAGTCGTAAAGGAGGCGCTCATATCCGGTGCTCGGCTCGCTGCCAAAGTAATCCCGGTAATGGAAGTCCATCTTGACTGATCCGATGTCCACCACGGGTCCGGGGATCTTGGCGCCGAATTTCAGGGAGATGCCCTCGTCGGGCTGGATGTGCATCACCAACAGGTTGTGTCCCAGGTTCTCAACCGGTGTTTCGCGGAACAACACGAACGGCGCGCGGCGGAACTGGATCACCACTTCGGTCACGCGCTGGGCCAGCCGCTTGCCCGTCCGGATGTAAAACGGCACATCCGCCCATCGCCAGTTGTCGATGGAGAGTTTCAGCGCAACGAAGGTCTCGGTTTGCGATTCGGGGGCGACGTTCGGCTCGGAACGGTATGCTGGCGCTGGTTTGCCGTCCTCCAAGCCATCGCCGTACTGGCCGCGCACGGTGCGCGTCAATACGTCCTCCGGCGCGAGCGGCTGGATGGCATGCAGAATCTTAGCCTGCTCATCGCGTACCGCGTTGGCATGAAATGATACGGGGGGCTCCATCGCGGTGAGCGTCACTAATTGCAGAATGTGGTTGGGCACCATGTCGCGCAGCGCGCCGGCATGATCGTAATAGGCTCCCCGCTGTTCTACGCCCAGCGTCTCCGCCACGGTGATTTGAACATGATCGATATAGCGCCGGTTCCAGATCGGCTCGAAGATGCCGTTCGAGAACCGGAAGACGAGAATGTTCTGCACGGTTTCCTTGCCGAGATAGTGATCGATGCGGTAGATCTGGTCTTCCGTGAGTACCTGTTTGATCTCGCGGTTGAGCGCACGGGCTGAATCCAGGTCATGGCCGAACGGCTTCTCGAAGACGATGCGGCGCCAGTGGCCGCTACTCTCTTCCGCCAGACCAGCGACTCCCAGCTGCCGCACCACCTCCCCGAACAGAGCCGGGGTGGTTGCCAGGTAGTAAAAGCAGTTCCCCTGCGTACCGTGCTTTTCGTCCACCTGTGCCAGCAAAGGCTTCAACCGCTGGTAGTATGCGGGATCCTGGAAGTCGCCCGCGAGGTAGTAGAGCCGTTCGATCAGCCAGTCGCAGAACTTGCAGTGTTCCGGGGCGCCTCCGAACTGCTTGAGGTCCGCACGGACCTGCGCGCGGAATTCATCCTCGCTGAAAGTCTGATTGGCGCAACCTACGAGAGCGAACTCCTTGGGCAGCAGGTCCTTTTTTGCCAGATTGTAGAGGGAGGGCAGCAGCTTGCGCTTGGTCAGGTCGCCGGATGCGCCGAAGATCACCAGGCAGCAGCGGTCACCCGGCCGGGCCGGCTGCTGTTGGGGCGGTTCCGTTTGCTGGGTGTTTGAGGGCATGGCTGGCATTTGAGCTAACCCTTTTTCGCCTGTTCCACGTGCCCTCCGAACTGGTAACGCATGGCAGATAAAAGTTTGTCGGCAAAGGTGTCCTCGCCGCGGGAGGAGAAGCGCTCATAGAGCGCGGTGCTCAGAACCGGGACGGGAACGGATTCATCGATGGCTGCCATGATGGTCCAGCGCCCTTCGCCGGAATCAGACACCTTACCGGAGAATCCCGCCAAGTCAGGCTGCTCCAATAGAGCGATGGCATTCAGATCGAGCAGCCAGGAAGCCACCACACTGCCGCGCCGCCAGACCTCGGCGATATCAGCCAAGTTGAAATCGTACTGGTACCGCTCGGGGTCGCGCAGCGGTGTGGTCTCGGCATCCACCTCGCGCGTGTGCTTTCCCACATTGGCGTGCTTCAGAATGTTCAGCCCTTCGGCAAACGCAGCCATCAGGCCGTACTCGATGCCGTTGTGCACCATCTTCACGAAATGGCCTGCCCCCGACGGGCCGCAATGCAGGTAGCCCTCCTCCGCGGTTCCATTCAGTTTTTCACGGCCGGGCGTCCTCGGAATATTGCCTCGCCCCGGAGCGAGAGTCTTGAAGATCGGGTCCAGGCGCCGGACGACTTCGGGCTCCCCGCCGATCATGAGGCAGTAGCCGCGTTCCAACCCCCAGATACCGCCGCTGGTGCCGGTGTCGACGTAGTGCAGTCCCTTTTGAGCCATTTCTTTGGCGCGGCGGATGTCGTCGATGTAGCAGGAATTGCCGCCATCGATGATGATGTCCCCCTGTTCCAACCGCGGCGCGAGATCATGGAGCGTATCGTCGACCACAGCGGCCGGCACCATCAGCCATACGGCTCGCGGTTGCTTCAACTTGCGGGCGAAATCATCCAGCGAACTGGCTCCGGTAGCGCGCTCGCCAGCCAATTGCTTGACGCTCTCCTGGTTCCGGTCATAGACGACGCATTCGTGACCGCCCTTCGTCAGACGGCGCACCATGTTGGCGCCCATCCGCCCCAATCCGATCATGCCGAGCTGCATTATGTCTCCTGAATGCTTAGAATCGCACTAACTTGTGGTTATGATGTCTAGCGAAGCAAGTCGGATTCGGACGGTGTGTGGAAAGACACAGAGCGGACGATGGTCTGCAACAGGTATTTCAGGCGGGAACCGGATGCGTCGAGTGAGGAACCAGGACGCTGAGCGGCTGGGGAATTCCGACAGTTCTGGCGAAACCGCGCAGCTTTTCGATCATGGGCACGGTCAAGTCCTCGCCCTTGGGCAGCAGCAGCACTCCGTTGCTGGTGCAGATGTCCTGGTTGGCGATCATGGTGGTGTTGAGCTCGCTCACCCGGAGCATCAGGACTTTGCGCTGGACGCCCTGGACGTCGGCGGTTTCGAGCGCGTCGAGCAGGCGGGGGTGGAACAAGCCGGACTGACGCATTTGCGCGAGGGCATCGCGGCGCGGTTTTCCCGCGCTGGCGAGATGATCGAACTCCAAAGCGGTTCTCAGGATCGCGGTGCCCATGGTCACGCCGTCAGGGGCCGCGAACAAACCCTCCGAGCGCTCCTCGATGGTCGGCGCACTACTTTGGTTCCGAATCATGTGCGCGGCTTTCTCCAGCCGGGGGATGTTTTCGAGCAAGCGCTCGGCCACGGCAGGGTGAGCTGAGAAGACAGCTCGCTCATCCGGGTTTAGTTTCTCGTGGGCGGCAACTTTATCGAGCACCTGCTGCGGCACCGTAATGTAGCCTAGCTGGCATAGCATGGCTGCGAGCTCGCACTCCCAGATGTTGCGTAGTTTCAGATACGTGGCGATGTGGGCCGCGTATTTTCGGACCAGGCAGGCACGGCTGAACGCGCCCGGATTGACCAGACTCAGCACTTCGGTCAGGACTTTGATGCTGCCGCTCAAGGTCTTCTCCAGCAACTCGCGCTCGGAGGTAATCAGCCGGTGCTGCTCCACGGCGGAATCGAGCGCCGCGGTCAAGGCTTCGGTGGGGCACGGCTTGGTCAGGAAGCGGAAGATGCTGCCCTCATTCACGGCGGCGATGGCTGTGTTCAGATCGGCCTGTCCGGTCAGCATGACGCGGATTGTATCGGCGTTCACACGTTTGACTTCCGAGAGGAACTGAATGCCGTTCATGCCCGGCATGCGGAAGTCGGACACCACCACTGCGAACGGACCGTTTTGGACCAGGGACCGCAATCCCTGCTCCGGGCCAGGCGCCGTTTGCACCTCGAACATGCCGCCGAGCTGGCGTTCGAGCGCTTGCAGAATTCTGGGCTCGTCGTCGACAAAGAGAATGCGTTTGGTCACTGCGGAAGCTCCGGAGCGAGGTGCTGCCGGGCCAAATCGGACCAGACGGGCAGTTCATCCGCCACGCCAATCTTGTTTAGGTACGCACCGTCGAGTTCGTTGCCAGCCCCTGGCGTGCCGCCGGGCGGCGTCTCGTCCAGAACGTTCGCGACGTGCACCGCGGTGAGGGGGCCAAATTGTCCATCCGGGCAACGGGAAGGATAATGATGGAACGCCACGGCTTCGACGACGGGATCGGGAAGACCCCACAACCAGAGCAGGTAGCTTCCCACCTCAGCATGCGTCGTCCCAAAGATGTCCCGCTCGGCCTCAGTCAGAGTTCTCTCTCCCTCCGCGACCGCGCACAGGACGCGACGGTATTGATCCGCGTGATGTGCCACGAACATTAGACGTCCCACATCGTGCAATAGGCCGGCTACGAAGGTATCGTCCTGGGCCTGTTTGGACGCATTTTGCGATTTCACAATGTCCCGCGCGATTGCGGCCACTGCCATGCTGTGCTGCTGCAACTTCTCAATGGAGAAACCTGGACATTGCGACGCATTGAAGCTGGAAAAGGCCGAGACCGACAGCGCCAGCGCCTTGACCGTATCGATCCCCAGAAACATCACCGCATCTTCGGCGCTGGTGATATGCCGGCGCAGCCCGAAAAACGCTGAGTTCACCAGTTGCAGAACCTTGGCGGTCATGGCCATGTCCTGGGCCAGCATCGCCCCGATCTGCTGCGCGGAGGCATCGGGAGCTTGCAATACTTGGATGACTTGCCGGTAAATGGCCGGAGTGCTAGGCAAGGAGGTGGTGCGGGAGATCAGCGCGCGCAAGGCGGGTTCCACCAGGACATCACGGAGGGCAAAGGCCCGGTCCAGCGTGGTTCTCAGCACTTCCGGGTCGCACGGCTTGGACATATATTGGTGGGCGACCATGGCAGCCTGCACGCGGAGATCCTGTTCCCAAGTCCCCGAAAGGATCATGCGCACCATCTGTGGGTAGAGCCGTGCCACCTCCTTGAGCAGCTCCGCTCCGTTCATGCCCGGCATCCGCATGTCCGCGATGATCACATCGAAATCAGCCTCCGCCAGCATCCTGAGAGCCTCGGCAGCGCCCGAGGCGAACTCCATCTCCCATATATCGCTGTACGGCAACAGCAAGCGCTTCAAACCACTGAGGAGCTTGGGCTCATCGTCCACGAACAGGATGCTTTTCATCCCAGCCACACGTCGTCACCCATTTATCGGTTTGTAGGTCTAAGGTCTTTAGGGGCAGGACGGAACTGCCGATAGTGTTGATGATGAGGCTTCGGCGTGCACTAACTCTCGCAATCCACGCTACCAGTGCGTTTTCGCCGTCCAGGCTGGCCACATGAGTCCGAGGCTATTCAAGGGCTCCGCGCAACTCATCGCAGCTGTAGTCCTGGGCGTCAGCGCATCGGGCTCGATTTTTGGTATCCTCCGCCATTTCGAGCACTTCCGCGCGGAGTCGCAGTTCCGGCAACTGGCGGAACAGCGTCTGAGTACGGTGAGGACTCGCGTGGCCGGCGCCCTCGACACGATCAACCTGGTGGCCAGCCACTTTGCGGCCAGCCGGTACACCAGCCGGCGCGCATTTTCGACACTGGTCGCCCCGGCGCTGGGAAGCCATCCCCATCTCCAGGCGCTCGAGTGGATTCCTCGGGTGGAGCACCGGGCGCGCGCCAGTTACGAACGTCTCGCCCGCGAGGACGGCATCCGGGGGTTCGAATTCACGGAGCGCCGGAAAGACGGAACCATGGGAGCCGCCGGCAAGCGGGCAGAGTACTTCCCCGTCTTATATGTCGAGCCCCATGCCGGGAATGAACGGGCACTCGGTTTCGATCTCGGCTCCAATCCCATCCGGTTGGAGGCGCTCAAAAAAGCTCGCGAGACCGGAAGCATTGTCGCCACTGCGAGAGTCTTGCTGGTCCAGGAACGAGGCGACCAGTACGGAGTCCTTATCTTCGCTCCGGTTTACAACCAGCCGGGGGTGAACTCGGCTAATGGCGCCCAAAGCAAGGACCTGAAGGGGTTTGCCCTGGCAGTGTTGCGGGTTGGTGACCTGATCGCCAGCCCCGTTGACAGGGAGAGGGGACTCGGCGGCGTAGAGATTCATGTTTTTGATGTGGACGCTTCCGGATCCGGGCAGCAGCTCTATCCCAAAATGCCGGAAATATCCACTGAGGCTTTGCGGAGCGGGCTGCACGTCGAAGAACGTCTCGTGGTGGACGGAAGAGCGTGGGCGTTGGTGGCGACGCCCAGCGGCGGCTCAGCGGACCTGTCTTCCTCGGCCGGCCCATTCCTGGTGCTTGCGTTTGGCCTGCTTGTGACCGCCGTCTTCGTGCTTCACCTCAGCGCCAGGAACCGGCAGGCCGATCATATTGCCGCGGTCGCGGAAGAGTTGCGGCTCGCCAACCAACGGCTGGAAATCCACACGGTGGAAATGGCGGAGCAGGCACATCTGGCGGCCCTGGGGTCGGAGATCGGTGTGGCCCTCACCCAGCGCGACGGCCTGACCATCATGTTGCGACGATGCGCGCAAGTGCTGGTCAAGCATCTGGATGCCGCATTTGCCCGCATCTGGACGCTCAGCGAGGACCAGAATATGCTGGAACTCGAAGCCAGCGCCGGTATTTACACTCACGTTAACGGCGGGCACGCCCGAGTGCCGGTGGGCTCTCTCAAGATCGGCCGCATCGCGCGGGACCGGCGGCCGCACCTCAGCAACCATGTGATTGGCGACCCGGAGGTTTCCGACCAGGCATGGGCGAAGCGCGAGGGGATGGCAGCGTTTGCGGGATATCCGCTCATCGTCGAAGACCGGTTGGTGGGCGTGGCGGCCGTGTTCGCGCGCAAATCACTGGCAGAAAGTGTCCTCAACGCACTAGCCTCTATTGCCGATGAGATCGCTCTCGGCATCGAGCGGAAAAGAGCCGAGGAGGCATTGCGCACCTCCGAGATGCGGTTTCGGATCGCCGCCGAAAATGCGAGCGATGTCATCAGCGTCAGAAACCTCTTTACCAACAAAGTGCAGGCTTCGGGCGCGGTAGAACGCTTGCTCCCCTTCGCCAGGAGAATGCCGCAGTCTTTCGATGAGTTTGATCGCCTGCTCCATCCCGAGGATCGGGACCGGGTCATGTCCGCGGTGCAGGCTCATCTGCGCACCGGCGTCCCGTACCGCGAAGAGTTTCGCGTCATCGACCAGGATGGCGCGATCCGGCATTGGTCGGGTCGAGGCGGCACGCTCCGCAATGCCTCCGGCGTCGCAACGGAGTTCGTTGTGGTGAACACCGACATCACCGAGCAGAAGCGGGGTGAGGCTGCTCTTTCGCGCCTCGCCGCGATCGTCGAGTCGTCGGAAGCCTCCATTCTCAGCATAGGTCTGAATGGGTCGATTCTTACCTGGAATCCCGCGGCCGAACGAATCTACGGGTACACGGCGGAGGAGGTCAAAGGCCAGTCAATCGCCGCCATCTATCCTCCAGATCGCCAGCATGAATTAGACCAGTTGCTGGAGATCATTCAGCGGGGTGAGGGTGTGCATCATGTCGAGACTGTTCGCGTGCGGAAGGACGGGCAGACGATCCCCATATTCGTGACCTATTCGCCGCTACGCGACGCCTCCGGCAGCGTTGTCGGAGCGTGCTCGATTGCCACCGATATCACGGAGCGCAAGCTGCTGGAGCGGCAGTTGGCCCAGGCGCAGAAGCTGGAGTCGATCGGGCAACTAGCGGCGGGTATCGCCCATGAAATCAATACGCCTATCCAATATGTTGGCGATAACGTCCGGTTTCTGCGCGATTCGTTCGTGCGGCTGGAACAACTGTTCCAGGGCTACGACCGGCTGCTTGAATCGGTGCGCAGCCAGTTGCCTGACGCTCCCTTTCTGGCGGATATCGAGGCGCTGGCGAAGGCTGTGCGGGTGAGCTACCTGCGTAAGGAGATTCCGAAATCCATCGAAGACTCGCTCGACGGCGCCGGCCGGGTCGCCGAAATCGTGCGCGCCATCAAAGAATTCTCACATCCCGGGCCGGCGGAGAAGACGCCCTTGGATATCAACCGCGCCATCGAGAGTACGGTGCTGGTGTCGCGCAATGAGTGGAAGTACGTGGCGGACCTGCATACGGAGCTGGATGCGAATCTGCCGCCGGTGATGTGTGTGCCCGGCGAGTTCAACCAGGTGATCCTGAACCTGATTGTGAACGCGGCGCACGCCATTGCCGATGTGGTGTCCGGCAAGCCGGGGACCAAGGGCGCGATCACCGTGAGCACCGAACGCGATGGAGAATGGGCGGAAATCCGGGTCAGAGACACGGGGACCGGGATACCGGACGAGATACAGTCCAGCGTGTTCAACCCGTTCTTCACGACAAAGGGTGTCGGAAAGGGAACGGGGCAAGGACTTGCCATTGCGCACACGGTGATCGTCCAGAAACATGGCGGGACCATCTCGTTCGACACGGCGCCGGGAGTTGGCACCACGTTCAAAATCAGGATTCCCATCAGTGGGAGCGTGATCGACGGTGCCGCCGAGCAGCAGAGACAGCACGTGATCAGTTAACCGGCGGCAGATTCGCTATACTGGTTGACGAACCTTCCATCATGGCGCTGTTCAAGACGCGCAGCGCCGCCGTATACGGCATCGATGCTCATCTGATCGATGTCGAAGTCGACATGTACAAGTCAGGCACGGCGCGCGACTTCATCACGGTCGGGATGCCCGATACGGCAGTGCGCGAGAGCCGCGAGCGCATCAAGTCCGCGTTGATCAACTCCGGCTTTGGCTATCCCAACAAGGCCGTCACCATCAATCTGGCGCCGGCGGACGTGCGCAAAGAGGGTGCGGGATTCGACCTGCCCATGGCACTGGGCATTCTTGGGGCGATGGGCACGGTGTCGGGGCTCGATCATCATCTGCTTGTGGGTGAACTCTCGCTCGACGGCGCTGTGCGGCCGGTGCATGGCGCTCTCTCCATCGCGGTTTGCGCGCGCAAGCAGGGACTGGCTAATCTTGTTCTCCCCGCGGAAAATGCGGCCGAAGCCGCGGTGGTGGATGGTGTGCGCGTCTTCGGTGTGCGGCATCTGGCGGAAGTGGTGGCTCTGATCTCCAAGCCGCAGGAATTCACACCGGTGGCGCCGCAGGGTGCCGCGCAATTCACGCCCGATTCGTCCGCGCCCGATTTTCGCGACGTGCGCGGGCAGACGAGCGCCAAACGCGCCTTGCAAGTCGCAGCCGCCGGAGGCCACAACGTGCTCATGATTGGGCCGCCCGGATCGGGCAAGACCATGCTCGCCAAACGGCTGGCCGGCGTGCTGCCTCCTCTTTCCTTCAATGAAGCGATCGAAACGACCAAGGTGCACAGTATCGCGGGGATTTTGCCTTCGGGCGCCGGACTTCTGCGCGAGCGGCCCTTTCGCGCGCCGCACCACAGCATTTCCGATGCGGGGCTGATTGGCGGCGGGCCTGGAATGCCCCGGCCGGGTGAGGTCAGCATGGCGCACAACGGCGTGCTGTTCCTCGACGAGTTCCCCGAGTTCCCGCGAAACGTGCTGGAGCTGCTGCGGCAGCCGCTCGAGGACGGCTCGGTGACCATCGCGCGCTCCGCGATGACGCTCAGCTTTCCGTCGAGTTTCATGCTGGTGGCGGCGATGAATCCGTGTCCATGTGGATTCTTTGGCGATGCCACCCACGAGTGCCGCTGCACGCCGGGGATCATCCAGCGCTATCTGGGCAAGATCTCCGGACCGCTGCTCGATCGCATCGACATTCACATCGAGGTGCCCGCGGTGCCGTATAAGGAACTTCGTTCCAACGGAACGAGTGAGTCCTCGGACGACATCCGCGCGCGCGTCGAGCAGGCACGCGCGGTGCAGCAGGCGCGCGGTTTCGTCAATTCCTCCATGCCCGTCCGCATGATTCGCAAACAGTGCGCTCTGGATGAAGCCGGCGAGCGCACGCTGGAGATGGCAGTGCGGCGCATGGGACTCTCGGCGCGAGCCCACGACCGGATTCTGAAAGTCGCAAGGACTATTGCCGATCTGGACCACTCCGAAGCGGTTTCGGCCAAGCATCTCGCCGAAGCCGTACAATACCGCAGTTTGGATCGGAACTACTGGAGCTGAGGAGGCGGCCAGCCGAAAGCCGGCCGCCCCGCGTGCTTAGAACGCCAGGTGCAACGACAGTTGCAGGAACCGCGAACTGCCGATCGTATGCTGGATGATCCCCAGACTCCCTACAGGCGGGACTGAGGGTGGACCCACGAAATTAGGAAAGAAATCAACGTTGTTATTGGGCGTATCGAAATCCGCCTGATTGAAAACGTTGAACGCGTCGAAGTTGAACCGCAGCCGGTAACGTTCTCTAATCGCGAACGTTTTGCCAATCGTCATATCGAAGCGTGACTGGAATGGACCGCGAAAGGTGTTGCGTCCCGTGTATCCGTAGAGGGATTCATAAAGATCACAGCCGCTTGCGTCGCAAGGAGGAACGCCGCTCTGACCCGGCGCCAGGAACGGGGGGAAGAAATCGTTCGCGTTGAGTACGGGCTTGCCCGCGTTAACGCCAGTTGTTCCCTGAAGCTGCGCCTGTGAGTTGGTAACGCCAGGTTTGAGCGGCACAATCGGGTTGGTGATGTAATCCGAGGTGCCGAAATACAAGCTTCCCACGGAACCGGAGTAATCGTAGACGCTGTAGGGCTGCCCGCTCTGCAACACGGTCTGTCCGCCGATGATCCAGCCATTCACGAAGTTGCCTAGCGCCTTGTTGGACGTCAGCTTGGGAATCGTGTAGCTGTAGTTGATCAGGAAGACATGCGTCTGATCGAAATCCGCTGAGCCATAGTTGGACCGCGGAACCAGAGGATTGTTGCCCGTGAAGAATAAGCCCAGCCCGCTCTGCTCATCCAGGGTATGGGACCAGGTGTAAGTGCCCGTGAATTGAAGCCCATTCGAGAGCCGTTTACGAGCCTGTAGTTGAAGGGCGTGATAGTTCGAAATGCCTTCCGCCTTGAACAGAACCGAATTCATGTCGTAGCCGATGTAGGGCACGCGTACGGGAGCGTTTCCGGCGAACTCGCTAGTGTCGACGGGTTCCAGGTTCAGGCTTTCCGGCGAGACGCCGCCGTATGAGTAAATCTGCCCGTTCACCGGGTGTTGGGGCGTGGCGATGAGCGGCTGGTTGAACGGAATGGGCAGAATTTCGTGTTGGCCGTGGTTCCCGACATACCCCACACTGAACAGCCAATTGTTCGAAGCCTGGT
>Ga0335081_10009560_pt1 | contig 15624 bp, 13 predicted proteins | sample Lox_Sample_35_FD_206713 | JGI IMG/M metagenome (GOLD analysis project Ga0335081, IMG submission 206713) | Soil microbial communities from Loxahatchee National Wildlife Refuge, Florida, United States - Lox_Sample_3.5 | ecosystem: Environmental > Terrestrial > Soil > Wetlands | place: USA... | reverse complement strand
TTCCAGACAGAATATACACTTTTGGTCAAAAAGGACGGATGCGAGAAATTGTATCCTCATCAGAGAGAACTCGTCGTTCGTTGAGGCGAGTGCCTTTCAGCTAAAAAAAGTTTTCAAAAAAGGCGGCTGGGCGTGCTGGAGAACCTTTACAGCGGCACCTCAAACGTTTGACTATTTCGCTCCAAAAGGATTGCAAGAATCACGCAAGGCAGCCACGCAGGTTGTCCACAGGACATGACAAAAACCCGCTTTGTAAAGGTTGCGAAGCACGCCCAGCCGCCGTTTCAATAGACGCCGGCTCAAGGAAGAATAATTTAACTTAACCCAAAATACCGCTTCTTCAGGTCGGACTGAGCCAGGATCTCTTCTTTCGGGCCCCCGGCCCGAATCTGCCCGAGGTCTAAGATTGAAACATCATCCGCCACACTGAGGGCAGCGACGGCGTTCTGCTCCACGAGAAAGATCGACACCCCCTGCTTTTTCATCTCTTTGATCGTCCGGTAAACGGATTGGAGCACGAGCGGCGCTAACCCAAGGGATGGCTCGTCAAGGAGAATGAGTTTGGGCTCTCCCATCAGGGCTCTTCCGATGGCAAGCATCTGCCTTTCTCCACCGCTCAGGGTACCCGCTTTCTGCCAGTGCCTCTCCTTCAGCTTCGGAAAAATACGATACGCCCTTTCCATCAGCCCACGAACCTTCCGTGGATCCTTCCGCAAAATGTAAGCGCCCATCTCCAGGTTTTCCTGAGTCGTCATCTCGGGGAAAACCCCCTGGCCCTGAGGAACATACCCTATCCCCTTTTCGATGATGAGATGAGTGGAAGTCCCGAGAATTCCCGTCCCTTCGAATTTAACCGTCCCTGCAAGGGGCCGAACATATCCCATGATTCCTTTCAAAAGAGTCGTCTTCCCGGCGCCGTTCGGGCCCACGATGGCCGTAATGCCACGGGACCGAGCCATCACCGTGACGCTCCGGAGGACCTGAACCAATCCATAGGAGACATCCAGATTCTCAATCTCAAGGAGGCAGGGGTTCATCCGTCCTCCTTCATCAGAGATTCCAGGGAGGCGCTGCCAAAATAAGCTTCGATCACCTTCTGATCGGTCTCGATTTCTCGAGAGAGTCCCTGGGCAATCATCTCCCCCTGGTTCATGACAACGATCCACTCACACAGCCTTAATACGACACCGACCGCATGATCAATCACCACAAAGGTCGTCCGGGTCTGGTCTCGAAAGGCGCGGATGGTTTGGATCTGCCTTTCCACCTCTTCCGGGTTCAATCCTGCAAAGATCTCATCCAGCAGCACCAATTCCGGGTCGAGCATAAAGGTCCTGGCAAATTCAAGAAGTTTTTGCTGCCCGTAAGAGAGGGTGCCGGCGTAAGCCCGCGCCATGTTCTCCAGGCCGACAGCCTGCAAAAGGTCTTTCGCCCTGTTGACGGAACGGCCGGGATGATCTGCCGGCGCAGGGACCAGATGGAGATTTTCCCACACAGTCATTCCTTTAAACACCCGAGAGAGCTGGAAGGTTCTTCCGACCCCCAGCCTAGCGAGGCGATGAGGCGAAAATCCCGTGATCCTTTTTCCTTGGAGGAAAACCTCTCCCGCCGTAGGCTTTAGGCTGCCGCAGACCAGGTTAAATAGGGTTGTCTTGCCAGCTCCGTTCGGACCGATCAATCCAGTGATGCTTCCCCGTCCAACCTTAAAAGAACATTGATTGACGGCGATGAGGCCGCCGAACTTCTTGGTCAAGTTTTCAATGGAGAGGATCGTCTCGTTCATCTCAGCTCTCTTCCTTAGCAAGTTCCAACTTGACCGGATCTTGAGGAAGGGAGAGACCGATTCCCTCCCGAAGCAATCTTCGTTTGCGAAAATACCCCACGATCCCCGAGGGCATGAAGATAATGATGAAGGCAAGAAGGCAGCCGTAGAGGATCAGGTAGAAGTAGGGAAAATGAGCCCAGAGAAACTCCGATATCTGTCCCAGCAGGGCGGCTCCGATCAGCGGCCCCCAGTAGGTTCCCATGCCTCCTAGGAGGGACATGATGATCATCGTGATATTCAAGACGGCAGGAAAGGCGGTGCTTGGATCCACATAGCTGACGTAAAACACCTGGATGCCACCCGCAAACCCGCATCCCAGGGCACTGACCACAAAGGCAAAGACCTTGTAGAAGGTGGTGTTGATTCCCAGGGATTCGGCCCCTTCTTCATCTTCTTTTACCGTTCTCAGCCTCAGACCAAAGACAGAATGCTCCAGTTTCCAGGTGGTCAGAAAAAGTGCCAAGGCAAGTCCCAAAAAAGCGAAATAAATATAGGCAAGCGCAGAAACGGGCGGTAAGTAGATGCCGGTGGCTCCGTTGGTCATGGACTTCCAGGTTGCTGCCAACGCAGCCAAGAATTGGAAAAGGCCCATCATGCCCACGGCGAAGTAGGGTCCCTTCAGCCTTAACATGATCAACCCCAGAGGGATCGCAAACGCTCCTGCGATGGCCGAACCCATTCCCGCGGCCAGGAGCCACGGGACATGGCATTTGAGAATGAGGATGGCACAGCCGTAGCTTCCGACACCGAAGAGGGCAATCTGGCCGAAGGAAATGTAGCCGGTGTAACCCGAGATGAAATTCCAGCTGTACGCCAGCGCAATATACATGAAGAGGGTGAGGACGAAGGTGACGATGTAGTCGCTCGCAATCGCCGGCACCAAAGCCAAGAGAAACAGAACGATCAAAAGCAATCCAAATTGCCGGCCGAAAGTCAATCGGACCTTCATGCGGCCCTCCTTCCGCCCAGCAACCCCTGGGGACGTAAGATGAGGGAGAGGAGAAAGATGGAAAAGACAGCCACATCGGCAAATTGGGTGGTGGCATAGAATCCCGTGAATGTCTCGGCCATGGCGATCACCAAGGCGCCTGCGAAGGTCCCAAGATAATTGCCTAACCCGCCCACAATGACGATCGCGAATAATTTCAAGATCATCATGTCACCCATCTCTGGATTGACTGAAAACAGCATGATGAAGAAGGTCCCCGTGATTCCTGCCAAGACGGTGCCCACGCCAAAAGTCAATGCCCTCACCCTGCGGACATCGATCCCGCAGGCTCCTGCAAGGTCGGGGTGCTGGATGGAGGCTCGGATGGTTTTTCCTGCGATCGTCTTATTCAGGATGAAAGTGAAGGCCAATGTCAACCCGACGGCAACGATAAAAACGACCAGCCGTATCTCCGAGACGGTGAACGGCCCGAGATGAAGGGATCCGGGAATGACATTGAGAGAAACATAGTTTGACGTCCAGAGATTGAGCCCTGCGTTCCGCAGAAGGATGGAGACGGCGTAGAGCAACAAAAGAGAATACGCCATCGGCTGGGAGACGACCCTTTCAACAAGGAATCGTTCTGTGAGGAGACCTAAAATGAACAAGACCCCTGCGGCCACCGGGATGCCGATTAACGGACTTAACCCCAGGGTGTAAAGGGAATAGACAATAAAGGCCCCGACCATCATAAAGTCCCCGTGAGCGATATTCGCAACGCGGAGAACGCCAAAAATGAGGTTGAGGCCGATGGCGGCAACTCCGTAGACACCCGCCAGGAGAAGTCCATTGATCAGGACCTGAAAGATCAGGATGGAACCCTGCATGCATCCTCCAATAACTTATCCCTAACGCAGAAAAAATCGGAATACGGACATGGGTAAGTTGGTCGAAAAGGCTTCGGAGCGAACCTTGAGGCGAATAAGCACCTACATTCCCGACACCGACTCGATTTCACTTTCGGAGACGTCTTTCCTAACCCTTAACATGTTAAATCGATCGCCATCCGAAGCCTTGAAGAGCGGCTTACCCATGGCCGTCTTTGCAACTGGCAGGTTATTTCCATCCCGGGAAGGGTAAAACGATTTTCCGAACGGCCGCCTCTGCAGGCCACACGACCATTCGTTCGCCATTCAAGACCTGAACTAACACGGTCAAGTGACCGAGTTGGTCTCCTGAAGGCCCCACCTTGAAACGGCCGAAAGGCGTCATGACATCCATGGATAAGATGGCCTGCCGGAGTTTTTCCTGGTCTAATCCTCCGGTTTTTTCAACGGCCATCCGCATCACTTCGCAGGAAGAATAGGCGGCGGCCACGCTGTAATCTGCCTCTTCATTCGGAAATTTCTTCTTGAAGGCCGATACCATCTCGGGCGAGCCCGCGTATTTCACCGCAGGCTCCCACTGGGAGACACCCAGCAGATGACTGGATAAATCTCCCAAGGACTTGGCAAAGTCGGGTATGGAAGGTCCTACCGGGCCAAACTGGATCATCTGAGGGGTCAGGTTCGCCGCCTTGGCCTGACGGATGAGGAGCACGCTATCGGGCAGATAGGACCCGGCGATCAGGACATCCGGCGCCGCGGCTTTGATTTTGAGGACGAGGGACGAGAGGTCGTTGGCCTTTTCGGGATATTCTTCATGAAAGAGGAGTTTCAGGTTGGCACTCTTGATATCTTCCAAAGCGCCTTTGGCCAGATCTCGGGGGAAAGCAGAATCTGCATTGATGACGACAAATGTCTTATACCCGTTGGTCTTTGCGATTTCAACGGAGGAGGTCAGCTGGTATCGGGCGGGGGTGATCATCTGAAAAACATATTTGTAGCCCCGCTCCCAGATCTCCTTGGAAGAAGCGCCCGGAGCAATCATGACCATTTTGTGCTTTTCGACGGCTGTGCTGACCGCAGCCGTGACGCCGCTCCCGTAGGGGCCGACCAGCAAATCGACCTTATCGCTCGTGATCAGTTTTTCATACAGCTTGGCTCCGGTCATGGGTTCGCTTCGATCATCGTAAATTCTGAGATCGACTTTGCGACCCAGGATTCCTCCTCGGGTATTGACGCTCTCTTTCCAAAGTTCATATCCGAGCTTCTGATCCAAGCCGCTCCGAGCCAGGTTTCCGGTCAACGAAACAGCTGCTCCCAGAATGATCGGTTCCGCTGACTCCGCAGACTTGAAAGAAGGCAAGGCGAAGAGAAGACCGAGACAAAGAATCACGATGAACCCGCTCATCCTGTTGCTAGTTCTTCCCATATTCCCTCCTCGAGCAGTTAGCCATGGCTCCATCGTAGACCGTGTTTCATCGTTAACGACTAATAGGCGGACTCCCATTCCGGCTTACAGGTTTCGTCTGTGACCACGTCGACCACAGCGGGTCGGTCCGCATCGAGAGCGGTTTTCAAGGCGCCGGCAATCTCTTGAGGTTTCTCGACCCGGATTCCAAGGCACCCCAACTCCTGTGCGATCCTGGCGAAATTAGCTCCCCGAAATCTGAAGAGGTCGCCCTTGTTCCCGGAGCGATCTCCGTAGGCTTTGCTCACTCCCACGGAACACTGGCTCAAACTGTAGTTATTGTTCACCACAGTGACGGTCTTGATCCCCAGCCGGCTGGCTGTTTCAAGCTCGCTCAGGTGGTACCAGAATCCCCCGTCGCCCGTGAAGCACAACACGGGTCTGTCGGGCGCTCCACATTTCGCCCCCAAGGAGGCCGGAAAACCCCAGCCGAGCGTCCCGGCCGCCCGAATATAAGTTTGTTCAGGGCGAATAAGGTCAACCAGGGAACAGGTCCAGATACTCGAATACCCTGTATCTGCTACCAAGATCGCCCTGGGAGGAAGTGCGTCTGTGATTTCTTTACATAGCTTCTCGACGCGTATCGGCAGGGCATCAGAGTTTCGTAAAGGCGCCATACGGTCCTGCCACTTCTTGACGATCTCCTGTGCGTGCCGGGCCCATTCCAACTTCTTGTGCTTGCCATCGACAAACTCCAATAACTTTCGAATGGTCGCCTTGGCATCTCCCATCAATCCCATTCGCAGAGGATAGCTTCTCCCCAGCTCAGCAGGATTGATATCGACCTGGACGACGGGGGTCCCTCGCTTTGGCAAGGTCCAATTATTGGTGACCATATCTCCCGTATTCGTTCCGATGAAGAGAACCAGATCGGCTTCAGAAACGATCTTGTTTGCACACCACCGGGAATAAGAACCCACAACCCCCAAACTCAGGGGATGATGATCTTGAATCGTCCCCTTGCCGTTTAGGGAGGTGGCCACGGGAATGGATAAAGCCTCGGCAAGTTTCACAATCTCCGCTCCGGCCGAGGAGGCCTTCGCTCCTCCTCCTGAAACGATGACGGGGTTTTTGGCCTGCTCCAGTAGACGAGCCGCCTTTTCAACATCTTCATGGGGAGGCTCCGGTCGATAGGGAGGATAATGAGTATAGGGTTCTTCAACGACTACATCCGAATCAATCTGAAACTTGTCAGTGGTTTGCCCCACGTGCCCTAAGACATCCAGGTGAACCGGTCCTGGAGTCCCTGAGGTGGCCTCGCGAAACGCCTGTCGGAGCAGATAAGGGAGCTGTTCTTCCGCATCGACGAAGACATTGTATTTGGTAACTTGATCAAACATCGGATGGTGCAAAATCTCCTGGTAGGCATTTCGATAACGGGAAACCGGGTCCTTTCTTCCCGTAAGCGCAATGACAGGGGAGCGCCCCAGGTAAGGGTCTTGAAGTCCGGATGCCAGATTGGCTGCTCCCACGGATTGAGACATGCAGATTCCCGGTCTGTGGGTTACCCGCGCGTATCCATCCGCCATATAGGCAGCTGCCTTTTCCGAGTGAGTCAGGATGCGACGAATTCCAAGGCTCTCCATTTCAACCAGCGCCCCCCTCAGGATGGCTTCGACAAAAAAAACGTGCGTGACGCCGTATCCCTTGAAGGTCTCCGCAATGAATCTCGCTCCCGAAATCTTATTGAATTCCATTTCATTCTCTCCTTGAATCGCCGTTTTCCACGAAGCTGATTCTAGAATCTTAAATACTTTGAGTCAATACAATTTTTCTGTTTTCTGACATCGCTGTCCTTCCTTTTTTCTCCTTGACACGCAATTCCCTCTTTCATATATTCGATTCAGTTCCGCATGTGGCTTTCTCAAGAATTCGGCCCCGGAGAAGCTCCAAAAAATGATCACATCGAGGAGGGAGTCATGAAGCGATCCTGTTTGCCTTTGGCATTGCTTTTGATCGTGTGTGGATTGAGGCTGGGAGTAACACATACGCTCGCCCAGCCTTTTCCCAATCGTCCCATCCAGCTCATCATCCCTCTGCCTCCGGGCGCTCAAGGCGATATCAGCGCCAGGATTTTGACCGAGGAGATGGCAAGAATCCTCGGCACCCAGATCATCCCGGTGAATAAGCCGGGAGCAGCATTAACCCTGGGAACAGACGCGGTCGTGAGAAGCAAAAAAGATGGCTATACCATTGGCTATACAAGTTCTGGAGCGATTGTCTATGCCCGGGTGATCAATCCCGAGACGGTCCCCTATGATCCTGGCAAAGACCTGGAGCCTTTGGGGGTGCACTTATTCTATCCTTTGACCGTAACCGTTCAGGAGTCTTCCCCTTGGAAGACCCTGCCAGAACTGGTCGGCTATGCGAAGAAGAATCCCGGAAAACTCCGGGTGAGCACCACGGGTGTCGGAAGCACGGACCATTTCAATGTGGGAATCATTCAGTCCGTGACCGGCGCTCAGTTCACCCACGTCCCCTTCAAAGGAGGCGAATCTGTCGTGACAGCCCTACTGGGCGGCCATGTGGAAGTCACCTTTGACACCCTCAGCAAAGTCCTCCCTCACGTTGAGAGTGGGAAGCTCAGGGTCCTTGTGATATCGAAAAAAAGAGCTGAGTTTCCTAATATCCCCACCCTTACCGAATTAGGGTATAAGCAGGGGATGATCTCGGCGTGGTTTGGATTCTATGCCCCGACGGGGATCCCGGAGGAAGCGAGGAAGGCGCTCGTGTCGGCCATCGAAAAGGCCATCAACAACCCCGAATTAAAGGCGAAGACCGAGAAATTAGGGTTTATTGTCGATTATAAGCCGCCGGCCGAATCGAGAAGGTTAGCGGCAGAAGACTATGAGAGGGCCTTGTCGATCGCCGAAAAGTTGGGATTGCGCTGAGGAACGGGATCGTGCATCCCGCGGAAATCCGCTCTCGGTTGTGAATAGGATAGAGTCTCAGCAAGGGAATCGTTTAAACCACAGGGAGATATTCGATCCCCCATTGGAGGCGCTGTTGAGGATTGCCGAACGTATCTCTTTTTTCTGCGGCTGGCCAAGAACGACGTTCAAATTGCATCGAGGGTCAAGATGCTCTGTTCCAATCGTAGGGGGGATCATCCCGTGAGAGAGGCTTAGTGCCAACCCGCAAGCCCGGATCCCTCCTGAACCGTCGAATTCACCGATCATCGACTTAAGACTTCCGACAGAAATCTTTTTTGTCTCTTTTCCAAAAACTTGATTGATCGCAAGGGCCTCTCCGGTATCCAGGTCAGGAGTGGAATTCGCGGCTGCTGAAATGTAATCAACCACAGGGAGCTCACCCGCTGCTAACGCCATACTCTTTGCAATCGAATCTCCTTTGAAGTCGTAACGAAGAAGCCCATCCGTACTCCCTGAAAGCCCGGCACCTGCCATCTCGGCATAGATCCTTGCCCCCCTCTTCTCCGCGTGCTCCAAGGTTTCCAGCACGACGATTCCGCTTCCCTCTCCGAGAACAATCCCGTTTCGATTCGGATCAAATGGCCTCATTCCTTCTGAGTCTTTTCCTCTTCCCGGGGATAAGGCTCCAAGCATGGAATAGACATGATAGAGGGGTTCGCTCAACTCATCGCCTCCTCCAGCAAAGACGACATCGGCCCTCCCCTCTCTCAAAAGATGATAGGCAAAAGTCATTGCCATTTCCGTGGAAGATTCTTTATGGGAGAAGGTGATGTTGACTCCTTTGATTCCATACTCGATGGCACAGTGGCTCGTGATGGCGTTGGGTACGGCGGTCTGAAACAAAAGCGGAGCGGCCCCGAGAGGGCCGTCTTTCAAAAGGGAGCGGAAGAATTGGTCTACCGTATCCGAGCTCCCAAGGCCTGTTCCGATAGAAATCCCTATTCGGCCGGAATCTTCTTCTTTTAGGTTGAGGCCTGAATCCTCGATCGCCAGTCGAACCGATGAAACAACGATCTTCCCGATCCGATCCATTCTCCTGAGATTGATCGGTTTGATGAAGGCCTTGAAATCGATCTCCGGAAGTTGGGCTCCCAGCCGAGAGCGATAGGAAGTGACGTCAAACCCCTGAACCGGCTTGATTCCGGAGACGCCCCGAAGGCAATTCTCCCAGAACGTTTCCTTCCCGACGCCGATAGAGGAAATGATTCCCAAACCAGTGATAACAATCCGATGCTCCATAATTTCACCGGGTTCGAGGATTCGAGGGGTTGACGAGTTTAGTGTCACTCACTTGAACCCTCGGCCCATTGACCCCTTGAATCTTTTCATTCTCTTTCATATCTCTTAAACACCAAACATACATTGTTGCCGCCGAAGGCAAAGGAATTCGAGAGGGCAATTCGAACATCCTTTCTGATGGATTGATTGGGTGTATAATTGAGATCGCAAAGAGGATCGGGTACTTCATAGTGAATCGTAGGAGGAATGATCCCTGTTTTTAGGGTCATCACCGTAGCCGCGGCCTCGATGCCGCCCGCAGAGCCGAGACAATGTCCCACCATCGATTTGATGCCGCTGATCGGAATAGTTCTCGCCCTCTCTCCAAAAACTCGTTTGATCCCTCTTGTCTCGGCGATGTCATTAAAGGGAGTGGCTGTACCATGAGCGTTGATGGTATCGACTGCTTCCGGAGAGACCCCGGCATGGCTCAGAGCAATACGGATCACCCGCTCCACACCCTCTCCACTCGGCTCCGGCGCGGTGAGATGGTATGCGTCAGCGCAGATCCCATATCCCAGGAATTCGGCATGAATCGGAACGCCTCTCTTAAGAGCGTGCTCCAATTCTTCGAGGATCAGGATCCCCGCTCCTTCACCAAGGACCAAACCCTGTCTTCTCTTGTCAAAGGGCTTACAATTCTCAGGGTCGACCAGCTTTAGGCTGCTGAACCCGCTGTAGGAGACTTCGCAGAGAGAATCGCTCCCGCCTGTCACCATCACATCCGCCAGACCCATTTGAATCATCTCGGAGGCAACACCGATGGAAGCAGAACTTGAGGAGCAAACGGTCGCGGTGGTCGTTCGGGGTCCTTGCAGGCCCGATTCAATGGCGATATGGTCTGTCGTGGTAGCGAGGGAATAAGAGATCAGGAGCGAAGGAGAAGACTTCTTCGCTCCTTGATAATAGTCTCTAAAATATTTTTCGACGGAGAGAATGCCGCCGGAACCCGCTCCCAAGACAACGCCGACCCTTTCTTTATCGAGCGAATTCTGATCCAGACTGGCGGATTTCCAGGCTTCTCTAAAGGCAATCAAACCAAATTGGTCGCATCGGGAGAGACGTCTCATCTCCTTTTTTGAAAAATGGACCTCTGTGTCCAAACCGGAAACCTCTGCGGCGATCCTTGTCCGGTAGGCAGAGGGATCGAAGGCCGTAATCTCCTTTGTCCCGTCCCTCCCTTCAATGAGGGAGTTCCAGAACTCGGGCAGGCTATTTCCCACAGCACTGACGACACCCAGACCTGTGATCGCAACCCTTTTCTTCAATTGATGTCCAGAATCTCTAGGTAGAAAACAAAAGTTTTATCTATCGGCAACAGTCAAGATGCCCGCATCGTTAACCCCCTTCATCCCCCCTTAAGCTAAGGGGGGACAGAGAGGGGTTATTGATTTTCCTTGCTAAAATGTTCTTTCCTCCATGCGCTCCATCACTTCGAATCACCTTTGAAGGCCACCACGGTTTTACTCACACCCGGAAATAGAAACTTTTTGCCACTCAGATGATAAAGTGCTTCGCCGAAACTCCCGAAAAGAATGGAGGAGGTCCGCCTTCCCGGATCGCGCGGCAGTGTGTACCCTCCGATCGAGTGTTGACACCTTTCAAAGCCAATCTTCTCCAAACATTGCTGAATCATCTTCGGCGAGAAATCGGAAAGATGGGCAGGGAGATCGTATAATCGATTCTTAATGCCGAGAAACTGGAGAAAATGTTTGATCGGGGTCGTGTGGGGATACCTCAGCAAGAGGAGCCCTCCTGGTTTGAGTATTCGGTGGCATTCTCTGAGAAAAGCCATGGGATGAGACAGGTGCTCAATGACATAGAACGCTGTGACCGCGTTGAAATCGTTATCGGGAAAGGCTGCCTTCTCCAAAGGACCGGGGGAGATGGTCAGCCCCAAAACATCTCTTGCATAGTCTATCGCTTTTTGAGAAATCTCTATGCCGGCCACCTCCCATCCTCTTTTCTTCATCTCCGCCGGGAAGAAACCAAAACCGGTCCCCACATCCAGAAGCCTTCCACTTCTTCGATATCGTTCAATCAGGCGCGCTGCCCGATGGAAGACAGGTTTCATCATTCTTTCCCATGACTCGATTGAGGGTTCTTCTTCCGGGAGATACTTTTGGTAGAAACGAAAGAGGGAATCCAAGGTAGGCCGAGGATTGAGAAAGATGAATTGACATGAGGGGCACCGGACCATTTGAAAAGATCCCTCCTGGTGAAAAGGGTTTCCTTTTGCCCCTTCACAAATTGGGCAACTCACCTCCTCCATTTCAAAATCCATATTCATCTCTTGTAGTCTCCATTCCCCCTGAACCTGTGAAAAAAAATAATCCAAGTTGAGAGGGCGGGTGGGGATATTGGAAAAGTTTTACAGCGGTACCTTTTTGCGTTGACTGAAGGCGATGAAAAATTCAATCATGTGATGAATACCTACGGGCTTATGTAACCTTTACCGCCTACTCAAATGACCGCATTTGTAAAACTTTGGAAATATCCTTACCCGACCGGCTTCCCGAACTCTTTCAGCCCTTCGTTGAGAGAAGAGAAGGAGTAGGCCTCACCGATTCGATCCACATCTCCACGGTCCGTGTATAGAGCTTCCAATGTGCCAGTCTTGATTCTTCTAAGAAGCTCCGGCATTCCTCGAGGGTATAGGAGGACTGAATCGATTCCATAAACCCTTTCCCTGCTTTCGGATGCTTTCCAAAAAAGGCTTTCCAAAGAAGATTGAAGATTCCGATGAAAACGAAAGAGGCATCCCGATGGAAATCAACGATCACAAACGCTGCCCCTTCCTTCAAGGATCGGGCAACCTCATTGAAGAAGTCAACAGGGTGGTCCAAATGGTGAAGCGTGGTAACGCAGAGAATCAGGTCGAGAGAATGATCTTCCACGGGAAGAGAGTAGGCCGAGCCTACTTCAAATTCGATTTTGTCGGCCAATCCTGCTTCCTTCGCATTCTTTCTCGCAATCTCGACCATCACCGGAGAGAGATCGACGCCTTTAAATTGAATTCCGGGAATCGCCTTCGACAAAAAAATGGGGAAGGTTCCCGGACCCGTTCCCACATCAATCGCCTTTCCCTTCTCAATTCCCTTGGCCAATACCCGTTTGAGAACCCTCTGGCAGGGGAATCTTCCGTATCGTTTGGCCATACGGTTGTAGTATTCCGCCACCTCCTGATCTTCAATAATTCCGGGCTCTACGATCCGTTCTTTCATTGTATTAACAATCTCTCACAGGGTTCTAGGGCTCTAGGGCTCCAGGGTTTGAAGGTTCTATCGTCATTCACTTGAACTCTCGACCCCTTGACTCCTTGAACCCTTTGTTCGACCCCTTAAACCCTTGGTTTTCTTGTGCGGTGCTTATTTATAACCATAAATCAACGATTTTCAAATCGCCATAGATCCGTTGAAATAATTGCAACGGACAGACGATTGACGTGGGTTGTATCTATATTTTGAAAGTCAAAGAAAGTCAAAAAAGAATTGACATATTTTTGGGTTGTGATAATCTTTTCAGAGACATATTCGTTTTGAACCCCTTCCCTTTAAACCCCAAAACGCATAGGGTCGCCTGATGACCAGGATTCAAATCTCAAGAGATCCATCTGGTGGCATGATCGTCTACTCCCCCCATTCCCCCTCCTTGTTTCGAAAGGTAAGACCATCGAAGGCTGCAGGGGGCATCCTACCGGAAACCAGAGGTAAAAAAGCATGTTTATAAGAAACCTGAAGAGATCGCCTTTCGGAATAGCGGGGATATTTCTTTTACTGATCATATCACCAGCTTTGGCGGACAGGTGGAGCCAGCGTTATATCGAAAGTCTTCCAGATTCTGCCTTTGCTTCCATTGAGATGAAGAAAGATGGGAAAAAGATCCGACATCTTCCCCATCATAATCATCTAGGAGAAATTGATCTTGATCACTTGAAGAGTGCTTTGGGCAGAATTCATCAGGTAAAATGGGTGGACCCCGCGAGTTTTGCCAAAGCCAAAGATCATTTGGATCAACACTATCGGATCTATCAGCAGGAACGGGTTAGAGCTCTCGGGGTGAAAGGTCCCATTAACATCAATAAGGCATCGATCGATGAATTAATGCAATTCCTTCACATCGGGAAGAACCTTGCGACGGCCATAATCGAATATCGAGAAAGCCATGGAGGTTTTAAAGCCATATCAGACTTAATTCATGTTCCCGGTATTGGGGAAAGAATCTTTAAGGACATCAAAGATCTTGTCACCGTGGAATAGATCCGCTGTTGAGCCCGCGCATGCCCTTCGAAAGAAGAAACGGAGGATTCTATCTGATGCTCTACAGGAAAAAACAGAGACCAAAAGATTGACACCCTAAAGAAGAGGTTGGGGGGAAGGGGCTTTTGCCAAAACGAACGTTCCCTCAGCCACTGTTTCATCTCCCACTCTCGCAAGAGCCTTCACCTTGGCTAAGTTGGAAAATATACGTAAGACCTCGGCCTGGATGATCAGTTGATCTCCGGGGATCACTCTTTTTTTCACTCGAAACTCCTCGATGCCAGCTAAGACCGGTACCCCTTCTCCTCCGTTTTCAAAGGATGATTCAACGGCCAGGCCTCCGGTCTGTGCCATGGCTTCCAGAATCAAAACCGCCGGCAGGACGGGCTCTCTCGGGAAATGGCCTAAAAAATACGGCTCATCGACGCTCACGTTCTTAAGGGCAGTCGCCTTCCTTCCTTTTTCGATATCGAGAACTCGATCGATCATTCGAAAAGGAAAAGCGTGAGGCAAGTTTCCTAGGATTTCGTCAAAGGTCATCCGATGGACCCCACCGACCAGAATCGCCGGGGAAGATGGTCTATGGTTTCTTTATTCCCACTCGCTTTTTAGTCCCATTTTTTTGAATTCCCGCTCGCGTTTCTGCATATTAAGCACTCGGAGGCGAATCGAGATTCGGCTGCTTCCAGGGCTTTTTGCTCGCGTTCTCCCAGACATATCGGAGGATGAGCCGGTAGGCCATCCGTTTGAAGGGGTTCGGGTTGAAGAAACCTCCCAGGAGGATCCTCGGCTGGGTATAATATTTTTTCAGATAAGCCTGGTGAAGGCGTTGAACCTCCGCTGCGGACAAGAATTGCGTATCCACCACGGGGTGCATGAAATCGTATTTGCCTAAATCCCTCTCTCGAATTCTCCCAAGTCGCTCCGCCTCCTCAAAGTATCTTGTTCCGGGAAGCGGGGTGGTCAAGGTGAGAACCAGAAAGTCGCTCTGTGTCTTCACAAATCGGAAGACCTCTTGTATCGTCTCCGGGGAGTCATTCCAGTCTCCAAACATGATGTTGGCCATGACCATGATCTTATTTTTTCTGAGAATATCAATGGCTTTTTGGGCCATCTCTCTCGACTGTTGCTTTTCGTACCGACAGAGCACCTCCGGTTGAATGCTTTCGATCCCAAGCATGACTTCATAAAGCCCCAAACGTCTCATCTCGGGCATGAGATCTTCATCTCTAATGATATCCTTGGTCCGAGATTGAAACCAGAAATGGATACGGAGGCCGGATTTCCCCAGTTCATCGAGAAACTCCTCCACTCGCCTCCGGTTCCAGTTGAAAGTATTCTCGTTGAAAATAAAAAGGGTTTTGCCGTAATGATGGTTGAGATGGGCAATCTCCTCTACGATCTTCTTCCCGCTCCGGCCCCTCCAGACCGCCTCCCAGAATCTCGACTCAGAGCAATAGGCACAATGATCTCCACAGCCACGGCTGGTCGACAGACCGAACGCTCTCTTGCCCATGCCGTGCCAATAGTAGGCTTCTTTCTCCATATCGATCAGGTGGTAGGCCGGGAGAGGAAGGGAGTCCAAATTCGAAACCAGAGGATGTCTTTCATTCAGAATGACTTTCCCGTTGTCCGAATAGGCAACGCCCTTCACCCCTCTCCCTTTTCCGCCTCTGGAGAGGTCCTGGAGGAATTGGGAGAAGGCGATCTCTCCCTCGCCCAACAGAATATAGTCCAGTTCCTTCAGTTCCCGGAGGATGGTTTCTGCCATCAGCGTGAAGTGGCTTCCCCCTGCGACAATGATGGCGTCCGGTGAGAGTCTTCGGCTGAGAGAGATGGCCTGAATGGCCTCGGGCGACAGACAAGTGGCTGAGCAGGTAATACCGATGACCTCTGCCTTGGATGCCGAAAGGATATTTCCCAGATCTTTCCATGGGGAGGGGAGGACCGTGGCGTCAACAATTTGGACTTCGATACCCTCCCTTTCCAAATAGGCGCCCAATTGAAGAAGACCAAAAGAAGGGGCCCACATTCGAAGGCCCGGAAAAA
>Ga0335081_10009559_pt1 | contig 15625 bp, 10 predicted proteins | sample Lox_Sample_35_FD_206713 | JGI IMG/M metagenome (GOLD analysis project Ga0335081, IMG submission 206713) | Soil microbial communities from Loxahatchee National Wildlife Refuge, Florida, United States - Lox_Sample_3.5 | ecosystem: Environmental > Terrestrial > Soil > Wetlands | place: USA... | reverse complement strand
TGAAATCGAGGAAGTCAGTGCGGATGCCGCAGTAGTTGAGCAGCGTGTTGCCCTTGCCGGGCGCGCCGTAGCCGACGACCCGCTTCCCTTCCCGTTTGGCCTGGATGAGAAACTCGAGCAGCTTGCGCTTCGTCTCGCGCACCCGCTCCTCGAAGTCGGCGTAGTAGGCCAGGGTGTCCACGCCGGCCGCAGCCTCCCGGGCCCGAAGGTCGAGCAGGCGGTCGGTGAGCGGCTTGGACTCGTCTTCGGCGTGACGACCGTAGATGCGGATCGACCCGCCGTGGGTCGGCAGCTCCTCCACGTCAAAGAGCACCAGCCCATGCGCCGCAAAGATGCGCTCGGCGGAATACAGGGAGAAGTACGAGAAGTGCTCGTGATACACCTGGTCGAACTGGTTGCCGACCACTGTCTGGTGCAGGTGAGGGAACTCGATCGTGATGACCCCATCGGGAGCCAGCAGGATCTTGAGCCCGGCCACGAAGTCGTTGAGGTCCGGCACCTGCGCAAGAACGTTGTTGCCCAGGATGAGCCCCGGCCGCTGTCCCTGCCGGACCAGGTCCCGGGCCGTCTCCCGGCCGAAGAACCGCACCAGGGTGCGGACTCCCTTGTCCTCCGCAACCTTCGCCACGTTGGCGGCGGGCTCGATTCCGAGACACGGGATGCCCCGCTGCACGAAGTACTGCAGCAGGTAGCCGTCGTTACTCGCCACCTCGATCACGAAGCTCTGCGAACCCAGCCCAAGCCGGCCGATCATCTGGTCCACGTAGCGGCGACAGTGATCGAGCCAGGAGTCGGAGAAAGACGAAAAGTAGGCGTAATCGGTGAAGATCTCCTCGCCGCTCACGTACTCCTCGAGCTGGACCAGGAAGCAGCGCTCACACACCCAGGCATGCAGCGGATAGAACGGTTCCATCGCGTTGACCCGGTCGGCCGGCACGAAGCTCTCGCACAGCGGCGACATCCCGAGATCCACCATCGTGTGGCGCAGCGGGGTCCCGCAGAACCGGCAGCAGCCGGGGCGGGGCGAACCGGTCTGGGCGGCGGGCCAGGCGGCAGCCGAGGCCGCGACGGAGGTGGCAGTCATGCGGGAACGCACTCCTCAGTTGTAGGTGCGGAAGACCGGCTTCACCGGCCGGCCAACGAGATACGGCTCCGCGCCCTCGCTGAGAGCGCGCTTGTAGATTTCCAATGCCCCGTCGACCGCCTCGACGGTGCGATCGATGTCTTCATCGGTGTGCGAGTAACTGACCACGAACGACGGGGCGAGGACGCCGCGCCGGATGAGCTCCTGCATGAAGAGCGCGCGATAGGATTGCGAGGGCTGCCGATCGGGCCCGCGCGTCGCGAAGACCAGGTTGCAGGGGCGGCCCAGCACTTCGACGAAGCCCTCCACCTGGTGCCGCGCGATGGCCGCGTTGACACCAGCCCGGAGCCGCTCGCCCTGCCGGTACAGCGTTTCGATGACGGGCTCGCCCTGATAGACCTGCATCGCCGCAATCGCGGCGGCCAGGGCGTGGGTCTCGGCACCGTGGGTGGTCGAGAGCAGGAAGACCCGCTCCCGGGAGTGCCGGAGACCGCCCAACTCCATGATCTCCCGCTTGCCGGCAAGCGCGCCGAGGGAGAAGCCGTTGGCGATCGCCTTCCCGAACGTCGCGAGGTCCGGCGTTACCCCATGGACCTTCTGGGCTCCACCCACATCCCACCGGAACCCGGTGATCATTTCATCCAGCATCAGAACGGCCCCGTGCTGGCTGCAGAGCCGTCGGACAGTAGTGAGGAACCCCGCGGCCGGGGCGATGCTGGTCTCCGCCTCGAGCACCACACACGCTATCCGGTCGGGATACTCCCGGAAAAGGCGCTCCAGGCTGGCGGGATCGTTGAAGCGGAACTTGACGGTGAGGGCGCGAATCGCCTCCGGAATGCCAGCCGCCATCGGCGTGGTGCCGATGAACCAGTCGTCGGTCGAGAAGAAGGGATGGTCGGCGCAGATGGCGACCAGATCGCGCCCGGTGAAGGCCCGGGCCAGCTTCACGCCAGCGGTGGTGGCGTCCGACCCGTTCTTGGCGAACTTGACCATGTCCATGGAGGGCACGCAGCGCAGGAACTCCTCCGCCGCGGCCACCTCGATAGGGCTTGGACGGACGAAGTTCGCCCCGCTCTGCATCTCGCGCTGAGCCGCGGTCACGACCGCGGGAAAGGCATGGCCCAGAGCAACCGCGCGCAATCCCATCCCGTACTCGATGTATTCGTGCCCATCGAGGTCCCACACGTGACATCCCTGACCCCGCGCGATGAACGGCGGCGCGCACACCGGATACTGGTCGTCGCCTTTCGCGTAGGTGTGCGCGCCACCCGGAATCAGCGCGTGGGCCCGTTCCTGCAGACTGCGGGTGGCGGCGGAAATCTGCGGGAGCGCCCGATCAACCAGGGACGTGCTGGGAGCAGACACGGCAACCTCCGAAATGGCTGCCCGCCCCCGCAAACCGGGCGGGGCCGAACAGCCGGCAGATGGCGGACGGGAACACTACCCGAGCCGAAACCAATCATGGTAGCCCGTGGCAATTTGCACGCCAGTACCGGACCCTGTCGGGGCCGGCCCATGGCACCGAAACTGCTCCCGCGCCAGGGCCGTTTCGTGCCCTTTCCAGGAAGCTGCCCGTGACCAACGAACGCGAGCACGCCGTCGTGATCGGCGGCGGCATTGTGGGCCTGGCCACCGCGCTCGCGCTCGGCGAACGAGGCCGGACGGTCATCGTCCTCGAAGCAGAGGACCGCGTGGCCGCCCACCAGACCGGGCACAACAGCGGCGTGATTCATTCGGGCCTCTACTACAAGCCGGGCTCCCTCAAGGCCCGAACCTGCCGGGCCGGCCTCGAAGCGATGTACCAGTTCTGCGCCGAGGAGGGCGTCCCTCACAAGAAGTGCGGCAAGCTGGTCGTCGCAACCCGGGCCGAGGAACTCCCTCGGCTGGAGACCCTTGAGGAGCGGGGCCGGGCCAACGGCGTCTCCGTGCGCCGGCTCACGGCCGATCAGCTCCGCGAGTATGAGCCCGAGGTGCGCGGCGTGGCCGGCCTCTGGGTGAGCGACACGGGCATCGTGAACTACAGTGCCGTAGCCGAAGCCATGGCTCGGCGGATCAGGCGCCAGGGCGGCGAGGTGCGCACCGGGTGGCGGGTCACCGGGATTCGGATCGACGGCTCGGCGACGGTGGTGGAGACCGCCAACGGGACGATCCGCACGCCCCAGCTGGTGAACTGCGGAGGCCTTCAGTGCGACCGAATCGCCCGAATGGCAGGCACCGAGCCGGGCATGCGCGTCGTGCCATTCCGCGGCGAGTACTACGTCCTCCGTCCCGAGCGGGCCCACCTCGTGCGAGGCCTGATCTACCCCGTTCCCGACCCGGCGCTCCCGTTTCTCGGCGTCCATTTCACCCGCGGAATCGATGACGTGGTTGAGGCCGGCCCCAACGCGGTCCTGGCCTTCAAGCGGGAGGGGTACACTTGGGGTGACGTTTCATTAAGAGACGCCGTTGATTGGGCCCTCTTTCCCGGATTCTGGCGGATGGCCGCGACCCAGTGGCGGAACGGCGTGGACGAGATGCGCCGGTCCCTGAGCCGTGCTCGATTCCTCAGGTCCTTGCAAACCCTGCTGCCCAGCCTGACAGATGCCGACATCCATCCGGGAGGAAGCGGAGTGAGAGCCCAGGCCGTGGGAGCGGACGGCAAGCTCATTGACGACTTCTGCCTGGCCGGGACGCCTAAGCTGATGCACGTTCTCAACGCACCCTCGCCGGCCGCGACGGCGTCCTTGGCCATTGGGCGGGAGATAGCAAGACAAATAGCTGCGTAGCAACGGCTTGTAGATTGAAACCGTGCCCGGCTTTTCGGTGGATCTCGCTCACGATGGGGCGTCCGGGGGGGCCGGTTGGCGGTTCGAGAGAAAGCTGATCGTCGAGGCTGCGCAACAACCGTAGCGCTCCCGCAGCACACTTGGCAGATCCCGACAGCGCTCCGCTAGACTTGTGGGGGCGGAAGCCAGCGGTGCGCACAGAGGTTGCTTGAGAGAACGCCCGGCGTACCTGGCGGTACGCGGAGCCACCCAGCCACTGGAGGGGACTTGGCGTCGAACCAGGTACGGATCATCGGCGGCACGGAAGGGCGCTCGGCGCTTACCGAACTTCGGGAGCTGGTTGGCGAGCTGGTTGCCTCACGGGACCTGCTTTCCCAACTGACGATTCGCGACATCAAGCTTCGCTACAAGCAGGCGGTCATGGGATTCGGCTGGGCCCTCCTGATGCCGATCCTGGTGGTTTCCGCAGGGAGTATTGTCCGACTGGCGATTTCGAGCACGGCCGGTCATGGGTTGGGCCTCCAGAGCCTGGCCGGCGTGACGATCAAATCCCTTCCCTGGGCCTTCTTTGTCGGCTCCGTCAGCTTCGCGACCGCGAGCCTGACCGGGAACACCAGTCTCGTCTCCAAGATCTACTTTCCGCGGGAGGTGCTCCCGCTGTCGTGCGTGCTGGCGCAGGCCGTGGATACGCTGGTCGGCGGCGTGGTAGTGGCCATTGCCGTGCCCTTCATGGGAGCCAGGCTGACCTGGGCGCTGCTGTGGATCCCGGTCATCGCGCTCCTGATCTTCATGTTCACGGCGGCGAGCTGCCTGTTCCTGAGCTGCGCCAATCTTTTCTTCCGCGACGTGAAGTACCTGGTGCAGGTCCTCCTGATGTTCGGCATATTCTTCACGCCAATCTTCTACGAACCGGGCATGCTGGGCGCCCGTGCGTATCTGGTGATGCTCAACCCGATCGCCCCACTCGTGGAGGGCGCCCGGCTGGTGCTGATGAACGGGCACAACCTGCTCGAGCCCCTGACCCCCGGAACGTCGGGGACCGACGTCTGGTCGCCGTGGTATCTGGGCTACTCGGCGGCCTGGGCGATTTGCGGACTGGTTGGCGGAACGCTGATCTTCCATCGCGTCCAATACCTCTTCGCCGAGTACCTCTGATGAGCGAACCGCGCATCGTCGTTGACCACTTGTGGAAGCGGTTTCGCCGCGGCGAGCGGCAGGACAGCCTCCGCGACCTCGTGCCCGCGCTGTTCCGGCGACTCACCCCGGGCCGCAAGGAACCAGAGCTGGGCGCCAACGACTTCTGGGCCATCCGGGATGTGGGCTTCGAGGTGCAGGAGGGGGAGGCGCTGGGCATCATCGGTCCCAACGGCGCCGGCAAGTCCACGATGCTCAAGCTGCTCAACCGGATCCTTCGCCCCACCAGCGGCACCATCCGACTCCACGGCAAGGTCTCGGCGCTGATCGAGGTCGCGGCGGGCTTCCATCCGGACCTGACCGGGCGCGAGAACATCTTCCTGCAGGGCGCCATCATCGGCATGCGGAGGGCCGAGATCGCGCGCAAACTGGACAGCATCATCGACTTCGCCGGCGTCGAGCGCTTCATCGACACGCCGGTCAAGCGCTATTCGACCGGCATGAGCGCGCGCCTGGGCTTTGCCGTGGCCGCGCACCTGGATCCCGACATCCTGCTTATCGACGAGGTGCTCTCGGTGGGCGACATGGCCTTCCAGGAGAAGTGCATCGCCCGGATGAAGCAATTCAAGGCGAGTGGCGTGTCGATCATTTTCGTATCCCACAACATGCAGGCCGTCAGCGATCTGTGCGATCACGCGCTGTCATTGCGCTCCACCGTCCAGCACTATGGGTCGGCCCAGGACGTGATTCAGTCGTACGTCACCGCGATGGGAAGCGAAGGGGGCACCCTGGGGCATCCGGACGTGAATATCGGTCCGGTGGTGCTGCGCAACGCGGAAGGGCGTGACGTCACGACCGCGACGTCGGGGGAGCGGCTCCAGCTAGAAGTGACCTACACCGCCCGGCGGGACCTGACCGGCGTCCACTTCGGCCTGCTGCTCCACCGGACGACCGACGGACTACTGGTCTATGACGCGAACTTCACCGACAAGGAACTGGGCATCCGCCAGTGGCGGAGCGGCGAACCGGTCACGATCCGGTTCGACCTCACCGCGACGGTGACCCGCGGGCAGTATCACTTCGATACCCACGTGGCCGAAACGGGGACAGGCGTTCTGCTGGCGCGCCGGAATCCCGCCATGCTGTTGCGGGTGGATGAGCTTCGGACCTGGGCCGGAATCGCAAACCTCGCGGTCACCGCCTCGGCGCGGACCACCGAGCGCGTGGCCAGCGCAGTGCGCGTCTAGCCCACCACGGAGTACGGCTACCGCCGCTCCAGCAGTTCACGATAGACCTGAGCATTTCCCGCGACATTCCGGTCCAGGGAGAAGCGCGTGACGCGTTCCCGCGCCGCCCGGCCCAGGCAAGCCCGCGCAGCCTCATCAGGGACCAGGCGCGCCAACGCGGCCGTTAGCTGCTCCGGGCGTTCGGGGTCGAACAGCACACCGGATTCCGGGGTCAGGATTTCCGCCGGCCCACCGCAGGCCGCCGCCAGCAGCGGCTTTCCCAGCGCCATGGCTTCGAGAATGACCAGCCCGAACGGCTCGGGCGTCACCGATGCGTGCAGGCAGATGTCGGCCGCGTTGACGAAATCGGGCACATCCCGCCGGGCGCCCACGAATTGCACGATGCCCTCGAGGCCCTCTCGGGCAACGGTCTGTCGGAGCGCAGCCTCGTACTCGACCTCGCCGGGCGCCGTGGCGCCGACGAAGAGCACCCTCAGGCGCCCGCGGACCTCGATCGGCAGTTGGGCCAGGGCCGACAGCACCACGTGCTGCCCCTTCCAGGGCCGGATGTTCCCCACCATGACAGCGAGGATCGCTCCGGGCGCCACCCCCGCCTCGCGCCGCACCTCGTCCGCGCGCCGGTCGACCCGCGCGCGATAGGCCGCGGCGTCCAAGCCGAGGTACACCGTGGTGATCCGCTCGTCGGCGATGCCCAGGTGTCGCATCCGGGACCGCATGTGCTCGCTGATGGCGATCACGCGGTCGTAGCGACGGACCAGGAAGCGCTTGACCCGGCTGTGCTCCTCGGGGGCTTCGCCCATGGCGTTCACGATGCAGGGGATCCCCTCCAGATGCGCGGCGGGGAGCCAGTCATCGCAAGTGAACACCGGGTGGTTGTTGAGATGAACCAGGTCGATCGCGTGAGTCGAGATGAACTGGCGCCGCCGGCCGATCGCGCGGGCCATCTCCCGGAGCTTGAGCAGCCGGTTGCCGTTGCGATGGACCGCCCGCTCGATAGCGCGCTCGGACTCGTAGAGGTGGACCTCGATTCCCTCCGCCTGAAGGCGGGGGACAAAGAGGTTGGCCTGGTTGAAGAGGACCACGGGATGGAACTGCGCGCGGTCGAGCCCCGTCGCCAGGTCGAACAGTGCCTGGTACGAGCCGCCGACCGTGTGGTCTTCGTTGCTCTCCATCAGCAGGATGCGACGCTGCGCCGGCGTCTGGCTCATGCCCGACCCCCGCGGAAGAGCCGGAGATAGTTGTCCGTCATCGCCGCGACGGTGAACTCCGCGCGACCGCGGCGTCCGGCGCGCTCGCCCATCTCCCGGCGGAGTCCCGGCGACTCCATCAGGCCGCGCAGCGCCTGGGCCAGCGCGCGCGGGTCCCCGGGCGGCACCAGCAATCCTTCCTCCCCGTCGGTCACGGCTTCCGGAATCCCGGAGGTACGCGAGGCAATGACCGGGTTCCCGGCGAGCATGGCCTCGAGCACGGCAAGTGGGAGCCCTTCCCAGAGCGAGGGCATGACGAAGACGTCAGCCGCGGCCTGCAGGTCGGGGATGTCGCTGCGCTTGAGCAGAATGTGCACCCGGTCGGCGAAGCCATGCTCCCGTGCAAAGGCTTCGAGCTTCGGGCGCTCGGGGCCACCCCGGCCCCCGGCGATCACGAGGCGCCAGGGAACGGTGAGGCCGCTCGCCTGCAGATCGCGCAGCGCCTCGAGGAGCACGATGTGCGCCTTGCGGGGATCCAGGTTCCCGACCGCGAGGAGCACTACCTCGCCCGGACGAATGCCCAGTTCCTCGCGCACCCGGTCCGGATTGCCGGGACGCTCGGGCACGCCGTTCAGGACCACGCCGAGCGCTCCGGGCCGAAGGCCGAGATCCCGGTCCAGCTGGGTCTTGGTGGCGCCCGAGACCGCGACGGTTGCCGCGCTGTTCCGCATCGCCCAGCGGACCGCAATCCGGCGCCGCAGCGCCCGGTGCATGGTCTGACTGCCGTGAAAGGTGATCACGTGGCGACGCCGTTCGAGGCGGGCCGCCATGGCACCGTAGACCGCCATGGTGAACTCATGGCTATGCACCACGTCGATGCGGTGCTCGCGGAAGAGAGCCCTGAGCCCCGTTACGCACCCCCAGTCGAGCGGGCGGCGCAACCGGAACACCTCCGGGGCAAACCCGCGGGCCCTGAGCTCCCCGGCCAGCCATCCCGATCGCTTCTCGGGGCCGACCGGCAGGACGTGATGCCCCCGCCTGGCCAGTTCCTCGGAGAGCTGCATCAGGACGATCTCCGCCCCGCCCGGTCCATCGGACTCGAGCATCATGGCGATGCGCAGCGGGCGCGCGTCCTCTGGCGCTTCAGATCCCACGGATAAAGTCCCTGATTGATCGGGTTACGGTCTTGCCGGGCTCAGCTTGCCTCACGGAACCAGCGCCATGTTTCAAGCAGGAATGGTGCCGGGTCTTCGAATCTCAAGACCTCCAGGCGATCTCCGGGTCGCCAGAGAAGGCCCTGTCGACCGATGCTCTCCCACAAGCCGGGAGCGCCCGCAGGCATCGACAGCTCCGCGTCGCTGCGACGGAGCCGGGCCAGTAGGTAGTCCGCGTTCCCCCACTCCCATCGCAGGCGGGCGCCGGTACGCCAGGCGGTCACGGGCTCGGAGGGCTCGTCCAGTGCGGCGGCAACCAGGAGGCTAGGGAAGTCCACTCCAGCGTCGATCGCCAGCTGCAGTGAGCCCCACAGACGCCCGTTGATCTCCATCAGGTATGGTGTGCCGGAGGCGGCGTCCATCTTGTACTCCACCATCGCGACTCCCTGCCAGCCCAGCCGCGACAACAATTCCCGCGAGCGCGCGACGAGTTGAGGATCGGCGGCGATGCTCTCAGAGTAAACGCTCACCCCACCCGAGGGCGGCTTCTCCCTGAGTCGCCGGTGGGCGAACAGCGCCCGGAGTTCTCCCCTCCACTCCAGAAGGAAAATGCCGGCCCCAGGGCCCACGATGCGCCGTTGGGCCAGCAAGGGGAACGCCGCATCCGGCAGCCGGCTCAACTGCGCCTCAAGGCCGGCCGCGTCTCTGGCATGGAGCACCCTGAGTTGGACGCGGCTCTGCGCCGCCTCGGCCACGCTGCGCCACGGCTTGAGCACCAGCGGAAAACCCAACCTCCCTCCGGCCAACTGAGCGGCGTCCTCCCGGGTACGGGCCACCAGCTGCTCCGGCACGGCGATCCCCGTCTCGCTCGCCAGGGCAAGGACCTGCTCCTTGTCCGTGACCCGGCGGAAGACGTCCAGTTCCGGAAACGGGAGGCGGCACGCCCCGAGCCCCCCGCGCGCCCCGAGCAGCGCCAGCAGTGAGGCTTCGGAGATGGGAAGCAGAACATCCGCGGCATGCGTGCGGACCTGCTCGAGAATGCGCGCCGTGTACGCGTCCGGAGCCGTCATCGGGTCCGGGGCCTCGAGGGACAGTGCCGCGTGGCGGGAACAGCCCGCCAGGGAACGCCTTGCGGTGCTGGTCACGATGACCCGATGTCCCGCCCGACCGAGCGAGCGGACCGTGGCAAGCGCGGCACGCTGTTCACCGTCGGTAACGAGAACCGTCGCTCGCCTCACGGACGAAGGCCGGCAAGCCGCAGGGCGAGTCCGTTCAGAGACAGGCCGGAAGGCACGTTGATTCGGGGGATCGCGAAGCGATCCACTTCGTTCGGAATAAGCCTGCCTCCCGCCACGAGCAGCGCGCCCGCGTAACCCGCGCGCCTCGTGGCCGCGACTACCGGCGCGCTGAACAGGCCGTACGGGTAGGAAAGCCAGGGGATGGTCGCCGCTGAAAATCGCTGGCCGAGCCAGTGGAGAGGCCGAATCAGTTCCTCGCCCAGCTCCGGCGTATCGAGTCGGGCCAGATTGGGATGACTCCAGGTGTGGGACCCCAGCGTGAAGCCGGGTTGGCGCGCGGCCGCATCCAGGTCCTCCGCGCTGGCCGAGTGGAGCTCCGGTGGCAAGACCGCCGCCGCTGGGGGCATCAGCCTCCGCACCTCGGCGTCCTTGCCCATGCGCTCGTCCAGGGCACGTGCCCGGAGAGCCGGTGAGAGTCCCTCCGCCCCCGCAAGATCGTCCCACCAGAAGGTGGCGCCGCCCAGGAGCCCCGGGGGCACGAACATGGTGGCGGGGAGGCCTAGCCGCCCCAGCTCCGCGCGGCCGAGGGTGACGGCTCCCCTGTACGCATCATCGAAGGTGATGGCAACCCGGAGCCTGCCCGGCGCGGACGACTCGAGCGCCGCCGGAAGCGGGACGACCTCGCAGCACTCCGCCAGGAGATCGAGCTGGCGCGCAAAGCTGCTGACAGAGAGATGGAGCGGACGATCACCCGCGTGCGGCAGGCCATCCGGCACAATGTTGTGGTAGGCGAGGATTACCGCATGCCGGCTCGCCCCGGGACTGCGCAAGGCCCGCCGGCCGGCCCAGCCAAGCGCCGGCTCCACCAAGGACTTGATGCGGGCCCTCAAGCCGACGGCAACGAGAGGGCGGGGGTGGCAGGAAGGCCGGTGGGCGCAGCGGGCATCGACGCCAGGACAGCCCCTGAAGAAACGTGGCCGCTACCCGCGGCCTGGGCCGCATCGTGGATCAGCCGCCGGCGAACCGCGAGGGTGAGAGCCGCCATGTACATGGCGACGATGTAGACGATGTCGATCCACGCAAACGAGACGAAGGTGCTCGTCACGGCGAATCCCACCATCGAGACCGAGAGGAACAGGGTCGCGTCATACATGAAGCGCTGCTCGCGGTCGCCCCGGCGCCAGGCTCGGGGAATCCGTTTGCGCAGCTTCCGCATGCGCCAGACTCCGCCAAAGACGATGAGGGAAAAGAGGATCAGGCCCGTGAAGCCGGTCTCGGCGCCCACCTCGATGTAGGTGTTGTGCGGCGGCTGGCAGCGCAGCCCGGTGCCTCGCACGTAGTTCCGCACCTTGTCCGACAGGTCGCTCATGCACTCGGCGCGCTGGAAGTTGTGAATGCCGAGGCCGGTCAGCGGGTAATTCTCCATGTAGACGATGCCGCGCAGAATCAACTGGCGGCGGCCGTCCTTGCTGGTCCAGTTGTAGTCCTGCTTGAGGCCCAGCAGGGTGTTCATCTGCTCCCAGTAGCCGGGAGGCGCAGCTACGACGAGCGCGATCCCCACCACGCCCACGAACGCGGCTCGCTTCCAGACCGGCACCGTCTTGAGCGTTACCAGCAGCACCGCGCCGGTGACGATGAGGCCGACCAATGCGCCGCGTGATCCGCTCCGCGCGAGAGTCACACCGATCGCTACCATGGTGGCCGCACTGATCCACTTGCGAAGCCCGGTGGAGTGCTGAAAGAGAAGCAGGGCGAGCGGCAGCCCCACCATGAGCACGACGCCGATATCGTTGGCGTCGAAGGTGTACAGGTTCGAGAGCCGCGCCGCATCGCTGCCGTGTTTGCTGAGATGGAACATGAAGATCGCCATGTACGAGAGGATGCCGCAGCTCACGACATAGGCGTAGATCAGCGTGAGGAGATCCTGCAGGTTGCGGATACCCGCCAGCAGGAGGAAGGCGGCGATGACGACCTTGATGAAGTTGTCCAGCAGGAACTTGCCGCTGTTCCCCGTCGAGATGCCGAACAGGGTCGAAACGCAGGACAGCAGAAACAGCGCGACCACGAGCCGGGCTTCCGTGGTCCTCAGGAGGCCACCCGAGGCCAGCTTCCGGGGATTGGCCACCGCATAGGCGAGAGTGAATCCAACCAGCACGAAGGCGGGGTGCATCTTCCCGATCAGGCCGATCGCCTGGTGGACCCGGCTGACGTTGATGATCATCAGCAGGAACAGCCCGAGGCGCATCGGGTCGAGCTTGAGGCGGATGGAGCCGACCGCCGATCGCCGTTGCGGCGCCGGCTGCGCCAGCGCCCGGGCTACCTGCACACTTTCCACCTCGCCTCCCCTGCCCAGAATTGCCGTGAAGGACCTGAACCGCCCGCCCCTCCCGTGACAAGACCCGTGCCGCGCCGGTGCGCTTCATCCGCCTTGTCGGGGGCCTCGCGGGCCCGCGCAAACCGCTGGAAATGATGCTATTCTCGGTTGGAGCGGCCGCACAAGGGACCGACCGGATGTTGCGCCGGCGCAACACCCTTGACCCTCCCCGCTCCGTCCAGCCGAGTCCCGATTGCGGCGGACGCCCTGCTCCCGGATGGCGCGGGGATTGCCGAAGCAGCACCAATCCCGAGGGGCGCACCGCGCAATTGGCACTGAGACCCTGAGCGACTGAACGACGTGACTACTCTCGTTTCCGACACACCGCACTCCCGCACCGGGGCAGCGACTCCTGGTGCCGTTTCCAAGCCCACGAGCGCGGGCCCTCTCCGGATCGCGCTGGTAGGGGCCGGAAAGATGGCCGAACACCACGCGCGAGCGATGGCCCGCACCGGGACGCCCGCGCGCCTCGTCGCAGTGGCGGATCCGCTTGAGGCAGGACGAGCAGCCATCGGGCGCATCGCCCCGGAGGCCCGGGGCTACGCCTCGCTCAACGAGCTCATCGAAGCCGAACATCCCGATGTAGTTCACATCGTGACCCCGCTCGATACCCATTTCGAGCTTGCGCGTCAGGCCCTCAGGGCCGGCTGTCACGTCTACGTCGAGAAGCCGGTGGTTTCGCGAGCCGGCGAGATCGCCGAGCTCGAGGCGCTGGCCCAAAGTCAGAGACGCCTGCTCTGCGCGGGGCATCAACTCCTGTTCGAGCGCCCGGCGCGCGAAGCCCTTGCTCTGCTCCCGGCCATCGGCCGGGTGTGTCACATCGAGAGCTACTTCGCCTTCCGGCCGTCCCGCCGGACCGCCGGCGGCCGGGTCGCGCTGCGGGCAGACCTCCAGCTGCTGGATATCCTCCCGCATCCGGTGTACCTGCTGCTCCATTTCCTCGAGGCCGCCGCGCCGACCGGAGCCGCCCTGGGGGAGACGATCATTACCGTCGCCGACGACGGGACAGTGCACGGCATTCTCGGCCGAGGCCCGGTAAGCGGCTCGCTGCTCGTCACGCTCACTGGCCGCCCGGTGGACAGCTACGTTCGACTAGTGGGAACTAACGGGACGATTCACGCCGATTTCGTGCGGGGCACGGTGCAGCGGCAGATCGGTCCGGGATCATCGGGTATCGACAAGGTCCTCGCGCCCTATCGAACCGCGCGCCAGCTCATCGGCGGCACCACCGGTGCCCTGTTCGGTCGGGCGGTGAATCGGCAGCGGAGCTACCCGGGTCTGACCGAGCTGTTCGAGGCGTTCTACGCCAGCATTCGAGCCGGCACGCCGGCCCCGATCAGCGAGGCGACCATCGCGGAGACGGTGCGCGTCTCGGAAAGAGTGGGAGCGGCGATCGATCACCTGGCACAAGACCGCGCCAGCGCGGTGACGAAGAGCGGCGGCCCGACCGTTCTCCTGACCGGGGGGACTGGGTTCCTGGGACGCGCGCTGGCGCGGGAGCTGGTGGGGGCTGGGGCCCAGACGAGGGTGGTGGCGCGGCGAGCGCCGGCACCGTGGGATCGCACCCCCGGCGTCGAGTACGTGGTGGGCGACTTGGGCGGCGCGTCCCTGGAGCAGGCGCTCCGCGGCGTCTCGGTGGTCGTCCACGCGGCCGCGGAAACCGCCGGCGGGTGGCAGGAACACGAGGCCAACTCGGTGAGGGCAACCGAACAGCTGCTGCGCGCCGCCGCGGCCGCGGGGGTCCATCGGGTGATCCACGTGAGCAGCCTGGCGGTGCTGACAAGCGCAAGAGGCGCCTCCCTCAACGAGCAGACGCCCCTGCTCTCGGACAGCCGGAGCGCCGGCCCGTATGTCTGGGGAAAGCTCGAATCGGAGCGACTCGCGGAACGGCTCGGCGCGGAGCTGGGGCTCCAGATCCGCATCGTCCGACCGGGGGCAATCGTCGATTATCGGGACTTCGAACCGCCGGGACGCCTCGGCAAGCGCGTGGGGAACATCTTCGTCGCGGTTGGATCGAGCAGCGACCGCCTGGGTGTGGTCGGGCTTGATTACGCCGCGCGAGTGCTGGCGTATCTGGCCACGCACTTCGAGGCGGCGCCCGGTCGGCTCAACCTGCTCGACCCCGAGCTTCCCACCAAGGCCGCACTGCTCGCGCGCCTGAGGCAGAGCAACCCGGACCTCACCGTGCTGTGGCTTCCGATGTGGATCCTCAAGCCGCTGTCGATCGCCGTGATCGGCTTGCAGAAGCTCCTCAAGCCGCGCCGCAAGGCGATCGACGTGGCGAAGGTATTCCGGGTCGACCGGTACGACACCGCGCTCTCGACTCGCCTCGCAACGAAGCTCACGGCAAGCCCGCCGAGCTGAGGGTTACCGCCCCACGGCCTATTCCGCACGAGCGGAGTCTCATGCCGGCCCGTTGCTCACGACGGGTTGGCATTTCGCTGGGTCTTCTGCCAACTCAGCCGACCCGCCCCGACCCAGCTTCCCACGGAGACCCCCATCCGCCAGACGGCGTAGACCGGGAGCACGGCCATGGCCCGGAAGACGGGAAGCCGCCTCGGATGGCGGGACAACACGGTCGCCGTGGCGAGGACGGATGGCAGTTGGGAGCTCAGGGCGGTGCCGGCGACGATCCAGCCGAGCCCGTTCATCCGGATCAGCAGGGCCGTCGCGGCAACACCCACCGCTATCGTGGCGCTCACCACCGGGCCGGCCGCGGAGAGTTCGTAGAGAGCGTCCAGCTTCTGGAGCAGCCTGATCCTCCGGCTCTTGATGAGCGGGAGGAACCACTGCCTGAGGGCCTGTCTGCGTCCGACGACCCAGCGACGACGCTGTGATACACCCTGCGAGAGTCCCTGGACCTCCTGGGAGAGGAGCTTCGCACCGCCGACGTACCGGATGGGAACGCCGGCGACGGTGAGAGATGCGTACAGCTCCCAGTTCTCCGTGAGGGAGAACGCATTCCAGCCGCGCTCTTCCAGCAACCCCGCGCCGATGACCATCCCGTTGCCGGTCAACGGCGAATTGAGCCCCGCGCGCTCCAGCGTCGGATAGATGACTTCATATCGTACTCGAGCGAGGAGCCCGGCCAGCAGGGTGAGCCAGGTGTCACCCTCGTTGAGGGTCGCGAAATAGGCCTGGGCTGCGCCATCGCGGAGCGAGCCCGCAAGGTCGATGGCCCGGGCGAAGCCGGGCTCGACGACGCTGTCCGCATCGATGATGACGACGGCGTCCACGCTCCCCAGATCCTGCTGCGCCAACGCCCAGGCAATCGCGTGGGGCTTGCCCCGGTGCACTGCGTCAGAGCGTTCGAGGGCCACTGCCCCCGCCTCCCTCGTCACTCGCGCCGTGGCATCGGAGCAGTTGTCCGCGATCACCACCACGCGGACGCGCTCGGCGGGGTAGTCCAGCTCCAGCAGGGAGCGGACGCAGGCCGCGATCA
>Ga0335081_10009558_pt1 | contig 15626 bp, 11 predicted proteins | sample Lox_Sample_35_FD_206713 | JGI IMG/M metagenome (GOLD analysis project Ga0335081, IMG submission 206713) | Soil microbial communities from Loxahatchee National Wildlife Refuge, Florida, United States - Lox_Sample_3.5 | ecosystem: Environmental > Terrestrial > Soil > Wetlands | place: USA... | reverse complement strand
GTGATGGAATGTTTTAGGGTGCAAAACGGTTCGATCCTGGTGAGTTCGGCCCCCCAAATTTTTTTCGCCGCAAGCTTCGCGTGAAATTTTCCGTTCAGAATTTCAGTGTCTGGAAACTCCCATAAATGCGCGTTGACCACGCCGACGGGGCGTTGCCGGACCAGAAAGCGCCCGTTCCATTCTGCGATGAACGCAACGAAATGCCGATGAGTTGCCGGTGAGCGTTTGCTGAGATTCGGCAATTCTTCAACGCGATTTTCGCGAAACGCAAGGCAGAGCCGTTTAACCGGGCACATCCGGCACTGTGGCTTACGCGGGGTACAGACCAGCGCGCCGAGTTCCATGAGCGATTGGTTCAAATAAGAGCAGGTAGCAGCCGACGTGAGGAGGCTCTGACTGATTTCCGATTTTGAAGATGGAGCCTCCTTACGTCGGCTGCTACGAAAAAAAGGCGGCTTGCCCGCCGTCGTGACCAACTCTCCCGCCAGCTTCCACAACCGGGCATTCGTCTCTTTTTCACGCGGATTTTCAGAAATTCCAAAAATTCGCGCCAGCACACGAATCACGTTCCCGTCGAGAATCGGCACCGGCTGATTGAACGCGATGCTGCAAATCGCGCCGGCGGTGTAACGTCCAATGCCCGACAGCGCAAGCACATCATCAAAATCTCGCGGGAATTTCCCTCCGTGCGTTTCCACGATTTGGCGTGCGGCTTTCTGCAAATTACGAGCCCGGGTATAATAACCGAGTCCTTCCCAAAGCTTATGAATTTTGTCAGGGCTGGCCTTGGCGACAGATTGGATGGTCGGCAGTGCCCGCATCCAGCGATTCCAGTAGGGCAGGACGGTTTTGACCTGCGTTTGTTGGAGCATGATTTCGGAGACCCAGATGGCATAGGGATCGCGCGTGCGCCGCCAGGGCAGGTCACGGGCATTGGCAGCGAACCAGCGAAGCAAAAGCGGAACAAGCCGTTTTAATTGCCGATTGTCAATTGCCGACGCCGACTTTCGTCGCGTGCCCGCGTGAGAACGGAGTTGCCGATTTGGTTTTGCCATCCGCCGGGATTATTGCCGCAAGGTGGCGCAAAAGCCTCAAAAAAATGTTCGTAGCGGCGTCTCGGCAGCCGCCGTCGCGCTTGCGCGCTTTGGCGCGCCGTGGGAGCGCCGTACTATAGGCTGGCGGCTTTCTGCCGAAAGCCGCTACGTCTGCAAATTCTATGTGTTCTTTGCGTTCTTTGCGGCTAAACTTTTCCTGTGCAAGCGCTGAGTTCTTACACGTGCAAGCTTACCAACGCCCAGGCATCGGCGCTCGAAGCTGCCTTACGGACGCGCCACTGGAAATACCGTGAGGTGCCTTACGCGCGATTTGCCTTTGAGTCGGACAAATGCAACGTGGTTTTCTATGAAAGCGGCAAACTGGTGGTGCAGGGCAAAGGCACGCAGGAATTCATCGAGTTCCTGCTCGAACCGGAAATTCTCAAACAAGCGAAGCTCGGCTACGAAACCATTCTAAATCCCGAGTTACTCGCGCCGCGCATCGGCGTGGACGAGAGCGGCAAGGGCGATTTCTTCGGACCGCTGTGCATCGCCGGCGTTTACGTGAACGAAAATGTCGTCAAGGCGTGGCAGGGCGCGGGGATTCGCGATTCCAAGAACATTTCCAGTGACCGGAAGATTGCCGAGCTGGCCGAAAAAATCCGCAAAACACCCGGCTGCGTGGTGGATACCGTCACGATCGGCAATGAAGCTTACAACCGGCTTTACGGTCGGATGAAAAACGTGAATGCGATTCTGGCGTGGGGCCATGCGCGCGTGATTGAAAATCTAATGGGCCAGCGACAGCAGATGAATCCCGGGCCGGTGAAAGCCATCAGCGACCAGTTCGCGTCGAGCAAGGACGTTGTGGCCAAGGCGCTGATGTCATTGGGACGTGAGATTGAACTGGTGCAGCGCCATCGGGCGGAAGAAGATTTGGCGGTGGCGGCGGCCTCGATTCTGGCGCGGGACGGTTTTGTAAAGGGTTTGGTGAAACTGGAAAAACAATTCAGCTTGGAATTGCCCAAGGGCGCTTCCAGCGCGGTGGACGAGGTGGCTAAAAAATTTGTGGCAGAGCAGGGGACGGATAATCTGGCAAAGGTTGCCAAACTGCATTTTCGCACCGCCTTCCGTGCCCAAGGCCTGCCCGAACCGCCGAAAAAGGAATGGCGGAAATGAATCATCCACTGTCCGGGGACTATTTGCGCTTGTAAGTGGGTAACATTCCTTCGAGCATGGCTACATGAAACCCAGTTTTCACGTCGACCGGGGGCAGACCTTGGCGTTGTGTTTCATCGGCCTGCTTTCCAGTTTGCTCGTTCTTCCATCTTTGGCTCCCGCTCAAAATCCGCCGCTGCCCGCGGAATACAAGCCGTCGGCAAATGATTTTCTCGCCGTGAGTGACGCGGTGATGACCTTGCTGCGAACGCGCAATGTGGATGCGTTTGCCGGGGAAGTGACGCCGTCCCTGAACGACTGGAAATCCATTCTCTCTACCAATCTGCCCGCAACGGGAGAAAACCCACTGAAAGGATATGACGCCAGGGTGCGCTATTACCACGACCGCATGGTAGCGAGCGCCAAAGCCTTGCTGGCGCGCGCGAATGCGCTGCACTTGGATTTTTCCAAGGGCGACTGGCGGGCGCGGGTTTTAATGCCGAACAATTTGAGCAAATGGCGTCCCAATCTCCATGACGGAGGCGAACTTTTGCCGTGGGCAGAAAAGCTGGAACTGGTTTTGGAATGCGACACTTCCCCGAATTCTCCGAACGATGGTGAGTTCAAACTGGTCATGCGCAATCTGACGAAATTTCCCTCCGGTTGGCGTTTTGCGGAGGGCATCCAATGGGAATCGTTTCCTAACAACGTGGCGGACGACCAAACGCGGCGCGAAATCACCCTGCTGGACAAGGTGTCAAATTACAAGGGCTTCACCAGCGAGGACGACCCGGCGCTGTTGAAATTGGGCGAAGCAATGGTCCAATTCGTTCGCACGCGCAACATGGACGACTGCAAGAAGAAAATCCTAGTGAGCAACGATTTCGTGTGGAACATGGTGCAAAAGAGTGGCCGCAGCGGCCCGACGCGCAAGGAGCTGGATGAGGAAGTCGGCCGACGAATTCAGGAGCAGGTGGCCATAATCCAAAATGTTTTCACTGTGATGGACGTCGCAGGAATTGATTTGTCGAATGCGGACATCAAAATCCAACAGGCCGGGATCGAACGGAGCCAGGCCACCGGCGACGCCGATTCGCTGGATGGTTTAATGGGAACGCAGTTCAGCGTGGAGTTCAGTGTCCAGACCGACCAGAAGGCCAAAAATGGCACATCGTTGTCCGGCAAATATGTCCTGGCCGCCAAGGAGCTTATGCGCGCCGGCGGCTCATGGAGAGTTGAGGACGATATTCACTGGGAAAAATTGCCCGATGGGGCGGTGGACGAAAAAACCGCAAGCACGATTGAGCGTGAAAATTATATTTCCGAACACGGCACGCTGCCGCCGGGCACCGTAGTCCCGCAAATCGAGTTCACGACGCTTATCGGCGAAAAGAAAATGAAGCTGTCTGATCTGCGCGGCAAGGTAGTGGTTTTGGATTTCTGGGCCACGTGGTGCGGGCCGTGCCAGCAGCCGATGGCCGACCTGCAAAGAATCCGGGAGGGCCACGATGGCTGGGCCGACAAGGTGGCGATTGTTCCTTTGAGCATTGACGACACGCTGGATGTCGTGTGCAAGCACGTGGACCAGCGCGGCTGGACAAACACCCTCAACGTCTGGGCGGGCGACGGCGGGTGGCATTCCAAACCGGCCACGATGTTCCGGGTGACCGGCGTGCCGACGACCTACATCATCGACCCGCAAGGGAAGGTGGTTGTTGCAGGGCATCCGGTAGGCTTGCGAATTGCGGAAACTGTTGACAGCTTGGTAAGGAAATAATCCCCATTACAAAGGCATCGTCAGCCGCCGCGCTGCTTGCCCCTGATTTCAATGCCGGATAACTTCCGGCCGCGATGTCCAAACCCGATTTTGTGGGGTTGCCGGACTGCGAGCCGATTCCGATTTTGTACGAGGATCGGTCGGTGCTGGCGATGGAGGGGTTATCTGGCAAAAACTTGCCGGAATCAGGGAAAAACTGTATGGTATCCCCATGAAATTCCGTGTGCATGTTGAGCCGGACGAGGACGGGGTGTTTGTGGCGGAATGCCCCACGTTGCCTGGCTGCATTTCTCAAGGTCGCACCCGGCAAGAGGCGCTGGAGAACATCAAGGACGCCATCACCGGCTATCTGGCCAGTCTCGAAAAACACGGCGAAGCGGTTCCGTTGCCCGTGAATGAAGAGGTGGTCGAAGTGTCGGCATGAGCCGCCTGCCAGTGTGTTCCGGCGCGGATGCCGTTCGGGCGTTTTGCCGTCAGGGCTACGAAGTGGATCATCAAACCGGCAGCCACATCATTCTGCGTCATCCTTCCCAACGCCGTTTGACGGTGCCAAATCATCATGAATTGGCCAAAGGAACTTTGCGGGCTCTAATTCGAGAAGCCGGACTCACCAAGGAGCAGTTTATCGAGTTATTGCGTTGAGCCTGCTCAATTTCATCGAATTGCCCGGTTGCGGGCCGATTCCGATTTTGTATGAGGACCGGTCGGTGCTGGCGATTGACAAGCCGCGTGGCTGGCTGCTGGTGCCGGTGTCGTGGCAGAAGACCGCGCGTAATCTGCAGGCGGCCATCAATTCGTCCATCGCCGCAGGCGATTTCTGGGCGCGGTCGCGCGGCCTTAAATTCCTCCGTTATGTCCACCGGCTGGACGCCGAAACCAGCGGCGTTTTGCTGTTCGCCAAAAGTCCGGGTGCGGTCGAGACATTTTCCAAATTGTTCGAGAGCCGACAGATGGAGAAAACCTATCTCGCGGTCGTGGTTGGTAAGCCAAAAGAGAACGAATGGATTTGCCGACTCAAGCTTATACCTGACCCGCGGCAAATCGGGCGAATGAAAGTGAATCCGCACGGCAAGCCGGCGGAAACACATTTCAAAATTCTGAACGAGTGTGCTGCCGGCATCTTGCCGGCAGAGAAAAATGAATCGTCCGCTTTCTGCCGACAGGATGTTGGCAGCACGTTTTACCTGGTCGAGTGCAAGCCAATTACCGGCCGCACGCATCAGATTCGTGTCCACCTTGCGGAATCCGGTTTGCCGATCGTCGGTGACGAGATGTATGGAGAGGGGGGCACGAGGCGAACGCAGCGAATCAGTCCGATAAAATTAAGCGCCCCCTCGCCCCGCCCCTCTCCCCCGCCGGCGGCGGGGGAGAGGGTGGTCAAAGCAAAGCGCGACCGGGAAAGGGGGAACCAAGAATCACGCCCAGATGAAGATATTCAGTTCGGCCTGCGCGCCGTGCGATTGGCCTATGTTGATCCGTTCACCAAAAGGCGCGTGCGCATCCACGCGCCGACGGAAGATTTTTTGCGGGAATTTGGGTTTTGAAAAAATATACCCTCACCCGGCTTTCAGCCACCCTCTCCCATCAGACGGGAGAGGGGATTTAATCCGCGTATTTCACGCTGCAGCCGTAGGGCTTGGTTTCGGATACCGCGACCGGCTTGCCGGCGAGGAGCGCGCCAATGGCTTCACTCACGTAATTCTTGGCCTTGCTGGGGTCGTGGAACGGATCCGGCCGGTCGTCAATCGCGCCGTCATAGACCAGCACGCCGTTTTTATCAATCACGAACATGTGCGGCGTGGTTTTCATGCCGTAGAGATGGCCGACGGCGCCGGAGCTATCGTCAATCCACGCCGTCACATCCATTTTTTCGCTGGCCATTTCCTTTCGCGCCTGTTCCGGCGTGCGATGGCTGAAATTTTTCGGGTTCACGGAATTTACCAGCAGCCACACGACACCTTTGGCCGCGAGATCGCGTTGCAACGCCTGCATTGCGCCGGTCTGGTATTGGTTGTGACAATACGGACAGTCGGAGTTGTAGGACTCAATGACGACAATCTTGCCCGTGTAATCGCTCAGTTTGACAGCCTTGCCGTTGATGTCCATGGCTGTGAAATCCGGCGCAGGCTTGCCGATTTCGACCGCTTGCACCGTCAGGGCCAAGGTTAACGTGGTAAATAATGCTAATGTCTTTTTCATAAGCTCAAATTTTATTCCTTATTTTGATTGCTCAACTTCAGGTGTAAAGACGCAAATGACCGCCATTTGGTTCAAAAATTTTGTAGCAGCCGATGTGAATCGGCTCATTTCTCCGTGGCAATGTTGATGTTTCAGGGAATCTTGAAATTGGAGCGGGCTTACGTCCACTGCCACGGTCACCGGGCCGCCCGGTCTAACGCCTCCAGAACAATGTTGCGGTAGCTGGCGGGCAGTTGTAACGGCGATGGCTGCGGCAGAACGATTGGCGGCGAGTCGGGATTGGGGGGATAGACCAGAACCAGCGGCACGCCCGCGCCACCGAACTTGGCGATTTCATCGGTGATTTCCTGCGGCGTGCGCGTGTAATCGGCCAGCAAGGCCACGGCGTCCATGGCTTTGAGCCGGGCCGATACCGGGTCATTTTCGAGCGCCGGTTTGACGATAGCGTTGCAGGTCACGCACCAGCGCGCGGTGAAATCCACCAGCACGGGTTTTCCGGCGGCGCGCGCCCGCGCCAGGGCTTCGGGCGACCACGGTTGCCAGTCAATTTCGGCCGCGGCTTTTGCCGGACCGGCCATGTCCGTTTCAGCCATCATTTCGCGCCAGTGCAAACGGTTTTCGAGCGCATAAACGTAACCGCCGATCAGTACAATTAAAACGATCACGGACGCGAGGCCTTTTCCCTGGCGGCGGCGCTGGACAAATTCGCCAAAAATCCACGCGGCGAAGGCGACGGAAACGAGAAAGACTCCGAGCCAGAAAACGCGTGCGCCGTAATCGGCGGAAGCGACATTGAAAAGCCACACGACCGTCGCCAGCATCGGAAAACCCATGGCGACTTTGAATTTCTGCATCCAGGCGCCCGGTTTGGGCAGGAATTTCAGCAACGCCGGATTGCAGCTCAACAGAACGTAAGGCGCAGCGAGGCCGACGCCCACCACGACAAAGACCGACACAATCACCACGGCGCTTTGCGTGAAGGCGAAGCCGAGGGCCGGGGCAAGGAACGGCGCGGTGCAGGGCGTGGCGAGAGTGGTGGCCAGCAGGCCGTTGAAAAATGCGCCGGGCGCGCCGTGCCGGGATGCCAGTTCACCGGTCGCATTCAGGACTCGTCCGCCGGGGGTCACCTCAAACACGCCGAAGAGGTTCAGCGCCACGAGCGTGACGAGCGTCGCCAGACAAACGACAAAGACCGGACTGCCGAATTGCATTCCCCAGCCGGCATGATGGCCCGCGGCCTTGACGCCGATGACGACGGCGGCCAGCGCGAGGAACGACACCAGCACGCCGAGCGCGTATATCAGTCCGAGATTGCGGACGCGGCGCGGTTCGCTGCGCGCCTCACTGACAAAGCCGAGGATTTTCAGCGCGATGACCGGCAGCACGCACGGCATGATGTTCAGAATCAGTCCGCCGATGAAGGCGTAGAGCAACATCAATGGTAGTACAGGCATCCTGCCTGTCTCTATGTTTTGGCCGGACAGGTTGGAGACAGGCGCGACGCCAGTCCTGCTCGTTGTTTCGCCGGCCGGTGCTTGGCCACTGACGCGGAATTTGATTTCAAAAGCGTTGGTACCGTAATGGGGCGCGTGATACAGGAATACACCGGAAATTTCCTTCGGCCAATCGCCAGAGAATTTCTTAACAAATTTGCGCAGCCGGATTTCGCCTTTGCCGGGAATATTTTCCGTCGCCGCCTGAACTTCAAATTGGTCGTAGGCAAATGGGAAAAAATCCGCAGAATCAATCTCGACTGATATCAGCTTAGTCGGAAAGTTGATAATCAACGGCCGGGTGTCGTCGTTTGTCGGCTTTTCCCACCAGGCGGTGATTGATAAATCAAAAGGTGGCGGCACTTTTTTCTTCCACCCTTCAATCGCCGCCGCATCCGCAGAGACTTTAGTTTCGTTGCCGATATTCAACGTGGCTGCGACGTCACCGCTGCCGGGAATACACGCTTCCTTGCATTCGAGCCAGGAGACTTTTGCTTTCAAATCGAGCGGACCGGCATTGGCTGGAAAATTGGCTGCAATTTTGAGCGGCACGATGAGCATGACCTCGTCGTTGTAACCGTAGGTGGTGACTTCCACGGGCGGTAGTTTTTCCGGCAACGGCCATTGGATTTCGCCGGCGGTGACACCGGGCGGGAGTTGCCATTCGATTTTGGTCGCCATGCCGGCTTCGCCGGGATTTTTCCAGTACGTGTGCCAGCCCGGTTCCATTTTCAAATCCACGCCCGCCAGCACGGTGTCACCCGGCCGCGCGGTGTCGGCGGACAGAAGCAACTGCGCCTGGGTGTGGGCCGCGTTGGCGGCAAAAGCTGCCAGGCAAAGTGAAATGGAAAGGATAGCCGCGGCGCGTCTCACACGGATTAGATGCCAGATTTGGAGAAATGTTTGAAGTGATTTCGTGCCTAAAAGTTCGGCGGTGAGGTATTTACGGATTGACGGTCTTGTCTTAAGCTGAACGCATGGAGTGGTTCAATATCCTTGCCGGTTTGGCCGTCCTGTTTTTTGGTCGCCGCCTGTTCTGGCTGTTTGTGGGATGCGTCGGCTTTATCGTCGGTTTTGAGCTTGCCGGCGAGGCATTGCAAGGACAGCCGGAATGGTTGATTCTGGTCATCGCGCTGGGCGTGGGGTTGCTCGGCGCTATTGCCTCTGTTTTCCTGCAACGCGTCCTGGCCGTCGTCGCCGGATTTTTCGCCGGCGGCTACTGCCTGTTCACTTTCGCGCCGACTGTGCTTCACTCAAATGACGAAATCATCCCATGGATCGCGTTTGGCGTGGGCGGATTGCTTGGCGCGGTTTTGGCCGCCACCTTGCTCGATCCGGCGCTGATTATCCTGTCCTCGCTCGCCGGGGCAACGGCGGTTTCCCAAAACGTCCCGCTCGCACTGCAAGCCAGAACTGTGCTTTTCATTGTATTGCTCGTTTTGGGAATCGTCGTCCAAGCCGGACAATATGCGCGGGAAACCAAGCCGGAACGGGCCCAACAAGCGAAGTAAAATGATTCTGCCGATATGCGGCGCGCTGCGTTGGAGTTCACGCTTCAGCGTGTTTCTGCCTCGAAAACAAGCCGAAGCCTGAACTCCAACCACCGACCTCAGCCATAGCGCGAGCGCAGATTCCATTCGTTCAACAACCCGTGGGGGATTTCCGAGAGAAACCGCGAAGGCCGTTGCCTGCCGTCACCGCCGGAATTGGTGAAGCTGGCGCGCATCAACGGGTAGCTCAGGTAAAGCTCGGTCTTCGCCCGCGTGATGGCGACGTAAAACAGCCGGCGTTCCTCTTCCTCGCCTTCGTCGCTTTCCATCGAGCGCGAGGAGGGGAACAAACCGTCGCAGAGCATGATGACGAACACGGCGTCGAACTCCAGACCTTTCGCCTGATGAATTGTCGAGAGCCGGATTTTATCCGTATCATCCCGCGCGGCCTGATCAACCTCGGCTTCGACGTTGGTGAGCAAGGCCAGTTGCGTCAGAAAATCCTCGAGGGAATTGAACTGGTAGGCGAACACCGCGAGTTGTTCGAGGTCTTCCAGCCGGGTGCGGTAATTCGTAAAATTTTCCTTGAGATAATCATCGTAGCCCGCGTCAATCACCAGCCGCAGCATTTTCGCGGCGCTCTGGCGGACGCTTTCGTCCTCAAGCTGGGAAATCGTATCAACGAATTGTGTCCAGGCCGCCGTTGCTTTCGCCGGCACAGATTTGGAAATTTTTCGCAGAACAGCGGCAATCGTCTGGCGTCTGGCGTCTGGCGTCTGGGGTTGAGAATCGGACGCTGCTGGTGACGAATTTCCCGGAACCGAGGTCCCAGAACCCGGACCCTCGGTAAATTTTTGCCAGATTTTGTCCGCGCCTTTCGCCGCGATGCCCGGCAGCAATTGGACCACCCGTTTGAAGGCGAGTTCATCCTGCGGATTGGCGACGAGCCTGAGGTACGCCGTGGTGTCCTTGATGTGCGCCTGCTCGAAAAACCGGATGCCGCTGGTGATGGAAAAGGGGATGTTGCGCTTGGTCAACTCCAGTTGCAGTTCGAGCGCGTGAAAGTGCGAGCGATAGAGGACGGCAATCTGGTTCATGCTCACGCCTTCGTCGTGCAATTCCATCACGCGCTGCGCGATGAACGCAGATTGCTGTGTGGCGTCCGTGCAAGCGACCAGCGCGGGTTTCAGGCCGGATTTGCGCGCCGGGGTCAGCGTTTTGGTGAACTGATTCCGGTTTGCCGCGATGGCGGCATTGGCCACTCTCAGAATTTCCGGCGTGCTGCGGTAGTTGGTTTCGATTTTGAAGACGCGCGTATCGGGATGGCGTTTGGGAAATTTCAGAATGTTCTCGAAATTCGCGCCACGCCAGGCGTAGATGCTCTGGGCGTCGTCGCCGACCACCACGACGTTGTGGTGCCGTTCGGCGAGGAGATCAATTAAGTCACTCTGGAGCTTGTTGGTGTCCTGGTATTCGTCCACGAGGATGAACTGGAAACGGCGTTGGTAATGTTCGCGCACGTCGGGATGTTCGCGCAACAGCCGGAGCCAGAGCGCGAGCAAATCGTCGAAGTCCATCGCGTTGGTCGCGCGTTTGCGGGCGGTGTAACGCTTCTGCACGTCGGCGACCAGCCGGGTGATTTTCTCAAAGTAATCGAATTGCCGTTCCAGAATTCCCGCCGTGGTCGTGTGCGTGTTGACCGCGAGCGAGAAAATTTCGCACAGCACCTCCGGTTTCGGGAAATGCGAGCCTTTGGTTTCAATGCCGGCGTCGGCGATACAGGCTTTGATCAAATCCTTCACGTCGTCGCGGTCGAGGATGGTGAAATCGCGACGGTAACCGAGCAGATTCGCGTGGGAACGTAAAATTCGCGCGCCGATGGAATGGAACGTGCCGCCCCAGAGCGACGCGAGTTCCTGTCCGAGCAGGCCGGCCACGCGCCGCATCATTTCACCGGCAGCCTTGTTGGTAAACGTCAGCAGCAGGATCCGGTCGGCGGGGATGCCTTGTTCGAGCAGGTAGGCGACGCGATAGGTGAGCGTGCGCGTCTTGCCGGAACCCGCGCCGGCGATCACGAGCGCCGGGCCGGTCGGCGCGGTGACGGCAGCCAGTTGCTGCGGATTGAGTTCGCGCGCGTAATCAATCTGGAGATGGACTGCGGCATGAAATGGTTCAAGCACATAATCGCGCGACATAGCGTGGAATTGAAAAGGCAAAACTGCAAAGGCGAAAGGAAAAAGTATCGGGGCGCAGAAAAATAATAACGTGGAGCGCGGACGGCCACGTCCGCGGGTTTTAGGCGATGGATCATGCAGACAAGGCGGTCCGCGCTCCAACTGTGAAGTTTCACTATCTCCGCCGAGCGCGATGGTTCCGCCAATGGAAAAACAGCAACGTAATCAAAATTACCGCCGTTATGGCGACACAAACCGGCGCAAGATACCGGTCCAGTGGCACTGAGCCTCTTGAGAACAAAGGCAATTCCGCGGCGATGATGTCCGCGCTGCCCGGAAACGGGGCTTGTGCCATTACGTCGCCATTCCCGGTAACGGCTTGCGAAATGCCGGAACTGGCCAGCCGGAAAATCGGGATGCCATATTCCGCCGCGCGCACGGGTGCAACGCGCGCATGAAGTTCGTGTTCGTGTCGGCCCCACGCTTCGACGTCCATGGTCGGCACAATGAGCAATTGCGCGCCCTGCCGCACGAGTTCGTCGGCGACGCGAGTGTAGCTCAGGTCGTAGCAGACACAGAACCCGATTTTGCCCCACGGCGAATTCCAGACTTTTTGCTCTTTTGCGGGCAGCCCGTCTTTGATGAACTGGATTGGTACGCACTTGACCTGTTGGAAAACAATCTCGCCATTCGTTCCGACCACAAAGGCAGTGTCGTAGTAATTGGTGGTGCCGAGCAACACCTCGCCGCCGACAACTAAAAAGTGCGAGTGCTCGCGGCACCAGTTCTTGAGCGAATCCGGCACCGGACCTTCAAGCGTGTATTCACTCAAAACGAAAATCTGCGCGTCGGGATGTTTGGCCAGCGCATGGTTGAGAACCTCGGGAATGATGTTTGGCAGCGGGAATTCCATCTGGATGCCAACGATGGAAGGCTTGGAATGTGCCCGAGAATGATAATCGGCGGGAAAGAGTGTCGCTAGAATAACGACTAGAATCGTGAGGATGAGGAACCATTCAAATACTGTTCGTTTTTGAATAAATCTGTACGGGTACACAGCAGCGACTCCGATAACCGCAAATCCGGCAGCATACATTCCGATGCGATACGTTCCGACACCGCTGAACACGATTGGCAACGCGTACCCGATGTTCAGCCATGAAAATTTCAGGTAATAGAGTTCACTGCGGAAATATTCCACACCCGTCCACACCACTGGGATTAGCCACCAGACCGTTGCCTTACCCCAGCGCCGGGTACAACCGCAGACAATGGCCGTGAACAATCCGAGCCAGAATGCCAGCACCAGCCACAGCCCAATTGCCCCCGGCCCTAAAATGTTCCAGAAGAAATACAGATGCGGCGCGTAGGAGAGAAATCCGGTTGTTAGCCCAAAATAAAACGCGCGGCGGACCGTGGGCTGGTCGGTCAACCGGACCAGCCCCAAGGCATAGCCGAAAATCAGCAGACCCGCCGCGGGATGCCGGATTGAGGTATAAGCCGCATGAAAACATACGACCGCAATGACCAGCCATAGAAAAGATTTTCCCCCGCTGAGCGTTTTTGCGGATGGCTTCTGAATATTCATCGCGCCGTGAATTGACTTCATTAAAGTCGTTCGCCCAAAATTATGCCATGCAAAAGCGCGCGGCAGCACTCACGTTTTTGAAGGCGTAGGCACGATGAATGAACTTGGCAAATTTTTGGTGATTGCTGGCCTGCTGCTGGTAGCAATCGGCGCGTTGTTGTGGTCAGGCTTCGGCAAAGGCTGGCTCGGGCGATTGCCAGGTGACATCCACTATTCCAAAGGCGATTTCCATTTTTATTTTCCCGTCGTCACCTGCCTGATTTTGAGTGCGTTGTTGACTCTGATATTGTGGTTGTTCCGGAAATAGCAGCGGGAATTACCTTCTTCCCAGGCTGTAGCCGTGGAGTTTCATTTTTTGCTTGAGTTTAACAGGATTAATGATAAAAAATAACTGCCATTTGGAACCGGGCTATGAAATCTTTTTACTTTCCATTGGCAACGGCCGGGTTGGCGTTTTTGGCATTCCGAATTTCCGCGGCGACTTTGTATGTGGATGTCAACAGCACGAATCCCATGCCGCCGTTCGCAAGCTGGACCACCGCCGCCAATACGATCCAGGACGCCGTCAACGCCGCAACCAACGACGACCTCATTCTCGTCACGAACGGAATTTATCAAGTCGGCGGCGGGGTGGACGATTTTTATGGCGACGATTTTTCCATCCGCGTGCTCCTTGGCACGCCGCTGACCGTGTGCAGCGTCAACGGCCCGGCGGTCACGGTCATCCTCGGCAGTCCTCTTTCCGGCAGCGCCAGCGGCGTGCGGTGCGTGAATCTGGCTGACGGCGCGACGTTGAGCGGTTTCACGCTGGCAAACGGCGGGACCATGGGCGATTACGACTGGGCTTGGTGGCTGGGTGACAATCGCCGGCAAATCGGCGGCGGCGTTTCGTGCGGCGGCCCGAACGCGCTCATCACCAACTGCGTCATCACCGGCTGCGTCGCCCACCTCGACGGCGGCGGCGCCAGCGGCGGCACTCTGAAAAATTGCACGCTCGTGAACAACACCGCCGGCGGCTCGGGTGCCGGCGCGCAGGGCAGCGCGCTGACGAATTGCGTTCTGTTTGGCAACATCGCGAATAAAGGCGGCGGCCTGGCAAATGGCGTGGCGGTGAATTGCACGTTCGTCGGAAACTACGCCGCGTCCGCTGGCGGCGCAGCGGAGACGGCCACGCTCGCAAATTGCATTGTCTATCACAATTTCGCGCTGACGCAGCGTGAATATGACGGCGGCGTTTTGAATTTCTGCTGCACGCAGACGCTGCCGCCCACGGGTTCGGGCAACATCACCAACGAGCCGGCGCTCGCGGACTTCGCCCACCTCAGCACGGACTCGCCCTGTCGCGGTGCGGGCAGCACGAACTATTCAAGCGGGGTGGACATAGATGGTGAGCTGTGGCTCAATCCGCCGTCCATCGGCTGCGACGAATTTTATCCCGGCTCGGTCACCGGCGCGCTGGCGGTGGCGGTTTCGGCGGATTATACGAATGCGGCGGCCGGTTTTGTTGTCAATTTGGTGGGGACAATTTCCGGTCATGCCAGCCTCAACGTATGGGATTTTGGGGATGGGACGATTGTGAGTAACCGCCTCTACGCCTCGCACAGTTGGGCGGCTGCGGGAGATTACCCGGTCACGTTCACGGCATTTAACAACGACAATCCCGGCGGCGTCAGCGCGAGCGTCGTGATTCACGTTTTACAGGATTCGATTTGTTACGTCTCACTGGCGAGCGCGAATCCGGTTTGGCCGTTCAGTTCGTGGGCGACGGCGGCGACAAACATTCAAGACGCGGTGGCCGCGGCGGCCGCCGGCGGCACGGTGTGGGTGACCAATGGCGATTACAACATCGGCGGTCGTGTGGTTTTCGGCGCGATGACCAACCGTGTGGCTGTCAACAAACCCATCACACTGACGAGCGTCAACGGTCCGGCGGTCACGGCAATTGAAGGCTTTACCACGAACGACAACGTGAGCGATATCCGCTGCGTTTATCTGACGAACTACGCGGTACTGATTGGTTTTGCCTTGACAAATGGGGCGACCATTCAGGGTGGCGATTACATCCGGGAATGGGATGGCGCGGGCGTCTCCTGCGAACCGCTTGCGGTCGTGTCGAATTGCTGGTTCATCAACAACACGGCGCAAGGTGACGGCGGCGGCGTTTACGGCGGGACGATTTTCAATTGCGGGTTTACCAACAACTACGGCTACAACGGCGGCGGCGCGATGTCCGCCAGCCTGACAGACTGCGCGCTCGCGAACAACCAGAGCTACAACGGCGGCGGCGCGTGCGATTCATCGCTAACTGGCTGCACGCTCACCGGCAATTTTACCTACTTTGAAAGCGAAGCCCCCGACAGTGGCGGCGGCACGTCCGGCTGCGCGCTGACCAATTGCGTGCTCACGAAAAATTCGTCGAATAACGGCGGCGGCGCGAGCGGCTGCACGCTGAACAATTGTGTATTGGCGGGTAACTCCGCCGGCAATGGCGGCGGCGGCGCGAACAGCAGCACCTTCGTCAACTGCACGGTCGTTGGCAACAACTCGGGCAACGGCGGCGGCGTGGACATTGACGGCGATGCGTGGATCAATCCGCCGTCCATCGGCGCGGACGAATTCAATGCCAGCTCCGCAACCGGCGCGTTGGCAGTGGCCTTTTCTGAAACATTCACGAATGTCACCGCCGGGTTCACGATTGATTTTGCCGCGCAAA
>Ga0335081_10009557_pt1 | contig 15627 bp, 20 predicted proteins | sample Lox_Sample_35_FD_206713 | JGI IMG/M metagenome (GOLD analysis project Ga0335081, IMG submission 206713) | Soil microbial communities from Loxahatchee National Wildlife Refuge, Florida, United States - Lox_Sample_3.5 | ecosystem: Environmental > Terrestrial > Soil > Wetlands | place: USA... | reverse complement strand
TGATCGAAGGCAGTCTGTTCCGGGTGAGCGCCCAGGCGAGCTGCAATATCCCCAAACGCGGTTCGAGAGCCCGTCGCCACAACTTCCGCCGTAGCCGTTCCGCTGACGACCGACGTGCCCAGGAAAACCATGTTGCGCGCGTCAGCTTTGCTCGAGGCGGGTTCCGCGGTAGCTTCCTTTTCAGCGGGCAGTGACTCGCCCGTCAGCGCCCCCTGCAGGACATAGAGATCGCGCGCGTTCACCAGGCGCGCATCGGCGGGAATAAGATCTCCGGCAGAAAGGCGGATCAAGTCTCCGGGCACGATCTCTCGCCGAGGCAGTTCTTTCCACTCTCCGTCGCGCATGACAGTTGCAGTCAGCGCAACTTGGGCGCGCAGTTTTTCCACTGCTCTTTGAGAATGATGAGACTGACCAAGGTCAATAGCAGTGCTCAGCAACACGATGACGGCGATGATCGTGGCATCCACCTTCTCGCCCAGAAAAGCCGAAGAGCTTGCGGCTATTACCAGGATCAACACGAGAGGATTCGTGAAGGCATGCCAGAGGTCGGAGAGAAAGGAACCCCGCTTCGCTTCCGCAGGTTCGTTCGGACCGTACTGGCTCAAGCGTGCTTCAGCTTCTTGGGCTGTCAATCCCATGCTGCCGGCGAGTTCTTCCTTTGGCGACATGGCTGGGCTTCCTATTCGTTGCCGCGCAAAGAACGCTCAAAAGGTCGGGCCATGATCGCTCCAAAGATGCAACCGCCCACATGAGCGACATAAGCGACGCCACCCCCTTGTACGTTGGCTACGGCTCCGATCTGATTGAAGAGCTGAATCAGGAACCAGAAACCAATCAACAACATCGCAGGAACGAAAGTTACGCGGAAGAAGATCCCAAGGAAAACCAGAGTCCTTATTTGATCCATGGGATACGTAACCAGAAACGCACCCATCACACCGGCGATGGCCCCGCTGGCGCCAAGGTTCGGAACCGTCGAGTGAGGCATCGCGACAACCTGCGCCAGAAAAGCAACCGTGCCACTGAGAAGATAAAAGATCAGATAACGCAGTGGCCCCATGGCGTCTTCGACTTCGGGACCGAATGCCCAGAGAAAGATCATGTTGCCGATGATATGCATCCACCCACCGTGCATAAACATGGCCGTGATGATCGTAACCAGGTGGTGGCCGGCGGCAATGTCGGCGGGGACCAGCGCCCACTGTTTTACGAAAGCCTCGCCACCCATCAGTTCCAGCACGAAAACGACGCTATTTACAACGATGATTGAGGTCGTCACGATGGGGTAGCGGCTGGGCTCTCTGGACGCGTCTCTTAATGGGATCATGCCTCCCATGTTGTTCTCCTCTTCTGCATCGGCGTGCGATCATGCACGCCTTTCTTCACGCCTGGATCATACCTTGTGCAACTCAAGCGCCATAGCGATCCAGGCTGAGCCGTAGAAGATCAGATCGATCCCAATAAAGAGACCTACGACCCAAAGCCCCGAAACCGGCCATTGTGCCAGCAGCAACATGCCCATGATTGCCGAGATCATTCCGTTTGCTGCCCCCCAACCCTCGCCCGGCAGATTACTCCACATGGAAGCGAAGAACTGATAGAGGCCAGCGACGAGGAAAAACACAGCCATGACCAACGTCACCGCCTCGGCACTGATGACCGGCTTGAACACCATGAGAGCGCCGGTTATCCCGAACACAAGCGCCACGAGCAGGTGCACGAAGAAGCCCGCCCACTTGCCGACCAGGAAGGCATGCGCGAACTCGATGATGCCGGAGCACAGCAGCAGCCAGCCGAAGAACATCATGGACGCTACTGTGGCCATGAAGGACCGCACCACCGCGACGATGCCCAGCAGCACCAGAATGATGCCAAACGCCAGGAACCATCCCCAGTGGTGAATCATCTCGGGAGTAGCCCCATTCATCACTTCAATTGGACCGTATATGTCCAAACTTTCCCCTCACTCTTCGGACACCGGAGCCAGGAGGAGCAGAACGACAATCTCTTGTTGCTGCTCATCCAAAGCTCGGGCATTTATCTTGGCCGGCGGCCTTTCGTTCCTGGCTCACATCTGGTGCAGCTTCAGCGCCATGGCGATCCACGCCGAACCATAGAAGATCAGATCGATTCCCACGAAAAGGCCGACAACCCAAAGTCCTGAGACTGGCCATTGCACCAGGAGCAAGATTCCTAAGATGGTCGAGATCACTCCGTTTGCAGCGCCCCATCCCCAACCCGCTGTATGACTCCATATGGAAGCAAACAACAGATAGAGGCCGCCGACCAGGAAGAATATCGACATGACGAAGGTTACTGCCTCGGCACTGATGACCGGCTTGAACACCATGAGCGCGCCGGCTATTCCGAACAAGAGCGCCACCAGCAGGTGCAGGAAGAAACCTGCCCACTTTCCGACCATAAAGGAGTGTACGAACTCGATGATGCCGGAAAATATCAGTATCCAGCCAAAGAACACCATCGAGACTACAGTGGCTTTGAAGGCCTTCACCACCGCGGCAATCCCGAGCACCACCAAAACGATGCCAAACGCAAGGAACCATCCCCAGTTGTGAATCATCTCCGGGGTGACTCCAACGATCACTTCGATTGGACCATGCATACTCAGTTCTCCTTTCACTTTTCCAATACAGGAGCCGTTACGGAGCAAATGCCAAGCCCAGGGTCATGCGAGTGATCCGTGTTTTCTCGCAAATGCCTCAAGACTCTTGTAGGTGGCCAGCGAATACATCAGCCGACTCACTCCGCTTATGACGAACTTTGTGCCAATAATCCCGCCAATCAATCGCATCGAACTGACTGGCCACAAGCCGCATATGATCAACACAAGAAGAGTTGTGGCGATCGCGCCGGCAGCGATCCATCCGGAACCCTTACGCGCCCGTAGCCGGTAAAAGATGAGGAATTCCATGATGGTTTCAACCAGCATGATGACTCCCACCACGACCATGACATTCTTTATGACGAGCCCCGGGGAAAAGAACAAGAGAAGGTAGAAACCCCCGAAGGTATACAGAAAGCTCGTTAGTATTCGCCATGCGGCCTCTCCATCGTTCCGTGTGGCGAAAGCGTAGATAAAGTACGCGAAGCCGCAAGCGACAAACATCCGGCCGGACAACACCGTAGGATTGAAGCCTGTGACTATCGCGAGGAAGATGCCCAGCAATCCTAGACCAATCAGAAAGACCGCACCCATAACGGCCAGTTCACTTGATCTGACAAGTCGGGCAATGCTTCGTCCGCTCATGTTCTTCGACTCCGCATGACTCCTAATGATGTGCGCCACTGGTCGTATACCGAGAGATCGCCTGCGGAAACGCAGGGAGGCCTCCAGTATCCGGTGCCTGGCGCGTATCATCCACAAGCAACTCGTGCGCGCTCTTGTTGTAAACAGCTCGGTTCAGATCGTCTTCGGGCTTAATAACGATGCCCTTCAAGTTCACTCCGGCAAATAAGCCACGACTGCGTGAATAGGACAGGATCTTAGCCTGCATCAGTGCGTCAGTTCCCGCGCCAGCTTCACGCCCAACCGGACCGCCGGCGACAGCGGCCTCAGCTCCAAGCTCGAATCTGTCCTTCAGCAAATTGGCTACGGCCTCGTCGTTCATGAACACCAAAACGATGTCGGTTGCCGATGCGCCAATCTGCGGCCCAACGCTGCCGCCGCCTGCGCGAAAGAACACGGGGTTGCTCCAGCCTCCACTCGTGCGACGGGTGACGACGCCGCGTCCGCCCTCAGCGCCCACGACGAAAGCCGCTTTGACGACCTGCGGGAACACGGCGACTGCCTTGGCGCGCCCGAGCAGGTCCCGGGGAACAGCCTTGTCGGGGGTTTGCATGATCTGGTCGAACACCTTCCCCGCTTTGACGGACTGCTTTGCCGCCTCTTTCACCTTTGCATCGTGATCGTCACCCGGGCGCGCCAGAGGTGGCGTGGATATCAGGGCCACGAGAACGGTCAGGAAAACGAGAATCCGATTTAGGTTTTTACGAATCACGACAATATCCTCCTTCCCCTTTTTCAGTTCAACAAGGTGAAGGTCTCGCAGGGTGCAATCCCTGCGTCAGCTTGCCTTAGCCTTGCTTTCTCTGGCCTTCGATTCGAGCGCCTTCACAGATTTCTCGAATTCCGCGATTCGGTGTTGGAGGTCGGTTTTCGCTTGTTCCCAGCGCCCGGCGCCCACGTTCTTCAATTCCCGCAACTTCTGCTGGATCGCCTGCTTCTTGGGTAGAAGGGCGGCAATGGCTTTGACCTCGAGGTCTGCTTTCGCGGCCTCCGCTCGCGCTTTCAGCACATCCAGCTTCGCCTCCGCCGTCTTTATCTGGGATTCAAGTTTGTCGTACACAGCCTGCTCTGCAATCTTCACGTCGTCATTCATACGTTTCTCCTTGTCTTCGTGCAGTTGCTTACGGTGCTTCAGAACACATCCCGTCATAAGGCAACGCGAAGGCCACAATCCAGCCTTTGAAAACAATTGGCCATGTGCACCTTCGCGAGCCCGCCACGGGAAACGCTCCGGCTCTCGATACACCTATCATCAGGCAGCCTTGCCCTGCGCGGGCGCCCCGCCGGGCAAGCTGTGGATCGCACCGGCAAAGCCGATCAAAGACGCACCGTCAAAAATCAGGTCGATGCCGATGATCATTCCGATGAAGAACGTGCTCGCCGTCTGCCAAATGGCCATCAGGTAGATGCCGAGGGCAAGCGAGACCAGACCCGAAAACACCACCCAACCCCACCTCGGGAACTGAATCACACTCGCGCCGATTGCCCGGAACAGGCCTCCGACGATAAAGAGGGCAGCCAGGAGCATGGTCACACCTTCTGCGCCAGCATTCGGGTGACGAATCAGAAGATATCCAACCGCTCCGCGAAGGATGGCATTTAGCAGGTACAGGAAAAACCCATGCCAGCTGAAAGCGTAAAACGAGCTGATCAGCCAGAACACGCCGCTGATCACGAGAATCCAGCCCAACGCCAAGATAGAAAACGTGGTTGCAGTCTGTGCTTTGGCGATGCACACGACGCCCAGCGCCGCGAGCAGAATGCCGAAAAGCAGAAACCAGCCCCAGGATCTCCTGACTTGCGCGAGGCCGGCGACGAAGACATCAGATAAGCCACTCATACTTTTGCTCCTTTTGGGACGCTGCCTATCCGGCAGCGTGAAATTGAATCGATCTACCGCAAGAAAACCACCGGAGCTTTGTCTGGCACGGCAAAGTGCGTAGCAGACTTCGGATCCGGATCAAATTTCTTAAAGACTGAGGGGTTTCTCCGAAAATGCTCCTCGAGTGCGTCAATCCGATCTTGATCATTCGGGTGGTCCGAAAACAGCTGAGGCAGCTCTTCCGGTTTGGCGTTCTTGAAATCCTGGAACAGCCACACCAGTCCCCAGGGGTTATAGCCGGCGGCGGCACACACATCGGAACCGGTGATGTCGGCGCGCGATTCGACGTCTCGGGAGTAGCTCTGGGAGCGCAGCGCCCCGAGAAGACCGATGGCCAACACGTGCGCGGCTGAAGGACCTAGAAGGATGGCAGCGCCGATCTCTCGCCTCGCTATTGCCTCTCGCTTTTTTGCCAACTCCATGGTGTCGTGATGGATCGTGTGGGAGACTTCATGACACAAAGTGCCGGCGAGTTCGTCAGTGTTCTTGACGAAATAAAGCAACGAATCGACAACATATACGTTCCCGCCCGGGGTGGCGAACGCATTCGGCTGAGGTTCGTGAACCAAATAGAACTTGAAGGGGTGGTTGTATCGCGGTTGCGCCGATCGCGTGATGGCCTCCGCAATCGGTTTCAGCTGATCGTATAGAGGAGACGACTCGATGATCTCGGCCTTGGCTTTGAGTTCGTTGAAAACTTCCTGACCCAGTTGCAGTTCTTCATCCTGATTCTGCGCTTGAGCCGCCATTGGGCTTGCGTTCATGAGCCAGGCCAGACACAGCATCGCAGTGCCGATGTTTAAGGTTGCTTTTCGACTGAGGTTAAATGGATTCATGGATTTTCTCTTTTCTCAACGTGTTCTCGCCGTGGCTGCCTTGTCAAAAAGCTCTCATCTGTGCAGGAAGCGTGCCCACAGCCACACTGGAGCTCAGGTTGTGCCATTGCTTCGGCGCCTGAACAGTAGTCGCTGCAAAATTCCTCGGGAGGGCCTACCAGGCACTGACACTGCTCCCGCGCGCATTTTTTCTTGCTCTCCTTCTTTGTGCTGTGCTTCATGTTTTCAGTATTCCTTGCTGCTCAAGCTTCGGCGGCGATATGAGCTTGCCTGTGATGGGAAACGTCGGCAGTCCGTCGAGCGTACGGGCACTGCTCCTCGAATCACCGATCCTCTCGTCGGCGAGTACGCCAAGCTAAGCTGAATAACGGCCACAAGGATGACAATCCAACCGACCGGCAACATCATTGCCGACCGGGTCAGAAGAAAACCAAGAGCCGCCAGCCCCAGCAGCGCGGCCATTTTGCTCATGAGAGCAAGCGCCTTTTGACGTCTCTGAGTTCTCTTCAATCTTCCTGGTTCAGACATAGAATCCTCCCGACCCACACTCGCTCCACTCACCAGCCGCCGCCTCTAAGAAACTCAGAAGTCAACTAGCTATGAACCGCGGGTTCCTCTGCTTTTTCCTTGCCGCCGGCCGCTTTGGCTTTAAGGAGGTCAGCCTTGGCTTTCGCCCGACGCTCGTTCTCTTCACGACGCTCCTTTGCTTTTGCCAACTGCTGCTGGATCTTCGCCTCGAGCTGATTGATCCTCGCGTACAACTTCGCTTTGCGATCTGCATTTGCCTCGGCGTGTTCAGCCTTCAGCAGGGCGAGATCGGCCTTCACGGTGGTGACGTCGGCCGAGTTCGCACCGTGCCTCACCTCCGATAGAGTTTCGCGATAGGCAACGCCGCCAAGCTCTGCCATTCGCAGGTCGACCCACCTCGTCCAGTCCTCGTTGACCTCCGCCACCAATGCAAACTTCCCGGGCTTGAGTTCTTTCGATACTTCGTCGACGAACTCCGTGCCCACGCGGGCATTGTCGAGATCGGCGATCAGGCCTGTCAGGAAGCCGGCCATGGCGCCAATGGCAAAGCCGGTCGGCCCGCCGAGGAGTCCGATGAGGCTACCCAAAGAACTTCCTAGCACTGTTTTGAGCCCTCCGCGGTCCTTCTCCTCATTGAGGACAATCTTGCCGTCGGGTGTTTTTGTGATGATCGCGTAGGTGTACAGCGTGAGCAGATCCTGATGATCAAGGTCCTGCAGCGCATCTCGCCCCGCGAACACTTTGTCGGGCTCGCTAAAGATCACTACCAGTATGCGATCCATATGCTCTTCCTCCTGCGCAAACCAGGCAGTGCATCCCGATTTCCAAACTGCTCGGAAAGCTCTAAGGGTGAGGAGTAGCTGAAATCGACGACTTAGGCGCGAGATGGAACTCTGACCGAAGCGCATGAAACTGGCAATGCGGCGCTATTCCGTCACTGTGGCGAAGCGGCCGAACCCTCGAATCTGTGCTTCCGGACTTGGAGCCTGCCTAACCTGCCGACTCCATGAGAATTAGCACAGCCGGAACCGGGGATCAGCCGGTAGCCCAAATGCAAAGAAAGAATTGGAGGTCTCCCGGGTGGCGCCGGGGGCTCTTTCGGAAGAGGAGAAACATGGTACAACTCACTGCCTCAGAGGCCGTCTCTTTGAAAAATATCTTGGTGGCAACCGACTTTTCTGCTGCCTCTATTTCTGCTCTTACCTCCGTCGTGCCGATTGCGCGAGAATTCCATTCAGTCGTTCATATTCTGCACGTAATTCGGCCATCGGAAATTAGTCTTGCTCTGACGGAAACCGATGAAGACACATCTCGCGAAATCCAAGTCGACGCCCAACGTCAACTAACTCCCCTGGAGGATGTCGTTGGTTCAATCCCGCACAAGATATGGTTGCGGGAAGGGAACGTTTGTCGCGCCATTGCGGATCTTGTTGGCTCGGAGCAGATTGACCTGGTCGTGATCGGGGCAAGCGCAGAATCGGATTTCAAGAAATTCCTTGTGGGATCGGCTGCGGAAGAGATTATCCGGAACGCCCCGTGTCCCGTTCTAAGCGTTGGCCCGCATGCGTCCGCCAACCGCACCAGCGTATCGCCGGCTCAGCTTCTCTACGTCACGAGCTTATGGGAGAACTCGCATAACGGGCTTCGCTACGCAATCAAGTTGGCGAGTGAATACCGATCTTGCCTCACGCTTTTGCATGTCGTCGAGCAGGAGCCGCCCCGGAAACCGGATCGAGAATGGCTTAAGGGATTTCGTCGAATCATGCGGAATCTGTTGCCGGCTGCGGCTGCAAATCTCTATGAGAAGCCACAGCTGAAAGTTGAAGTGACAAAGAATGTAACAGCTCGCATTCTGCAAGTCGCCGATGAGCTCCGAGCGGACGTTATCGTAATGGATGTGCAACCCGCACACCCCATGTCCGAGCATGTGCGCGATAAGCTGTACCCAATTATTGCCTGGGCCCATTGTCCCGTGCTCACCGTGCGAACTGGGGACGGGCAGAGGTCGTGCGAGCAGTAACGAAGCGCTAATTCTGCGTTCTGCCTGTGTTATGGAATCTCGCTTGCATGCAACTGATCCGTTCGTCGCTCGATTAAGAGAGGACAGAAAAGGAGCAATTTCATGGACAGAATGTTAGTGGTGGTTTTTGACACTGAAACCAAAGCCTACGACGGGAAGAAGGCGCTCATGCAGCTCGATGCCGAGGGTAGCATCGGCGTCTACGCCTTCGCAGTGGCGTCCAAGCACGCCGATGGCACCGTAACTGTGAAGCAGGAAGATGACTATGGACCGATTGGAACCCTCCTAGGCACAACATTTGGAGGCTTGATCGGACTGCTGGGTGGGCCAGCCGGTTTCGCCATCGGCCTTGCCACGGGGGCAGTTGCCGGTGGGGCGGTTGACCTACACAACGTTGGCATCGGTGAGGATTTCATCGATGATGTCAACAAGTCCTTGACGCCAGGCAAGTTTGCAGTCGTCGCCGAAATTGACGAGGACTGGACCACGCCCGTCGATACCCGCATGGAGGCGATCGGAGGAACCGTATATCGCCGCGCTCTTTCGGAAGTGAAACACACTCTCCACGAAGAGCACGTCGCTGCCATGAAGGCCGATCTTGCGCAGATGAAAGCGGAGCAGGCTCAGGCGAACGCCAACCGCAAGGCAAAGCTCCAGGAAAAGATCAACAAACTCGATTCCAAGATCCAGGAGCAGTTGCAGAAGGCCAAAGAAGGACGTGAGGCTGCACAGCGGGAGGCCCAGGCAAAAGTCAAGGTGCTCAAGGCAAAAGCGGCGGCTGCGAAGGCAAAGGCCTCGTAACGCAAAACTCCTCGGCCCAGTTGGCACCTGTCCCAAGGGAGGTCGCAAGACCTCCCTTTCGAAAAACAATCGTGGAGAGTCGAATGTCCATACAGAACCTGATTGACGAGACGAAAAAGCGTGCCGCCTGGAGCATCTTTATGGGTGTCTTGACCGCAGCCCTGGGGGTGTTCCTGATCGTTTACCCCCTGGCGACCGCGAAGGTCACGACCGTTCTGCTCAGTTGGGTGCTCATTTTCGTGGGGATGACTCAATTCGTGTCGGCACTTCACTCTCTGCAGCCCCGAAGCTTCTTCCCGAAGCTGCTGTCCGCCGGAGTTTCTGCAATCATTGGGGTCTCATTGGCGTTTAATCCCATGGCCGGCGTCGAAGCTTTGACCGGTTTGCTGGGCACCCTGCTTTTGGTCCAAGCCGGCCTAGCCACAGTCACAGCATTTCAGACTCGGCCGCTCACGGGTTGGGGATGGTTTCTGGTCGACGCGGCCTCCAGCTTTGCGTTTGGGGTGCTGATTCTTGTCAGGTGGCCGTCCAGCTCTGTTTGGGCCATCGGAATACTGGTCGGTGTGGCGGTTTTAATGGGCGGCATCGTCAGAATCGTGGTTGCCACGAAGATTCGGAATGGCGCCAGTACTCTGGAACACCTGTCTTCGTCCGGCGCAGGCATGGGCCGCGACGCAGGGAATACGCAGGGTTCGGTTTCATGATTTGGGTATAAGGAAGGTCGCAGATGCGCTCTACCATCAAACTCGGGAAAATCTCAGGAATCGAGATAGGGCTTCACTACAGCTGGTTCATCATTGCGGCCCTGATTGCTTTCTCTTTAGGCGAACACTTCCATCAGGTAAACCCGCACTGGAGCATGTGGCAGGTCTGGATCACTGCGCTGGTCACGGCAGTCCTGTTTTTCGTCACGTTGCTACTGCATGAACTGGCCCATTCCCTTGTGGCGCAAAAACGGGGGCTGCGAATCAGCGCGATCACGCTGTTCGCGCTGGGCGGCGTTTCCCAAATGCAGGACGATGCGACCGACGCCAAAACTGAATTCTGGATCGCGATTGCCGGCCCAATCGCCAGCCTGATGATCGGTTTCGGCTGCTGCGCTATCGCCGCGGGGTTGGGCTGGAAACCCTCGACCGAGCCGCACACGGCGGTGACTGAAGTCCTGGTGTGGCTGGGGTATATCAACATTGGGCTGGGGCTCTTCAACATGATTCCCGGCTTCCCGCTCGACGGTGGCCGAGTGCTGCGCTCGATCATCTGGGGCATCACCAAGAACGCAGATCGCGCCACGCGCATCGCCGCGCGCGTCGGCCAGCTTGTGGCAGTTCTGTTCATCCTTGATGGGATTTGGCAATTCTTTCACGGCGGCGGCTTCGGTGGGCTGTGGATCGCATTCATCGGTTGGTTTCTGATGGACGCGGCCAAGGCAAGCTATGCGGAGGTGGAGGCGGCCTCAGCGCTTCGAGATTTGCGTGTGTCCGACATCATGTCGACGGAATGCGTGGTTGTGAACCGCGGGATGAGCTTGCAAGAGTTTGTCAATATTTACCTATTGACAACCGGTCAGAGGTGCTTCGCGGTCGAAGACCATGGCCACCTGACTGGGCTTATTACTCTGCGAGATGTAAGCAGGATTCCGCGTGAGCGATGGGAGCAGGCAACCGTGGGCGAAGCTATGCGTCCCGGGAAGGAATTGCACACCGTGAGCCCCGACACCCCGGTGCTGGATGCGCTCAAACTCATGGTTCGCAATGACATCAATCAACTGCCGGTGGTGGCGCAGGGGGCCTTGCAGGGAATTGTGTCGCGCGCCCAGATTATGCAGTTGCTGCAGATTCGCGGTGAATTGCGCCTGCCGACTACTTATCGTCCTCCCCCGGAACTCAGTGCGAGGAATGACCTGGACGTACGAAGCATGTCGCAAATGTCGTCAAGGCATTCGCGGTCTTCGTGAATGGAATCAGGGATCGAGGTGTGTGATGGCAGAAATCTTGGACCTGGGCGCTCAACACAAGTGCGCATACTCACTGTGCGAATGCCAAGTCTCATCCGTTGAGGAATACTGCAGCGATTATTGTTCGGATGCAGACAACGCACACGAACTGGAAGTGCAATGCGACTGTAAACACAGGGCTTGCGTGCTGGACTGAACGCGCACTCTGCATTCACCCACGGCGTCTGCCCAACGAATGAGGAGTAGTTATGCTCATAGCCGTTCACTTAGTAGGTCCGGACCACGTTCACTCTCACGTACTCATTGATGAAGGTTCAACCGTAAGGGATGTCGCCAGCTCGAAGTATGACCTGTTTTGGCGCAGCGTAAAGAAGAACGGATCGGTTGTCCCGCTTACCGAGAAAGTCTTTCCCGGCGACACCGTAGCTGTAGAGGATGAGGCCGTGAATGAGTCATAACAGCACATCCAATCGATGGTGGGTCAGAGTTGTCGGTGTCATTTTATCGATTGATGTTGCAATCATCCTTATGTCTTTTCGGTTGCCCCTGACTGCTGCCGACAACTCTCCGACGGGCATCGCCTCGGCTCAGCAGACACCATCTCAGCGAAGCCGAGAAACCGGAATGTCACCGCGCACCCGCATAGCCGAGGGAGAATACAAAGTTCTCAGCCAGGCCGGGATTGGATCGTTTGACCTCGCCGTTTACGACTTCACGGAATCATGGACTCTTTGGCGGCTCGAGGATGGAACGTTCGAAGTCACCGGCACTAGAAACTACCGCTCGCCTGCCGACGAGCCTCACAGCGACAACTTCGAAGCCTACCTGTCAGACAGTTTTCGGGTCCTGACGCTAAAAGAATTCCGAACACTGCGATGGAGAGCAAACACAGGACCGCTCAGCTGCAATTTTCTGCCGGCAAAAGTTGTGTGCACCGCGAACTCGAAAGACAAAGGTCGGGATTTGAGCCTGGAGGTGCCCACGCAAACGGCCGCTGCCGGTTTGCTGTGGCCGATTTCTGCATTTTCGCTGAGCAGCATCACGCGCGGCGCGAATCACGATCCAAAAACGGCGACACCCGTCGAACTCCTGACATTCGAAGAGACCAGTGACGCCGATCCGATATTCACCTCGATCCTGGGCGGACGTCTGAGATATCTCGGGCAGGAGAAGCTGCTTTTGGCCGGCCGCGAGTGGGTGGCTGACAAGTTTGAATTGAAGGTAGCAACACACGCGCCATTCCTGCTCTGGACCTCATCTCAAGGCCTGCTTCTCGCATTTGCGTACGAAAAGGACAGCAACCAGCTTTCGCAAGAAGGAATGATATTGTCGAGTTTCCACGAGTGAGGACTCGCCCCCGACCCTCCCTTTAGGGTTGGCTGCCGGGCACCGTCGATGATGCTTCTGCTGTCAGTACGGTCGCCGGATCAACAGTCGAGGAGTTTCCCATCCCAAGGGAATCAAGCCAGGCGGTTCGGAGCACGGCGACTATAGGGACCGAAAGATAGATACCGGCAATACCTCCCACTTGACCTCCGATCATGAAAGCAACCAGCACGAGCAGGGACGGTAGCTGCAGATTGCGTCCCATGACGCGAGGAGAATTCACATAGTCTTGGACGACCCTCCACACAATAATCAGGCCCGCCATCCAGATCCAGTGCGCGTGCACCAGGGCGCCAATCGTCAGGATGACTGCGGCGGAAGAGATCCAGCCCACTGCCGGCAGGAACTCCAGCACACCGCCGACGATGGCCAGCGACAGCGCATATGGGAACCTCAGGATCAATAGAGCAGTTGCGTAGAACGCAAATGACAGGGCGGCCAGCGTGAGCTGTGCGCGCATATAGTTGGCAAGCGTCGTATCAACATGCCGCAAGATCTTCCCGAAAGCCCCTGCCTGGCCCTGGCGTTCAACGGCTTTCAGAATCGTATCCTCAATCTCACTGCGATCTCGCAAGACAAAGATGGCCAACACAGGAATCAGCAAAAGCCATGCCGCATTGGCGGCGAGGTGTGCTGTAGATGTCGCGGCGCTCTTCAATGTGGCGGCAATGAAATCCTGGTGACGAGCGATCCAATCATGTATCTGAAGTTGCTGAACCGCGCTCAGGCCGTGCTCCACTTCCAGCCGGGGGACAATCTGGCCACTGACAAGCCCACGCAGGATTTCGGGCAGGGCCGAGTTGAAGCTCTTTAGTTGGGCGGCAACCCGGGAACCGAATTCATACCCTAGGCCTCCAAACACGATCGTGCCCACCAGGTACACTTGGGCAATCGCCCAGTTGCGACTGCCCCGCCCCAGGCGCGAGTGCAGTTGCACTGCCTTAACTGCGGGCTCCAGCAGATGCGCGAACAGAATAGAACCCAGGAGGATCAGAAATGCGACCCGCGCCAAATAAAGGATGGCCGCCGCGATCAGGAAGAGAATCACGGTCGTGACCACATTCCCGGTTCGATCGTCGATTGAGAACATTGTGATCCACTCTCGCTATCTGCTACGAGCGTTCGCCTTGCCTGTGCTCGCGACTCCTTCTATCGCCTGCCGGATTCGTGCAGGATCTCCCAGGTAGTAATGGCGAACAGACTTGAGGTCGTCATCAAGTTCTTCGACCAGAGGCACTCCGGTGGGAATGTTGAGATCAACGATCTCTTGCTCCGAGACGTCTTGCAAATACTTCACCAGGGCACGCAGGCTATTCCCGTGGGCCGCAATTAGTATTTGCTTCCCCGAGCGAATGCTGGGGGCGATCAATTCATGCCAGCAGGGCAGGAAGCGCTCCACCGTGTCCTTAAGGCACTCTGTTAGGGGAAGTTGTTGCTGTGTCAAATCCTTGTAGCGCGGATCTTTCCCCGGATAGCGCGGGTCTGTCTCCTCCAGCGAAGGCGGACGAACATCGTAACTCCGGCGCCAGAGTTTCACTTTTGCTTCCCCATACTTCGCCGCAGTTTGGGCCTTGTTTAGTCCCTGCAAGGCTCCGTAATGCCTTTCGTTGAGTCGCCAGTCGAGTTGGATGGGAATCCACATGAGGTCCATTTCGTCCAGGACCATCCAGGCAGTGCGGATTGCCCTTTTCAACACCGACGTAAAGACCAAGTCAAAGCTGAACCCATGTTGCTTGAGCGTAGCGCCTGCTGCTTTGGCCTCCTCTATGCCTTTCTGTGAAAGATCGACGTCCGTCCAGCCGGTAAAGAGGTTCTCTTTGTTCCAGATACTCTCTCCGTGGCGAAGTAATACGACCTTGTGCATGTCAGACGCTTTCGTGGTTACGCCTTGGAGAGTTCAGCCAGGTGAGCAGTCTCCTCCGGAGAATTCTCGCCAGGGTTCTTCGCCAACGCTTGTTGCACATCAGTGCCAGTCACTGTTTCTTGCTTCAGCAGCTGCTGAGCCAGAGTATTATGCGCGGCGTGATGTTTCTTCAAGAGGGATTGAGCACGATCGTACTGCTCCATCACAAACCGTTGAACCTCTCCGTCAATCGTGTATCGCGTCTCGGGGCTAATTTGGCTGTTGTCTTCCACCGATCCGCCCAGATACTGCAACTGTTGGCCTGCGTAGCGCACGGATCCGAGTTTTTCGCTCATGCCGAACTCGGTGACCATACGGCGGGCCAAATCCGTTGCCCGCATGATGTCGTCACTGGCACCGGTGCTGATCGTGCCGAATTCCACTATTTCGCCGGCGCGCCCACCCAACATGGTGGCGATTCTGTCGCGCAGCTCGTCAATCGTGAGCAGGTATCGATCTTCCGTTGGCATCTGCATGGTGTAGCCTAAGGCTCCGCGGCTATGTGGAACTATGCTGATTTTGCTCACAGGTTCGCCGTGCGGGACCAGTTCAGCGACCAGCGCGTGCCCTGCTTCGTGGTACGCAACTGTAGTGCGCTCCTGCTCGTTCATTACCCGACTCTTTTTCTCGGAGCCGGCGACGACTCGCTCGATCGCGGCCTCGAAATCATCCATCGTGACTCCCGTAGCATTGCGCCGTGCAGCGACTAAAGCTGACTCATTGACGGCATTCTCCAGATCCGCTCCGCTGAAACCGGCGGTGATTCGTGCCGCCCGGTCAATGTCAAAGGCCGGATCCAGTTTCACCTTCTTGGTATGAATCTTCAGAATCTGAACCCGTCCAATAAGGTCGGGATTACCAATCGCGATCTGGCGATCAAAGCGCCCGGCACGGAGTAGGGCAGGATCGAGTACTTCAGGGCGATTCGTCGCTGCCATAATGATGACTGGCGTGTTGGCGTCGCTCTTGAAGCCATCGATCTCAGCCAGCAATTGATTCAAGGTTTGCTC
>Ga0335081_10009554_pt1 | contig 15627 bp, 13 predicted proteins | sample Lox_Sample_35_FD_206713 | JGI IMG/M metagenome (GOLD analysis project Ga0335081, IMG submission 206713) | Soil microbial communities from Loxahatchee National Wildlife Refuge, Florida, United States - Lox_Sample_3.5 | ecosystem: Environmental > Terrestrial > Soil > Wetlands | place: USA... | reverse complement strand
GCCGAGGTTGCCCTCCTCGATGATGTCGGAAAAGGGGAGGCCACGGTTGATATAACGCTTGCCTATGGAGACAACGAGGCGGAGATTAGACTGAATCATCTTGCTGCGCGCTTCTTGGTCTCCTTCCTGAACCCTTTTTGCCAGAGCCTGCTCTTCCCCGAAGGTGAGCAGGGGCGTTTTCCGTATATCCTGAAGGTAAAGTTTTACCGTGTCCAAGTCTGTTTCAGGAGCTCCGACGCGTTTGCGCTTTGCCGGGAACGGCGTGTCGTGTTCATGGCCTTCTTCCAGAGATACTTCATGCTCGTTTTCATCGTCCCATGCGTCGTCCATGAATTGGTTCTGTACCGCTTCGTCGTTGAATGCTACTGCTGCACTCGTTCTCATACTGACCCCCTTCATGATGATATCCCACTCCCATATTTATACGATTCTTCAATATTTGTTCAAAGCAAAGAAGATGCCAAAAAAAAATAACAGAAAAATAGAAAAAATATTATATTTATTACATGGTTGTTTCTGATGGGTAAAAAGGATAGAAATGGTCAACTATTCTGACTGGTTCATTTTGAACGGGCAGGGGTCATTTTAGGCTGTATTCTTTTATCTTCCTTTTAAGCGTAGAAAGGGATATTCCAAGAGCTTTGGCGCTCTGGGTAAGGTTGCCTTTAAGTAAAAACAGCGCGTTGTGGATAAGTTCCTGCTCCGCTTGGGAGAGTTTTTTTATTTCCTGTGATGAAAGCTGATTCTGCGCCATGGACTGCGACCCGGTGGTTGTTCTCTGGATCAACTGAGATGGCGTGAGGATGGAGTTCTTCTGCAGAAACAGCGCCCGCTCCAGTATATTTCTGAGTTCTCGTACATTGCCGGGCCAGTCGTACTCCTTGAGTTTGTCGATTTCGGACTCCGGCAGTTCGACGGCCCGTCCTCCGATGATATGGGCGAGGAGATAGGAGCAGAGCGCGGGAATGTCCTCCCTGTGTTCCCGCAGCGGTGGAACATGAATACGGACCACGCTCAGGCGAAAGTAGAGGTCTTTGCGAAAGGTTTTTCCCAGGACGCTCTCCAGCTCGGCATTCGTCGCGGCTATGATGCGGACGCTTACCGGGGTAACCGTCGTGCTGCCTATACGACGCACCATTTTGTCCTCGAGTACGCTCAGGAGCTTTGTCTGCAGATGGAGAGGCATGTCGCCGATTTCGTCGAGGAACACAGTCCCTCCATCAGCGATTTCGAAGAGCCCTTTTTTCGTGCCTGTTGCGCCGGTAAAGGCCCCTTTTTCGTAGCCGAAGAGTTCTGCCTCTATCAGGTTGTCCGGCAAGGCCGCGCAGTTGATGCTGATAAAGGCCGATCGGGCGACAGCGCTCTTGTAGTGAATGGTTTTTGCTATCAGATTCTTCCCCGTGCCGGTCTCGCCGGTGATCAGTACCGGGCCGTCCATGGCTGCCGCCATGTCCACGAGGCGCACCACTTCGCCAAAGGCGCCATTGCTCCCTACAATGACTGAGGCTTCGCGTTCCTTGTCGCGGGCATAGTTCTGTATCTGTTCAACCCGCTCCAGGTCTAGTGTACGAAGGGTATTTTCGATCGTGAGCCTGAGTTCCTCGATATCGAAGGGCTTAGACAGATAATCATGGGCTCCGAGACGGACAGCCGTCACGGCGTTCTCGAAGCTCGGAAAGGCGGTGATGAAAATGATCTTGGTCTGGTCGTTCTTTTCCAGGATTGCCGGCGCCAAGGCGTGGCCTTCGCCGTCCGGCAGTTTCTGGTCCAGGAGCACCACGTCCACCTTCCGTGAGGAGCAGATCGCAATCCCCTCGGCGCCCGTATGAGCCGCAAGAACCTCGAGACGTTCGTTCTCGAGGTAGTCTCGGACGGTGTTACAGAATACTTTTTCGTCGTCGATGATGAGGAGTGTTTTTCTGCTACTAAGCCGCATCGCGTCCCTCCGGCAAATAGATGCTGACGATCGTGCCTTGGCCCGAGGCGCTCGAAATCTCGATCTCTCCGTGCATTCGCGCCACAGTTTTCCTCACGATTACGAGCCCGAGGCCGGTGCCGTGGGGCTTTGAGGTGTAGAACGGCTTGAACAGGTTCTGTTGCTGTTTCTCTGTCATGCCGTTGCCGTTGTCTGCAATCTGGAGAAGGATTCGGCCGAATTTGCGCATGATGGTAACCACGATTTCGGGAGATGGCTTGTCATTGAGAGCGTCGGCGGCGTTCGTAAAAAGGTTAAGGAGCACCTGCTGTAGTGCCCGCGGGTCTGCAATAACCCATTCCGCATCCTCATGGATTTCGTGCCTCAAGATTATTCCTTTTCGCGTAAAATCATCGAGAGCGAGTTGGAAAAATTTTTGTATGAAAGCTTTCAAGTTCATGTTCTGCAGGTCCGGGGTTTCATAGAGGTTGTAATTCCGAAGGCTCTTGAGAAGCTGTTCAACGCGTCCGATCTCACCGAGCGCCCGTTCCACGTAATCCTTGACAACCTCTTTCGAGGCAGTATCCAGTTTATGCTGCAGGACATTGAGGCTCATTTTTGCGGAGTTGATGGGGTTCCCAATCTCATGCCGCACTCCTGAAAACACATACCCGATGTTGTCCATGGTGTTCACCGACTCTGCGATGGATTCGAGCCGGAGTTTTTCCGTGATGTCGCGCCTCACCGATACGAAATTGATGATCTGTCCTGACGCATCCCGGACCGGGGAAAATGTGCAGTCTTCGAAATAGAGCGACCCGTCCTTTTTCCTGTTCACAAGCTGACCGCGCCAGACGCCATCCCGACGAAGCGCCTCGCGAAGCTCACGATAGTGCAGCTCGATATTCCTGCCGCTTTCAAGGAAATGAAGCGTCCGGCCAAGAGTCTCATTCTTAGTATACCCCGTTATGACCTCGAATGCGTGATTCACATACTGGATCGCGCCCGATTGGGGCTCGGTAATGACGACGGCGTCCGCCGAGGATTCCAGAGCCGACGCGAGACGCACCTGCTCTTCCTCGATGCCGAATCGGTAAAGCGCCTCCCCGATGATAAGCGCGATGCGCTCAAGAAACTCGACCGATTCTCTGGGGACCATGCCCTCCCGTTCGTCAGCGACATGGAGCGCCCCCAGGATTGTATCACGGTATCGGATCGGGACCACAGCAACAGACAGGAAGCCTCTTTGCTGGCAAACGCCGCGGTATGTTTTCCGCTGTTCAGGCGAAAGACTGTTCAGATATTCCACGGAGTTATTGTAGTAGAGCGACCCGTTTTCGGTCATAGCGGAGCTGTCCAGGGGGTCGGGCACTCCAATCACGACTCGGGTGCACGCGCAATGGTCGCGGTTGAGCGATATCATGTTTTCCATTTCAAGGAACCGGTCATCAAAGCCGGAGTGCGCCGTGTAGGGGATGTTTCTCTCCCTATCCGCTTCCCGCATGCCCGCGTGAAGGCATCCGCTCCAGAGGCGGATTATCTCCAAAGCGTGATTGAGGTACTCCTTTCGGGAAGTGGCCTGGGTGAACAGTTTCAGCAGGCTGTTGATGACAGTGGTTCTTCGTTCGTTTTCTCTGAGTTCGGTGACGTCGCGCGCGGCCGCGAACAAACCTCTGATTTTTCCAGTTTCGTCTCGGTAGAGAGATGCATTGTAAAGAACCGGCATCAAGCGTCCATTCTGATTCAGGATTTCGAGGGCGTAGTCCCTGACTGAGCCTTTCCGGAAGGCTTGTAAAAATCCCGACCGTGCTTTCTCGGGCTCCGAAAAATATATGGAGAAGTCGGTTCCGATGAGTTCGGTTCGTGACAGTCCTGTCGCCGCTTCTGTTGCTGCATTGACGTCGCTTATCATCCCGTCGGGATCGATGGTGACCATGGGATCGAGGCTTGCTTCGATCAGGCTCCGGTTGTAGGCGCCAGCCCGCTTCAGGCTGTCCTCGGCATTTTTCCGAAGAGTGACATCGACGAGCGTCAGAATCAGTCCGCTTAGGGAGCCATCAGCTTCCTTGACCGGCAGCAAGCTCCAGTCCCAGTATCGGGTATCTTCATTGGCTTGATCCTTATGACTGAAGGAACGCTCAAAGGCGTGGTAGGGTTCCCCGGAAGCAGCTGTTGTCCGGAAAATCTCCTCAACCTCTTTGTCAGGGCGGAGCGCGATGTAATTTTTCCCTACGAAGTAATCCTGTTCGTGGTTCTCCGCATCAGCATAGGCACGGTTCACACGGATAAAATTAAAGTCCTTGTCCAGATAGGCGACAAGCATGTGGGTCGTGGAAAAAATCCGTTCCAGCAGCTGAGTGGTTTTCTGGAGTGTCGCGTAGTTAGACCGGAGTTCTTGTTCAATGTTGAACCGCAGGATAGCCTCGCCGATTATATTGGCAAGGTGCTCCAGGAATTCCACCTTCGCAAGGGGGACCATGTCGGGCCGCTCGTCGGCAAGGTGGATGGAGCCGACCACTCTGTTGCTGTGCCGGATTGGGATGACGGCAAGCGATGTATACCCGTTTCGCATGCAGTGCTCCCGGTACCTCGTCTGCTCTTCGGTGGTCAGATCAGCCATGAACTTGGCTGTATTGTTCGAATAGAAAGATCCTCGGGGGGTCATGGCTCGAACGTCCTGATATTCCGAGGCCTCGAGGGCCACTCGCGTGCAGATACAGTTGTCCTCAGACAGCGAGAGCGTTCCCTCGGGTTCGAGAAAGGTGGCGGCGTAGCCCTTGCATGACTCAAAGGGAATACTGCCGAATTTGTCGGTTACTCTGACGCCGACATGGCTGCAGCCGCTCCAGGCAAGGATCAATTCCACGGCTGCGTCAAGATATTCTTTCCGATCGAGGTTCCGTGCATAAAGCGTAAGCAGGTCATTGGTCACCCTGATGTGACTTTCCGTCTCTTTCCGTTCGGTGATATCATGGAAATAGACGGCGAGACCGTCATCGTTCGGATACGCCCGCACCTCTACCCAGATGTCTCGCATAGGAAACACCGCTTCAAAGTTGACTGGGATTCGTTCCCTGACGGCTCGGTGATACTGTTCATCAAACGGTGTGCCGATCACCCCGGGCGACACGCTCCAGAGGATTTGGCCGAGCAGTTCTTCACGTCTCCTTTTCCAAAGTTTTGCCGCCTCGGCGTTTACATAAGAAAACCTCCATTCACGGTCCAGGGTGAAGAAGCCCTCGTTAATGGTTTCAAGCGTTTCAAAGAGCTTTAGGCGGAACTCTCTGAGCTGCTCTTCGGTCCGCTTGCGCTCGCGTCGGGCTCCCGCCTCGCGCATTTCCCGGTCAACGGCGGGGATGAGCCTGGCCAGATTGCCTTTGATGAGGTAATCGTGGGCTCCGGCCCTCATCGCATTAACGGCGATGTCCTCTCCAACGTTGCCGGAAACGATGATAAACGGGATATCGAGTTCGCTTTCCGTCGCAATCTTCAGGGCAACCAGTCCGCTGAAATGAGGCATGAGATAGTCCGAGATAATAATGTCCCAATGAGCTCGTTCAAGAGCCGCTTTCATGTCATCGGCCGAATCGACCCGTTCCGAAATGGGATCGTAGCCGCCGCGTCGCAGTTCCCGGAGGAGCAGCAGGGCATCGTCTTCTGAATCCTCAACGATGAGTATGTGAAGGGGTTTACCCATAGATTAGTTCAGCGTGCAGCATGCCAGGTTCAGTGTTCAAAATATAAAAAATCCATCCCGTTCAGCTGTATATTACCGAGCTACCCCCTGGTTTTAACAGTGGGGATGAATGTGGGAACTTTCAGCGGCGGCCAAGGGGGGGTATTTTAAATGGAGTAAACCGCTGTGCATGGCCTTTTCAAGTGACGATTTAAAGAATTGATATGCTCCCAGGATATGTCACAAGTTTACCCTTATCAGGTCGCCGGGTCAAGATTTAGTGTAAAAGCTCGGGCAGGTACGATTAAGCGGAAAGGAAAGGATAGGTAATGCATGAAGTGGAATTACAAAAGGACATCAAAGGCTGATTGAAAACCGAGCCGAAAGGCCAACTTGACCTCCTCGTGAGACACCGTTCTTCCCATCTCCTTTTGGATACTAGTGATGCAGGAGCTCGCTCCACCACCGGGAATGACCAGCGCCTCAAGCTCAGGATCATAACTGATCAAAATAGATCCATGCTGCAGGAAAGCGTGCGGCATCCTGCGCTGAGCGCTACCGACGATCTTTTTTCCGTTGATCACGATCTCGTACCAGGAAGGGGATGAGAAACAGGAAGGGCCCTTTGTATTATCCTTCACCAGACCCGCATGGCGTCCGCTGCGGGAAACTATTTCCGCTGCTATGCCAAGGTTACGGAGTCCTGCAAGGAGTCCGCCTGCGATTACCTTGTAAGTCCCGAGCACGCTTGGCGGGAACTGGGGATTATCGAGAGGCGCAACGATGCTGTAGGTGAGTTCGTGAAGATGGAGCACAGCCCTGCCGCCGGTTACTCGTCGTACGATATCAAAGCCGAGACGTTTGCAGGCCCCAACATCCACCGCGGTCCCGATCTTCTGGAACCTGCCGAGGGAGACCGCGGGCGGGTCCCAGGAGTAGAGCCGGAGCACGGGGACGTTCACACCCGCCTGAGCCCGGGCGAGCAATTCCTCGTCAACAGCCATGTTATGGGTGGCTATATTCGGGCCGGAGTCGATATATTTCCACTTATTCATATAAAGAGGGTTCGTTGTTTGGCCTGGTCTTAAACCTGCGGTAGGACCACATATATTGTTCTGGCGTTTCACGGACCCATTGTTCTATTTCCCTATTCATGCGTGCAGCATCAGCAGCAGGATCTGCGGTGGGAAAATTTTCGAGCGGCGGATACAGGCGGACTTCGTATCTGCCCTTGGGCAGAATGCGGGTGAGGCAAGGTATGACCGCCGCATTCGTCGTTTCGGCGATCCGGCTCACAGTCGTGACCGTAGCTGCTGCGATGCCAAAGAAAGGAACGAAAACACTGGCGCGCTCGCCCATGTCCTGATCCGGAAGATAATAGAAAGGCCTTCCCTGACGGATCATGCGGAGGATCGGCTTCAGGCTTGCCATGCGTTCAACCACAACGGAGCCAAATCGTTTGCGCCGGAGGAATAGGTATTCCAAGAGCGGATCCCGGGACTTGCGGTACATACTGACGTAGTTTCTCTCTGCCGACAGGCGCGACCCGCCCATGTCAAGACCGATGAAATGCGGCGCTAGCAGGATGACATTTTTCCCTCTTGCATGCGCTTCAGCGAGGTAGTGCCGGTCGCGGAGAGTGATGAACTGTTCGATGCGCTCACGGGGTGCAAACCAGGCAACGCTCAGGCTGAGCATGGCATAACCGCTCAGGCGAAAATGCTGTTTCACCATCCGCATGCGTTCCGCTTTGCTTTTGTCGGGAAAGCAGAGTTCGATGTTCCTTTCGGCGAAATGGCGGTTGGGAGTAGGGAACCAGGAAATGATGGTGCCCAGCATGTTGCCGATGAGCCAAAGAACGCGGTCCGGCATACGGCTCATAAAGAGCATGAGCGCCAAAGCCGGCCAGGCGTACCAGTACCGGGGATTGCGGAATGTTTTGAGAGATACCGATGCCATTTGTGTAATGAACCACACAGAGTACAAGGTGTGGGGAAAACGGTCAGCTGGCGTTTATTGACAACCCTCCGTGCCTTCCGTGGTTAAACGTCTTTGCCACAAAAAAGCCTGAGAATCATTTGATTCTCAGGCTTGTGCTTTCTTGACCCGCGCACGGCGAATCGCTTAGGAGCTTCAACCGCCTCCCCAAGAATGACCGCCAACGCTGCAGACTGAACCGCTGTTGCCGGAAGAAAAATTGGAGACAAGCTTTTTCGATTTTTTCTCGTTGCAATAAGGGCAGACCGTATCCTCCGCCTTCGTATTCATGGATTGCAGCAGGACGAAATCCTTGCCGCAGGCTTCGCACATATACTCGTAAAACGGCATGAAACAACTCCTTTCCTTAATGATTACCTCTATGCTTGCATGCTTATTCTAGCATGAACAATGCTCTCCCCCACCAAAAACATAAAATATAATACTCATGGCGCAGAGACCTGTCAAGGCAAAAATCGTGAGTATGGCGCCCACAAAAAACCATGAGACTAACTTAATCAGGTGCACATAAAAATCTTCGGAGATAGCTCCCGAGCATGTCAATTTCTGCAAAAAGCATGAAGAACGTTTCGAAATATCCTTTTTTGTCGGCGATGTATTTGGAGAAGCAAATTTTTCCTTGCAGATCTTCTTATAATAATTCGATGAAGCCCGAACAATGGGTACCATCAAGGGTTATTAACTCCCCCCCGGGTAGGCCGAAATGGGGAATGATTGTATCCATTGTTCAAGCTATGCTTATTTTTTACAATAATCGTGCCGAATACGTAACATATTATTTTTTATGAAAAATAATGAGAGTTTACAGGTGGAATAAAATATCAATACGGGAAATTTGCCGAATAGAAAAACGATTTTATACATAACATATTGATTTTACATTATTTGTCATATTCGACATTTTCGTTCATTTATGTGAAGTATGTTGGTTTTAAATATCGCTTCTGAATGCGCTTAGATTCCCGGTATTGTAGTTTGTGTTTAAAACATAATTAAAGATTTTATTCTTGTGCAGGCATATACTTTGTGTTAAATTTGACACAGTTTCTTGTGGGAGGAATTATGAATAGGAAGCTTTTGTGGCTTCTTCTTATCTTACTTGCATCAATTATCCAGTCCAGCGTACTAGCAGGTCCGTCCTTACCTCCAGTGTACATCAGAGCGGAGAGACTGTTTGCGGCGGGAAAATACTCTGAGGCTATCCTCTTCTATCAGCAGGCTCTCACCGACAGAACAAGCAAGAATGCAACAGGCGATATTCAATCTCGGATCGGTGACTGCTATTTTCGGCTTCAAGATTACGTCAATGCGCGAAACGCCTATCGCAGCGCCCTGTTACAGCAGAAGCTCTCCCAACGACCGCCGACCCAGTACTGGATTGGGTTCTGCACCTTTCTTCTTGGAAAGGACCAAGAAGCAATGGCTGAATTTCTGAAAATACCGGAACTTTATCCCTCCTCAGGGATGTGGGTCAGCACGGCGTATTATTGGGCGGGGAGAGCCGGGGAGCGGGTGGGCAAGAAAGAGCTGGCAGAAGAGTATTATCGCAAGGCTGGCGGAAAAGGGAAGTCCTCTCACGAACAGTTCGCGCTCAAAAAAGCGGATGAGATAACGAAAGGCAAGTAGTGATTGACGAATATAAGTAGCAAGAGAACTCTTTGATGCGGGATGGATGTTCTTTGCCTCAAGCTACTTCATGCCTGGCCCTACTTTTTTATGTTAAAAGAACTGAACATTAAAAACTTTGCCATCATCGATCAGCTTCGCGTTGAATTCACGCCGGGGTTGAATGCGTTTACCGGCGAGACTGGCGCAGGCAAGTCCATTGTCGTCGATGCGCTCAACCTTGCTCTGGGCGAGCGGGCTAACGCGGACCTTATCCGGACCGGTTGTCAGGAGGCGGTAGTGGAAGCCGACTTCGAGCTCGACAGCCGCAGTTTGAAGGATGTTTCAACATTGCTTGCCGAACAGGGGATTGAACTGCAGGCAAATGAAGATCTCATCGTGCGAAGGGTTCTTTCTTCATCAGGCAAGAACAAGGTTTACATAAACGGGAGCCTCGCCAACCTTACTGCGCTAGCAGCGTTGGGTGCGGTACTCGCGGACATTCATGGCCAACATGAGCATCAATCACTGCTGGCGATCGAACGACAGATGGAAATGCTCGATTCTTTTGGTGACCTTGACAGCCTGCGTGAAGAGGTGGCAGCTGTCTATGCCCGTCTGATGGATGTGCGGAAGGAACTGGCTAAGCTCGAAACGGGCGAGCGCGACCGGGCACAGCGTGAGGACATCCTCCGGTTTCAGAAAAACGAGATCGACGCTGCAATGCTAAAACCGGGAGAGGACCTGGAACTCGCGAATATGCAGAAGGTCCTGGCCAATTCCGAAAGACTGGCGGCTCTCTGTACAATGGTAGATGAGGCCCTTTATTCGTCGGATGATTCGGTGGTAACGATGCTGATAAAATCAATCAATGGTTTGAAAGACATCGTTGAAATCGACAAAAAGCTCTCTGGCGCCGTCGATCTCTGTGAATCAGCCCGCGCTCAGATCGAAGAGGCCACGCGTGAGCTGTCCTCTTACAGCAGCGGAATGGAGTTTGACCCGGAGCAGCTTGAGCAGGTCGGCGACCGCCTTGACTTGATCCATAAGCTGAAAAAAAAATATGGGAACACTATTGAAGAAATCCTGGAGTTTGGTGCCAGGGCCGGCGCTGAACTCGATCGCATGGAACGGAGCATCGAGGAGATTGAACGGCTCAAATCGAAGATCCAGGCGATCAAATTTGGGCTGACTGACAAAGTGAACGAACTTACCAAAAAAAGAGGAGTAGCGGCGATAGATCTTGAAAAGAAGGTGGAGGCCGAGCTGGCGCACTTGGGGATGAAGAAGACGACTTTCACTCTGAAGATTACGCAGGAACCCGGAGGCGACACGTTGGATGGCCACAAGATCGACCCCCGAGGCGCGGACCGCGTGGAATTTCTCATCTCCCCAAACCCGGGAGAAGAACCGAAACCGCTTGCGAAGATAGCTTCGGGCGGCGAGCTTTCGCGCATCATGTTGGCGCTCAAGTCCATTCTGGTCGAGGGAGACAGAATCCCCACTGTAGTGTTTGATGAAGTTGACGCGGGCATAGGCGGAGCGATTGCGGAGGAGGTTGGGAAAAAGCTCAAGCGTATTGCGGCGAAACGCCAGGTCTTTTGCATCACCCATCTGCCTCAGATCGCGAGTATGGCCGACAGCCATTACGGCGTGTCCAAATCGGTAAAGAAAGACAGGACGAGCACTGAGGTTCATCTGCTTGAGCAGAAAGAACGGGTCGATGAAATCGCCAGAATGCTTGGCGGAAAAATCATTACGGAAGCGACAATCAAGCACGCCGAGGAGATGATGGAGCGCGGAAGCGCTTAAAAGGCGGTTCACCGTTCAAGGAGCAGAGATTCTAGGCGTTGAGAGTGGTCGGGGGGGGAAGTTGCCATGGGCAAGGTAATCGTCAATATCGAATACTGTAAAGGTTGTGAACTCTGCACTATGGCCTGCACGAAAAAGTTGCTGAAAATCGGAGCGCAGTTCAATAAAAGCGGATACTACGCCGTCGAATATTGCGACGACGAGGGGACATGCACGGGATGCGCGCTTTGCGCTGAGATGTGCCCAGACGCGGCAATTGAAGTGTGGAAGTAGGGAAATCGGAAGTTCATCCGGTCTTCATAAAGCTGGAACCTAAATTTGACAGGGGAATGGATCATGGCAAAAGTGTTGATCACCGGTAACGAAGCGCTTGCCGAGGCGGCTGTCCGGGCCGGGTGCAAACGCTATTTCGGGTATCCCATCACCCCGCAGAACGAAATCCCGGAATTTATGTCCCGTCGACTGCCTGAAATGGGTGGAACCTTTATCCAGGCAGAGAGCGAGATCGCGGCTATCAACATGGTCTACGGCGCCGCGGCTGTGGGAGAACGGGCCATGACCTCTTCGTCCAGCCCTGGCATCAGTCTCATGCAGGAAGCGCTGTCGTTTATGGCAGCATCGGAACTGCCAGCGGTAATCGTCAACATGCAGCGCGGCGGCCCCGGACTCGGGAACATCGCACCGTCGCAGGCAGATTATTTTCAGGCGGTTAAAGGCGGTGGTCATGGCGATTATAAACTTCTGGTTTATGCTCCCTCGACAATCCAGGAGATTGTCGATCTGACTGTGAAGGCTTTTGACAAAGCCGATGAGTACCTTAATCCGGTGATGATCCTCGGCGACGGGGTGCTGGGACAGATGATGGAGCCCGTAGAGTTTCCCGAGATCGAACCCAGGCTGGTGGAAAAATCCTGGGCTCTCACAGGAGCAAAGGGCAGGCCAGGACAAGTCATACGGTCACTTTTCATGCTCCCTGGAGAGGATGGGGTTCTGGAGCAACGGAACTACCTCTTGAAGGCAAAATACGACCGTATGGCCGAGCTGGAAGTGCTCTGCGAGACCTCGCTGACTCAAGACGCCGAGATTGTTCTGGTTGCCTTCGGTACATCGGCGCGCATAGCCAAAAGCGTCATATCTCTTGCCAGAGCAGAGGGGATTAAGGCCGGTCTTGTCCGCCCGATAACGCTGTTCCCTTTTCCCGAGAAAATCATCTCGGAGATTGCGGAACAATCGGTGCGGATTCTGGTGGTTGAAATGAATATGGGGCAGATGGTGGAGGATGTACGGCTGGCAGTGAATGGCAAGGCGCCCGTCTCGTTTTACGGAAGGCCGGGTGGCGCTGTACTTGCGGTTGAAGATGTTCTGTGCGCCGTCCGGAACTGCATGCGCAACGACATAGGAGTAAGGATGCATGCGGGTTGCGACTAAAACGGAAACTACCAGAAAGGGAACCTCTCATGTCCAAAATAAAAACCATACTCGATCTGATCGGGAACACACCCATGGTTAAACTGACTCGCATTGTGGGCGCTGGCGATGCGGAAATCTGGGCGAAACTTGAGGGGTGTAACCCCGGCGGAAGCGTGAAGGACCGACCCGCCCTTGCCATGGTCGCAGATGCGGAAATGAAGGGAAGGCTTAAAAAGGGGATGAAGATTGTGGAGCCCACGAGCGGCAATACAGGGATCGGGCTAGCCATGGTAGCCGCGGTCAAGGGGTATCCCATCGTTTTGACCATGCCCGAGACCATGACCATCGAGCGCCGACAGCTGCTCCAAGCATACGGCGCGGAACTGGTCCTAACCCCCGGGGACAAAGGCATGCAGGGAGCCATTGACCGGGCGAAGGAGATCGCCGCATCGGGCAGGGAATATTTTATGCCTCAGCAGTTCGCGAACCCCGCGAATCCAATGGTTCATCGCAGGACAACAGCAAAGGAAATTCTTAAATTTATGGGTGGGAAGCGCATCAGCGCCTTTGTCGCCGGCGTGGGCACCGGTGGAACCATCACCGGCGTGGGGGAAACGCTCAGGAAGCAGTTCAAGGACATAAAGATCTTTGCCGTTGAGCCAGCCTCCTCGCCAGTGCTTTCGGGTGGAAAGTCCGGTGCGCACAAGATTCCCGGTCTCGGCGCCGGGTTTGTGCCGAAGATTCTGAACACGCGTGTGTACGATGAGGTGATCCCGGTCGCGAACGAACAGGCAGCTGAGACCACACGGCGGCTCGCCCGGGAGGAGGGCCTTCTCGTGGGGATTTCATCTGGAGCGGCCTGCTGGGCGGCTCTCCAGATTTCCGCCCGCTTAGGAAAGGGAAAACGCGTTGTGGTTGTGTTCCCCGATGGCGGTGAGCGCTATCTGACTACCGGCGTATTCGAGCGGAAGAGCGGCGTATAGGAACATGTACGGGGAAAAGGAATCCATCAGGGCATTATTGATCCGAGTGAAGAATATCCTTACCCGCCCTCAGGATGAGTGGCGGGTAATCAGGGACGAGCCTAAAACGTATTCGGGTATCATCTTCCGCTATGTCGCCATCCTCGCCGCGATTCCGCCGGCTGCGGCCGTCATAGACGGGATTGTCTTCGATGCTCCCCCCCCGCAGAACGCTCTCCTAGCGTCTCTCAGCCGCCTTCTCTTACAGGATGTAATGTGGTACGGCATCTCTATCATTAATGTTGTGATTACCGGAGCGATTATTACGGCTGTTGTCAGGGCATCGGGATCGCGATGGGGCGGTCTCCAGGGATTAAAGATCGCCGCATACTCCTTCACCCCGCTCTTTATGGCTGGAGTACTCGCTGTTATCCCGGGGATGAACTGGATAGTTTATGCTGCGATCCTTTACAGTGTCTATCTCGTCTACCTCGGAATCATCGGTCTCGCGGACACAGGGAGAAAACAGGCTATAGGGTATGCCGTCGTGTCGTTTTTCTCCGCATCGGTTTTTCTCGGTATTATGAACCTCTTTGAATATTTTTTTGAAACCACGTTATTTAATATGATTGTTTCTTGATTTTTTGGCATAAGCATGAAACCAATCTACCTCGATTACAATGCAAGCACGCCTGTGGCTCCCCGGGTGTTTGAGGAGATGCTGCCCTACTTGCGGGAAAAGTACGGCAATCCGTCCTCAAGCCACGCCTTCGGCATCGCCTGCCGGGCCGGGATAGAGCAGGCGCGGGAGCGGCTGGCGATCCTGCTGGGATGCGATGCTTCGGAAGTCATCTTTACCAGCGGCGCTACAGAGTCGAATAACATGGTGATCAAGGGGATCGCAAAAGCCGCCGGAAAAGGGAAGCACTTCATCACTTCTCGGATAGAACACCCCGCAGTGCTGGAGCCCTGCAGACACCTTGAGCGCTTCGGGTATCGCGTGACCTATCTGCCCGTTGATCGATTCGGCATAGTGGATCCGGCTGATCTCGAGAAGGCTATCACGCCGGACACGGCGCTGGTGACGATCATGCACTCAAACAACGAGGTTGGGACGATCCAGGATATTGGAGAGCTTGCGCGGATCGCGACAGCACGCGGTGTTCTCTTCCATACTGATGCGGCGCAGAGTGTGGGCAAGGTGCGTGTGCAGGTCGATGACCTGGGCGTAGATTTTTTGACCGTTGCAGGCCATAAGTTCTATGCGCCAAAGGGCGTCGGCGCCCTGTATATTAAAAGCGGAAAGAAACTTCCGCCCCTGCTGCACGGAGCCGGACACGAACGGGGGTTTCGCCCCGGCACGGAGAATGCCGCCTTTATTGTTGGCATCGGAGAGGCCGCCATGATCGCGGCGCCGATAATCGAGAGCGAGGGCGCCCGCCAGGTCTTGCTTGGGAAGAAACTCTATCAAGGCTTGAGGCAGGCAGGTTTCGAGGTGCATCTGAACGGCCACCCCGAGAAAAAGCTCCCAAATACATGGAATATCAGCTTCGGGGGATTTGACGCCGTTTCAATCATGGAAATGCTCGCAGGTGTAGCAGTCTCTCCCGGCGCTGCATGCCACGGTGATCTTATTGAGCCGTCTCATGTACTTGCCGCGATGGACGTAGTCCGCGACCTCGCGCGGGGGGCGATCCGATTCAGCCTGGGCAGGGAAACGACGGAAACCGAGATCGATGAAGTCATTGCCCGATTGGCACAGGGCTTGAATAGATAATGGGGAATGTGAACAGGGGTTGACGCATGTCAGGCGAAACCATACTCATCGTTGATGATGAAGAAAGCGTCCGAAAAAGCCTCGCGGATGTTATGCGCGATGAGGGCTATGATGTCGTGACTGTGGCGTCGGGCAGGGAGGGGATCGACGCACTCAACGAAACTCAGCCCTCACTGGCGCTTCTTGATATTGCCATGCCTGAAATGGACGGGATCGAGACGCTACGGAGAATACGAGAGGTCCGGCCGGACCTGCCAATCATCATGGTTACGGGCCACGGCACGATCGAGACAGCGGTCAAGACCACGAAGATGGGCGCCTACGATTTTATCGTAAAACCGCCGGAGCTTCAGCACCTCACGCTCGTTGTGAAACACGGGATCGAGGAATCGCGGCTCCGCGAGGAAAACGAATCGCTCCGGCGGAGCATCGAACGGCGGAGCGAGATCGTGGGAGAGAGCGGTAAAATCCA
>Ga0335081_10009553_pt1 | contig 15628 bp, 17 predicted proteins | sample Lox_Sample_35_FD_206713 | JGI IMG/M metagenome (GOLD analysis project Ga0335081, IMG submission 206713) | Soil microbial communities from Loxahatchee National Wildlife Refuge, Florida, United States - Lox_Sample_3.5 | ecosystem: Environmental > Terrestrial > Soil > Wetlands | place: USA... | reverse complement strand
CCAAACCCACCGGGCTGCCGAAAAACAATCCGGCCACCGAGGCTGCCAGACCTCCGGACTGTTGCATCTGTGTGCTCTGTGGTGCGAGAGGGTCGTATGCCTTGGCGGATGGCATCAAGGCATTCAACAGGGTCGTGGCCTGCTGGTTGCTGCTTGCCTTGCTGTTCAGCTTGGGCAGAGCCACACCGTACTGCGAAGAAAAACCCTGGAGCGCAGCGTCCGCGCCGCCACCCGTTTGTTCCGCATCGGCGAGTTCCTGGATCAGCGACTCCACTTCCGAAGTCTGCTCCGCATAATCAGCCAGTTCGGTCAGAAGGCCCTGGTCGCGCTTCACCAGCGACTTCACCTTTCCCATGTTCAGCCCTTGTGGCCCGAAGATCAGCGCGATCACTCCGGGGCTTTTCGGCATCGCCCACTCCTCGGCGATCGCAGCCTTGCGCGGTTTCAGCGCGATCAGATCGCCGTCCGAACTGGGAACCAGAAGCGCAGCGATTTCGGCCTTGCCTGCCAGGCGCACCGGAATGTGAACGGGATTCCAAACCAGGTGCGCACCCGCGGGAACCACTGAGACGGACTTGAGGGGCAACCCCGACGGGTCTTTAGGACGACGCACCGCGATGCGAAACGTGCCCAGCGAAGATCCGCCCGCACAGGCGCGCGGTGTCGCTGCGAACGCAGGCGCCGCGAGCAGAAAAGCCGCAATAGGGAGGAGTGCCACTTCTGTTCCGATGCCTGCGCAGGCCAAAAAGTCGAAAAGCAGCCAGGTCGCGATTGCAACGCGAACGAACGCGAGTGTTGACCCGTTCCCCTCCCGCGTTCGTTCGCGACCCTGGCGGCCGAGTGGTGTTACTTTTGCGCCAGCGCGGCAATGTGGATGCGCCGGTTCCGCTGCCAGCAGGACTCGTCGTGCTCGTCACATACGGGCTTCTCCTTACCGTAGCTAATGGTGTTGAGCTGCGCGCTGGGGATGCCCACCTGAACCAGGTAATCTTTCGCGGCCTCGGAGCGCTCCTGGCCCAGCGCCATGTTGTACTCGGCGGAGCCTCGTTCGTCGCAGTGGCCCTCGATGGTGAGCTTGTAATCCGGATAGTCTTTCAGGATGTCGCGCAGTTCCGTGGAGTCGGCCTGCAAGGCCTTGATGGCGTCGGGACGCAAGGTATGCTTATCGTAGTCGAAATAGGCGTCCTCGATCCGGGCAAGCAGGGTATCGATCCGCGCGCGAGTGACGGCGTTCGGATAGTGTGGCTGTGGGGTGACGGGCGCTGGAGTTGGCGTCCTGGCGACGACCGGCGCCGCATGCGCTGCCGGCTGCTGATGGGGCGCCGCCGGGGCCGTTGGCGCGGGCGGCGGTGGCGGCGGAGGCGGTGCCGCTACCTTCTTCTTTGCGCACCCCGCGGCGATCAGGGCCACCACGGCCACTGCCAGAATGACCGACTTTTCAGAACTCTTCATGGAAACTTCCCTCCTTCTCTGTGATAACTTCTCCACGCCGCGAATCCTATCCTGTCCGGACAGGATTCTTCGCTGAGGCCGCTTTGACTACACTAAAATCTGGAGGGACAGCGTGCCGCAATCTACGTCCCGGTCGGCCGATGCCGACGACCGCCTGAGCGGGGCGCCGCGCCGCAAGCCTCCGTGGCTGGTGCTGTCGCTGGGCTTCGGAGGCCTGTTGCTCTTCATCCTGGCGGCTGCCACCGGCACCCTCCTCGTTCTCAACCGCGTTCGGCAGGAGGAAACCACCATGCGCCAGGCGTTTCTCGGACGCCTGGGCGCGCTCGACCAGATCCGCGCGGGCATCTACCTCTCCGGCACCTACGTGCGCGACTTTTTGCTGTCGCCCGATTCCAGCGGGGCACAGGCTCAAATCGCACGCCTGTCTGGCCTGGAGCGGGAAACCCGCGCGGCGTTGGATGCTTACTCCCGCACCATGGAGGCCGAGGAGCGCAAGCCCGTCCAGGATTTGCAATCCGAAATCGACGCATACTGGCGCGTGCTGGACCGCACCGTCGCCTGGACCCCGGAAGAGCGCAGCCGCCTCCGCTACTCCTTCTTTTATGACGAGCTGGTTCCGCGCCGCACCACCATGCTGCAGATCGCCGATCGAATCGCGGCCGTCAACGAGCGCGGATTGAACCGCGCCGAAGACGAGCTGACGGCTTCGTCCGATCGTTTGCGCCGATCATTGATGCTGACTTTCGCCATCACCCTGGCCGGCGGCCTGGTGCTGGCGCTTGTTACCATCGGGCACACGCTGCGGCTGGAGCGCGAACTGGAACATCGTCTCGAGGAAAACGCGCGGGCCCGCGGCGACCTGCGGGAACTCTCCGCCCGGCTCCTGCGCACGCAGGAGAACGAGCGCCGCAGCCTGGCGCGCGAGCTGCACGACGAAGTGGGCCAGTCGCTCTCCGCCATCCTCATGGAAGCGGAAAGCGCAGCGTGCGCCGAGGAGCCCGTAGAGATCCGTGAGCATCTGGCGTCCATCCGCACCCTCGCGGAAAAGACCGTCAACGAAGTGCGCGACTTGGCGCTGCTGCTGCGGCCCTCCATGCTCGATGATTTCGGACTGGTGCCCGCTCTCAACTGGCACGCGCGCGAAATGGCCAAGCGGACCGGGCTCAACGTCATGGTGTCGGCCGACGACACCACAGATGACCTGCCCGACGAGCACAAGACCTGCATCTACCGCCTGGTGCAGGAAGCCGTGAACAATTCCGCGCGCCATGCCAGTGCCCGCACCGTGGAGGTAGTGGTCACACGCCAGGGCCAGCAGGTGCGACTTTCTGTGCGCGACGATGGCGCCGGCTTCGATACGCGTTTCGTCCGCGGGTTGGGCCTGCTCGGCATGGAGGAACGCGTGCGGCGGCTCGGCGGCAGGCTCCAGATCGATTCGCAACTCGGCCGCGGAACCCTGGTGGAGGCCGCCTTGCCCGTGGTGGAACTGGCGGCGAAAAACGGACACGATGCCCATTCGCATTCTCTTGGCTGACGATCACGCGGTGGTGCGCGACGGCGTGCGCGCCCTGTTGGAGAAGCAGGCCGACATGGCCGTGGTGGCGGAAGCCGGCGACGGGCGCGAAGCGGCTCGCCTCGCCGAGGAGTGCGCACCCGACGTCGTCGTTATGGACATTGCCATGCCCAACATGAACGGCATCGAAGCCACACGGCGAATCCTCATCGCTCACCCTCGCGCCGCCGTCGTCATCCTCAGCATGCACCAGGACGAAAGTTACGTGCTGCGCTCGCTGAAAGCCGGCGCCAAGGGTTATCTGCTGAAGGATTCGCTGCGCAGCGACGTGGTCGAGGCCATCCGTGCCGTGGCCCAGGGACGCTCCTTCCTCACGCGCAAGGTCAGCCGCATGATGCAGGAGGACTACATCCGCGAGATCGAGCAGCGCGGGCTTGACGATAGCTACGACCTGCTGACCGACCGCGAGCGGGAAGTCCTGCAGTTGGCTGCCGAGGGCAAAGCCAACAAGGAAATCGCCGGCATGCTGAACATCAGCCTGACTACGGTGGAGACGCACCGCACCCACATCCTCCAGAAGCTCGGCCTTCACAGCATTCCGGATCTGATCCTCTACGCGGTGCGCAAAGGGATTATCTCGTAGACAGCCAGTCCAGGCTTGAGGCGGTGGCAGGCGATTGGCACGGGTGCCGGTGATGAGCCCCAAAGAAACGTGCCCGCCTGGAGGCTCGGGACCACCCAGGCGGGCGCCACTCGTCCCGTCACGACGCGGTCTGAGACCGCCTTGCAGGCGAGTCTGTCGATCCGGCCAGTTCTGCTGAGAGGTGGTTCAGCAGCCCGAAACGCGAGTTGGTGAAACTCGCGCCTGGCCTTCCGGGTGTAGCCGTTGCCATCACGGCGCCGGAGACGCGGAAGGAGAGCGGCCGGGAAAGTAGCCGCCCTCCTTTTTCAATGAACAAGGCCGGGCTTTGCGTCCCCCGAATCCAGCCTTGTCCTCAAGCCCCTCGTTGGTCGCCACAAGAGGGTCGCATTGGTCATTCCAGCCAAACGATCCCCGCATACAACGCCACAAAGACTAATGCGGTTACCGCCAGCACGCCCGCGTAGCGGAGCAAACAAGCAACCGACAGCCACCGCTGCCCGGAACTGTGGCTGATCTCTTCCTTCAAGCTCGTGAACATACCTCTACCTCCGGAGGCCGAAATTGGACTCCTTCAGTTTCACCAGGCTGCTCATGCCGCCTGGCCGCCCAATGGTGCCATGCCAGGTCGAGGCTGCGCGCCAATTCGCTCTGCACCAGCGGCGCGGCCAGCAGGTCATACCCGCCCAGGTTCAAAACTTCGGCCCATAGCCGCTCATCCGCCAGGCGGGACACAACAATAAGAGCCGGCGGCTCGTCCATAGTGGCCGCCGCAGCCGCCAAGTCCCGCCAGGAACCATCCGGAAGATCCTGGGCACACAGCACCACGTGGATCAGGCCTCGCTTTATCAACGCCAAGGCCGCTTGCCAGCCCGCTACCCGGTGGACTTCGAAGCGCTCCCCGAGCGGCGGCACCCAATCGCCTCTTATTCCTTCGACCGAACCGACTAACAGCAGCACCGGGCCACAACGGCGGGACAGGGTTCGCATTTCCAAAGCCTGGTGGCGATGCCGGCGCTTCACACCCGAACCTACGCAAATGCCGGGCCAATCCGCTCCGACCCGCCGGCCGCCCCAGGAAGCGCTGCTGTGTTTGACTTTGTTGGCGCAGAACTTGTCGCCGCAGCCGGTTCGTCCCCGCCAACCTCCGCCGTGAGTTCGGCGCCTCTGTCCCTTTTGGGTTCGGCAGCCCTCTCCGGCGTACCAAATGGGACACCCTGAACCCGAACTGACCCATTTCAAGGCGCTTGCGCGCGGCAACAGACATGCCTGTCGGAAGGCATGCGATGCCCAGCTTGTGCAACGGATCTGAAAGCGGAAGACCGGCACGGCATTCAGGTAGCAGCATGCCAGCAGTGTGGAGGCATCTGGCTGCAGCGTGGCACCCTGGTGCGCATCATCGACCGTGCCTTGAGCTTGATCGACGAGGATTTGCCCCGTGAATTCACGCCGGACGCTCGCTACCACAACTTTCTGCACGACCGCGGCTACGGCGGCAGCGGGAAGCGGTCTTCCTCCACGTTCTTCCACGACTGACCGGCCTGGGCGGCGCATGCGAGTTTAGAACGAGGTCAATAACATGAAGATGAAGATTCTGTGCGTCCTGATCCTGGCGATGTTCGGGCTGACCGCCACCGCAGCCGATGAGAAAATGGCCGGCAAGAAGTATCGCATCTCCATCCATAAGGCGCTCCGTGTGGGCACTTCGGAACTGCAGCCCGGCGAGTATCACCTGGTACTCGGATCGCCCAAAGTCCGCTTCATGCCGCTTGCTTCCGGAGAAGCGATCGAGGTAGAAGCTACGGTCCATTCGGTCGAACAGAAGTTTTCCGACACTTTGATCACTTCGTCGCGCATCGAGGGCCGTGAGAAGCTTCGCGAAATTGCACTGGGCGGCACTAGAACCAAGGTTGCCTTCCCGTGAGTCCAACCCCCGGATTTCGTTAGGCCTGGCCAATTGGCGGCCATCGAGCGGCGCAGGCTCCCCGTGGAGCTGCGCCGCAAACCGATTGGCACTGGCGCCACATCCGGATAAACTGGGGATGGTATCCGAATTGAAGATCGCGCTCCGGCTCCCCGCCGAGTCTCATACTGCAGTTGTCCGTTGGACCGCCATTCTGGCAGGGATTCTGTTTGGTGGCGGGCTGCATTACCTCACCCCGCTCAGCTTGCCGCACTGGCATAACATCCTGCAGCACCTCTACTACCTCCCGATCGTTTTCGCGGGAATGTACTTCGGCTGGCGCGGCGGATTGGCGGCAGGTCTGTTGGCTGGCCTGTCGAGCCTTCCGTACTCTTTCCGCCTGATGGGCGTGACGCCCGCGTACGCCAGCGATCAACTGCTGGACATCGTCGTGTTCTGCGGAGCTGGCGTTTTCACCGGTTTTTTGGCGCAACGGGACAGAGAGCACCGCATGGCTCTGGAGCGGACCACCACAAAGTTGACCGAGGTCTATAAAGAACTGCAGGACAGTTTCGAGAGGGTCAAGAGAGCGGAACGGTTGTCGGCGGCAGGCCAATTGTCCGCCGGATTGGCGCACGAGATCCGAAACCCATTGGCCAGCCTGGCTGGGGCCGCGGGAGTCCTGCGCAGAGGACAGGTGCCGGACCAAACCCGTCTGGAGTGCGTCTCCATCATCGAGAAGGAATGCGAGCGGCTGAACCAGCTCTTGTCGCAGTTTCTGGATTTTGCACGCCCGCGCCCGCCACAATATCGGGAGGCAGATCTCCGCTCGATTCTCGAACCGGTGGCCGACCTCGCCGCCCACGCGGCTGGTTCCAAGCAGGTTAGGATCCGTCTGGATCTCGCTCCCGAGTTGCCCGCCATCGAGTGCGACCCGGAGCAGATCAAACAGGCCGTGCTGAACCTGCTGATCAACGCGGTGCACGCGTCCGCGTCCGGCGGCGAGGTGGTTGTGGCCGTCCGCGCGAGCAACGGCCGGATATCGATTCAGGTCCAGGACCAAGGCTCGGGAATTGAACCAGAGCACATGAACCGGATCTTCGACCCCTTCTTCACTACCAAGGAAGCCGGGACCGGGCTCGGCCTGTCGGTGGTGCACCAGATTGTGGAGCAGCACGGCGGCACCATAGCGGCGGAGCCGAACTTGCCGCGTGGCGCCATCTTCCGCATCACGCTTCCGCGATGGCAGGGAACAGCCCGATGAATCACCGCTCGATCCTGGTTGTGGACGATGACCAGAGCCTCCGGCGCGTCATGCAGATTCAGTTGGAGGAAATCGGTTGCGACGTGGTGACCGCTGCGAACGGGCAGGAAGCCCTCGACATCCTGTCATCACGCGCCTTCGCCGCCGTGCTCACCGATTTGAAGATGCCGGGCATGTCGGGCCTCGACCTGCTCCGGCGCGTCCGCCGGGATCATCCGGGAACCGTGGTGCTGGTGATCACGGCTTACGGAACCGTCGAATCCGCGGTGGCGGCCATGCGGGAGGGCGCGTACGACTATCTCACCAAGCCAATCGACTACAGCCAGCTCGCCATCGTGGTGAACCGTGCCGTGGAACACCATCACCTTGTGGAAGAGGTTCGCCACCTGCGCACGACTCTCGACCGCAAGTACGGCTTTGAAAGCATCATCGGGCGCTCGCCGAACCTGCTGCACGTGCTCGACCTGGCGTCCCGCGCTGCGCATAGCGATTCCACCATCTTGATTCATGGCGAAACCGGAACCGGAAAGGAGCTGCTCGCCAAGGCCGTGCACCGCAACAGCCGGCGCAAAGATGGCCCCTTTGTGACCATCAACTGCGGCGCCATTCCCAAAGACCTTCTGGAATCGGAGTTGTTCGGCTACTGTAAAGGCTCGTTCACCGGCGCGACGGGCAACAAGCCCGGCAAGGTGGAGTTGGCCGACCGCGGCACTCTCTTCTTGGACGAGATCGGGGAGTTGCCGCCGGAATTGCAGGTAAAGCTGCTGCGCCTGATTCAGGAAGGGCAGATCGACAAGGTGGGCGCCACGCAAGCCCTGGAGGTCGACGTCCGGATCATCGCGGCGACACACCGCAACCTTCAGGCCATGATCGAGGACGGCGGGTTCCGGCAGGACCTCTATTACCGGCTGGCAGTCATCACATTGGAATTGCCGCCTTTGCGGGAACGGGCTGAAGATATCCCGGAACTGGTCCAGAATCTCTTTGTCAAGATCAAGGCTAAGCATCAGCGCGACGCTCTGAAACTGCCGTCTTCGCTCCTCGCCTATTTCTGCGGCTACGCCTGGCCCGGTAACGTGAGGGAACTCGAAAACCTCATCGAACGTCTGGTTGTGCTCACGATCGGTGATGAGGTGAGGCTGGCGGATTTGCCCGATTTTCTGCGAGCGGAGCGGCCGGCGCTGGAGGCGCTGCACCTGGTCCTGCCTCCACAGGGCATCAGTCTGGAGGCCGTGGAGAAAGAACTCATCCTGCGCGCGCTGGCCAAGTTCGGGGGCAACCAGACGCACGCCGCGCGGTATCTCGACATCAGCCGCCGTACGCTGATCTATCGCATGGAGAAGTACGGCATCCGGAGAGAGGTTGCTGAGCCGGCTCAGGAAACTGACTGATACTGGTCGTCACGGATCGCTACGGTTTCGAGCGCGTGCGCCAACTGCTCCCGCAGTTTCTCAAGCGGCCCCGCGGTTCCCGCCGGCAATGCAGCGCCAGTGATCGCGGCGGGGTTCAACCAGTGGACCATGGTCTCGGAGCCATGGCTCGAAACCACCACGTGTAGCGGCAGGAGAGCGGCGGCCGACCGGTCCAGCGCTACTGCCTCCAGTAATAAGTACGGAGAATCCACCAGCAGGATGCGGCAGGGGGCAAAGCCCAGGCCCAACTGCCGTTTGATCCGGTCTGAGACGTCCAGTTCCGCAATAATGGCCAGGTCGGTGGCGGCAATTGCTTGTCGTATCGTGTGCAGTGCTTTCACGAAGGGTTCCGGCATCCTGCAAGCCGCAACTGCGGCCTGGCGGTTCATAAGGCTATCTCACGATCTTGAGCCGCACGCAGGCTGCCATTCTGCGGAATGCGGCGGCGGCGCTGAAAACAGTATCGGCTTTGGCCGTTTTGGCGATTGGGGGCTTCCGGAGTGTACCTTCTGGGCGATTCCGTGTCGGGATCAGATCACAATCCGGTTGGTCTCCAGCTTGCATGGTCAGTTTCAGGGGCCCCGGATGAAACCTCTCAGCCGCTCGATTTACCGCGCAATTCTGACCATCAGTTTGGCGACGGTGGCGGCGCCACACCTGTCGGGGGCTCCCCAGGACAAGAAAAAGGATCCCGAACAGATCGGAAATCGTGGTGTCGGCGCCGGCCTCAACCTTTACAGCCTGGAGCGGGAGCTTGCTCTCGGCCGGCAACTGGCTCAGGAAGTGGAGCGGGAGGCCCGTATGATCGAGAATCCCCACGCGGCGGAATTCGTCAACCGCGTAGCCCAGAACCTGGCGCGGAATTCCGATGCCAAGGTTCCCGTCACCGCCAGGGTGATCGACAGCAACGAGGTGAACGCCTTCGCCCTGCCCGGCGGATTCTTGTTTGTGAATACGGGCCTGATCGTGGAGGCGGAAAATGAAGCGGAACTAGCCAGCGCCCTGGCTCACGAAATTGCTCATGTTGCGGCGCGCCACGGCACGCGGCAATCGTCCCGGGGGGAGGTTGCCCAGATAGCCAGTCTCCCCCTGATCTTTCTCGGGGGTTGGGCGGGACTGGCGGCGCGCCAGGGCAGCGGACTGGCTATTCCTCTCACGTTCCTGAAGTTCTCGCGCGGATTCGAACGGGAGGCAGACATGCTGGGCTTGCAGTACCTGTACAAATCCGGCTACGACCCTCTGGCTGCGGTAGATTTCCTGGAACGCATCGAAGCGCTGGAGCGCAAGAAACCCGGTACACTGTCGGATCTCTTCCGCTCGCATCCGAAAACGTCGGATAGAATCAAGGCCATCCAACAAGACATTCGGGACCTGCTCAAGCCGCGGCCCCTGTACGTGGTCAGCACGGCGGAGTTTGCGGCGGTTCGGCAGGAACTGAAGCACGCGCAAGCTCGCCGGAAGCCCGACCCCGCAGGGACGGGTCCGACTCTGCGCAGGCCATCCGAACGCGGCACGGAGCCTGCGGACGGCAAGGGCGCGTCAGATGAGCGGCCCGCGCTGCGGCGGAAATAACTGACTCGGCCTGCTACGCCGTGGCTACCAGGGGCGCGTCAATGGCATTCAGAACGCGGCCCAGCAATTGCGAACGGCGGAAGGGTTTCCTCAGAAAACCGCGCGGCTGCCCGGAGGGACCAACCGCGTGGATGGTCTCGGGTTCATCTTGGACGGATGTAAATAGGATTCGAATGCCCGGTTGGCATTCGTACAGCTGCTCGACCAGTTCGTGGCCGTTCCCGGGAATGGCTGTGTCGACTATTGCAAGCTGAATGGGCCTGGTCTGCTTCCGGCAGGCCTCAATCGCTGCAGACCTGTTGCCGGCCGTCAGGACCTCGAAGCCGGCCTTCTCCAACGTGGATGAGACTACTCGCAGAACTTTCTCTTCGCCATCTGCCACAAGGACACGGGCGCTTTGCCGCTCATGCGTGCTCATAGGAGTAACCATTGTATCTCTTGGTGCAGTGGTTTGCCCTGGGGTGGTGTAAAGGCTGTCACACAATCGCGGAAGTGAAAGGGCCGGCAGCGTTTGGCGGGGGATACATCCCGGTAGGAGTCCGCTCCAGAATATCGTCCAGTACTTGGGGAATCTCGTACACCGCGGTGTTTCGCGTAGCCGCGGCTCGAGCACGGAACTGGCGATATCGCTCCGGCTTCAGCAACTCGCGCACGGCGGCGGCAATGTGGGAAAAGTTGCGAACCACCATCCCCACTCCCTGCTCCTCGATCCATTCCGCGTTGTAGCGCTCGTGGACCAGGGTCCAGACATTTCGCTCCACAATCACCGGCAGGCCCATTGCCAGGGCTTCGCTGATCGATCCGGGACCCGGCTTGCCAATGAAGAAGTCCGCCAGGGCCATGTAGTACGGGACATCGCGAGTGAAGCCTTCCACGAACAGCGGAATGCGTTGCGGCAGCGCGCGGATTTCCGCCGCCGCCGCTTCATTGCGCCCGCACAGCAGGATCAACTGCACTCCGCTCGATTGGCGGTTCAACAACCGGGCTATTCTGACCATCTCCACCGACCCCTGGCCTCCGAACAGAACCAGCCCCGTGGGAATGTTCGGACGTAGACCCAACCGCTCCCGTTCCGCTCCACGGTCCAAGGCCGGCGGCTTGTAGAACATCGGGTTCAGGATCATCCCCGAGGTCCGCACGATGCGCGATTCCTGCAACCCCAGCGCGCGTGCTTGGCGCACAGCCTGTTCCGAACCGCAGATCACGTATTGATCCTGCCGCTCGATCCAGAAGTTGGGAGGATAGTCGGCGATATCAGTGAGTATCGTCACGAACGGCGTTCCCGGCCATGTGCGGTCCAGGGCTTCCTTGAGGGCGCGATTGTAATGCGGAATGAGCGATACCACCATATCGGGGCGATTCGCCGCCCAGTGCCGCGTGAGTTCCTGGACCTGCGCTCGGTGCAACATTCGGATGACCAGGTGCATCACCGGAACGATCTGTGCGGTGCCGAGAGTCCAGCCCCGCCGCAACATGATGTTGTACACATCCTGAAACGGGATGCCGACCGACTTGCGGATGAAATCGATCGTGTTGAGCAGATCTTGAATGCACAGCGACCGCAAGTCCCAAGGGCGCTGTTGCTGGCTGATGACTTCGGTCAGTGCCGTCGCGGCGGCCCGATGTCCGCCGCCCGAATCGATGTAGATCAGGTCGATCTTGCGGCGCATGACGCTTCCTCCATTGGTACTAGCGACGTTCCGGATGAGAATGGTCCAACTCGCCGGGAGTCGAGGCCGCCGACACTACCAGCGCGCGTTGCGTCGAGCAGTTGCGGCCGAGTCCTTCGCCGCGCTCGGCGCGGGCCAGGGTGGCAGCCGGTGTAAACGCGGCCAGAACCGGCCTGCCGATCCAACATTCGGGCGGATTCAAACCGAAGATCCACGCAATCGTAGCGGCGGTATCGAACGTGTAGACCGCGGCCTTCACTTCACCCGGCGCCACTTCCGGGCCGGACAGGAGCCACGGAATCTGGATTTCTTCCAGCGAGTTTTTTCCGTGGTTGCGCCCTTTCCCTCCGTGATCCGAGGTCACCAGGATGTACGTGGAATCGAGCGCTGACTCTTCCGCCAGCATGTTGAGGATCGTGCCGATGTATCCGTCGGCATCCGCGACTGCGCGATAATATGCCGGCGTCGCCCACCCCTCCGAGTGACCAGTGTGGTCGACGTTGTCCAGGTGGACGAACATCAGCGTGGGCCGGTTCTGCTTCCAGTAGCAGGCCGCCACTTCCGCGGTCCTCGCAGCGCCGTGTTCGTGCTGCATGACGTCGGGCGCGTCTTTCTCCACGAGGTTGGCAAAGCCGGGCCAATCGTGAAAGACGGCGATGCGGCTGTCCGGGCGCGCGGCGCGCAGCTCGTGGAAGATGGTCGGGAACATGCCTTCCGCATCGCGGCAGATTGGTTGAATTTCCACCATCTTGCGTAAATATCCATTGGAAGTGATGCCGTGCTGTTCCGGCCCGGCGCCATCGATCACCGAGGCCCAATTGGGGCTGCTCAGCGTGGGCATGACGCCTCGGGCGGTCAGCGTCCAGGCGGATCGCGACATCAGTTCGCGCAGGTGAGGCGCCTTCGCGTTGACCACTCCATCCACGCTCAGGCCATCCACTCCGATGACGATCAGATGCGCGCCGCCCACCGCATCCGGCGCTTGTGCGTAGCCGGCCGACAGGCACCAGAGCGACAGAAATATAGTTGCGCTTGCTCTCACTTAGCCCTCCTGTTCGTGAATAACACTTCAATAGTCGCGAACTGGTTACATTTTCGAGAAGCTTTTGATTTGGAGAGGACTGCCTGTGGAGCAAGCTGCCTGCCCTGCCGGAAGCCTTTTGCACGCACACTTCCCCTCACTCGCAGCCTTCCGGCCGGCCGCAATCGGAAGTGGGTCAGTGCGAAGCGCGCAACACCCTAACCATGTGCAACACAGGCCACAGGACCAGCACTGCCAGCAGGCATGCCGGCGTCACCGCGGTGTTGAGCGCAGTCTGGAAACCTTCCCGGATCGTTCTCGACACGGTACACCTCGCGGCGCTACCACCTCGATCCTACGCCGCGAATGTGAAACCACCGTGAACATTAAGTGAATGTTATGTTTTTTCGGCGGAACGTCACAGCGCCGCCGTGTACACGTCGAATCCCTGCTTGCCGAACAGCACGAAAGTGACCTGCCGGACACTCCCTTCCGCCTTCGCCAGGTGCGCTTTCACTTCGCGAATGGCGATGGCCGCGGCCGGTTCCAGCGGGTAGCCGTACACGCCCGTGCTGATCGCTGGAAAGCTGATGGTGGCGGCGCCGCGCTCCTCCGCCATGGCCAGGCACTGCCGATAGCACGACGCCAGCAGCTCCGCCTCGCCGTGCTTACCGTCGCGATATACCGGCCCGACGGCATGGAAGACGTACTTGGCGGAAAGGCGTCCCGCGCCTGTCGCCACCGCGCTGCCGGTGGGGCAGCGCCCGATGCTCGCCCGGATGGTATCCAGTTCGCGCATGATTTCCGGACCTCCCGCTCGATGAATGGCGCCATCCACTCCGCCGCCGCCGGCCAGCGCCGAGTTCGCCGCATTGACTATGCAATCCACCGCCACGCGCGTGATGTCGCCGTCCATCAAAACGATTTTCCGGTCCGTAGCGCTGATCCATTCCATACATCTATTACAATCGTTTTGTGACCAGGCGTGAACTTCTGGCGGCCGGTGCGGCATGCGCGTCCGCCTTGTGGGCACGCAGCCACTGGGATCGGTTCCGTGTGAGCGCCCTGACCGACCAGATCGGCAGCAATTCGGACGAGGCTATCGCCTTCGCGCACGAGTACGGCTTGCAGTTCGTCGAGATCCGCAACCGCCCGGGAACCAGCAAGGAGTACTTCCTCCTCACCGAGCCGGAAATCAAAGTCGATGCGCTGCGCTTCGTCAACGAGGGCATCAAGATCTCGTGCGTGAACACCAGCCTGCTGCGGTACGCCTGGCCGGAAAGCGAGCCGACGCTTCAGGCGCCCGAGGAACCCGATGCGCGCCAAAAACGCCTGGCTGCTGAAAAAGCCCGCTGGGACCGGCGCATGGAAGACCTGCACAAAGCCATCCGGTGCGCGCAGATCCTGGGAGCCGACAAGGTGCGGATCTTCACTGGCGCGCGGGTAACCGATCCCAGGACCATGTACCAGCGCATCGCCGACACGATCGGCGAGCTGGCGCTGGCGGCGGAGAAAGAGAAGATCTCCCTGCTGATCGAAAACGACACCGCCACCAACGCGGCTACTTCCACTGAACTGGCCGCGGTAATGAAGCTCATTCCCTCCAAGTGGGTGGGGATCGATTGGAATCCGCACAACGCCCGCGGGCTCGAACACCCGTTTCCGGACGCCTATCAACTGCTACCCAAGAAGCGGGTGCTCAACGTGCGGGTGCAAGCCGCGGGCTTGCTGCCGGACAGCGCGGATCGAGAGGACTGGAAATCGATCCTGCTGGCGCTGGATCGGGACGACTACAAAGGAAAGATCGGGCTGGAGACCCACATCTTCGACAGCACGCTGATTGCTGCCGCGCATTCTTCGATGGAGGAACTCATGCGCATCATTCGGGAGGTCTCGTGAAGAGCAGCTTTGCCATCGCATTCGCTATCGGGCTCGGCGTGGTCGGGCTGGTGGTCTGCGGCATCCTGTACATCAATGCCGGGGCGCACGTGGACTTACCTGGGAAATTCCTGAAAGTTCGAACCGTGTCCACCGGGGACGTCACTTCCGTCGCGGTGGTCGATTTCCGCATCACTAACCCGTCGGACTACCCGTTCGTAGTCCGAACCGTCTCCCTGATGCTGGAGAACAACGCTGGCGACCAGACGCCTGGCAGTGTCTCCTCCGAGATCGATGCCAAGCGGTTTTTTGACGGCACGCCTAGCCTGGGCGAGAAGTTCGAACCGACACTGATCACCATGGAAAAGGTCCCGCCCCGCACTACCGAGGATCGCATGGTGCTGGCGCAGTTCAACGCGCCGGAGTCCGTGCTGCAGTCCCGCAAGCGGTTCGTGGTCCGCGTCGAGGAGATCGACGGGAAGGTATTCGACATCTTGGAAAAGTAGACCGATCCCTCGCGGCCGATCGCTCACAACCGCCGCAGCACGGCGTAGTGCGGGTCGAGCGCCACCTTTAAGGGCGGCTGCTTGAGCGGCACGGTGAAGGTGATCGGATCGCTGGAAGTACGCACCCACTGCGTAATCGTCTGCCCGCGCGCCACCTGGATTTCCACCGGAACGAGCGCGGTAAACTCGTTGTCGACTTCCGATTGGGTCAGCGTTCCCACCAGGCGCAGGGCGGGAGCCTTGCCTTTCACCGAATACGTCAGTTTCAAGTTGGGAATCCCGGTGCCATACACCCACTGGTCGAAGAACGATTCGAGCTTGGGATCTTCCGCGTGGGGCGGCATGAACTGCGCTGCCAGATCCCGGAACGCTTCGGTGGTGATCTCGCGGTGATCGTAGCGCTTCATGGTCTCCGAGAGCATCGCCAGGAAGCGTTCGTCACCCATGCGGCGGCGCAGCATCTGGATGATCCAGGTCCCCTTGCCGTAAGTGATGGTCCGGTACGCGGCGGGCGTCTCCGAGTTTTCCAGGCGTACGCCGAACACGATGGGCCCGGCGGCTTCCGCGGTCTGTCCGCCCTGGTTCTTTGCCAGCAGCTCGCTCCGGTAGCTGTCCAGCAGCAGTTCGGCGGAATGCGGGCCTTTGCGCTTCTCGATGTACATCAGCGCCGACACGTTGGCCAGCGCTTCCATGAGCCACCCGTCGCGATAGAACGATGCCGTGACGCGGTTGCCCCACCACTGGTGCGCTACTTCGTGTGCTTCCAGCAATTCTTCAAAGTACAGGTCCTGCGTCTC
>Ga0335081_10009552_pt1 | contig 15628 bp, 8 predicted proteins | sample Lox_Sample_35_FD_206713 | JGI IMG/M metagenome (GOLD analysis project Ga0335081, IMG submission 206713) | Soil microbial communities from Loxahatchee National Wildlife Refuge, Florida, United States - Lox_Sample_3.5 | ecosystem: Environmental > Terrestrial > Soil > Wetlands | place: USA: Florida... | reverse complement strand
GAGCGCGATGGTCTGCGGGCCCGAATTCAGGGATTGTGCAGACGCCAAGGATGTGGCAGTGATCAGGGCCAGGGCGACCATCGCCACTGGTACACAGTGATTACGTAGCAATTTCATTGCGTGGGTTCCTCTCTACTCGCTTTGGCTGCTTGAATTCGCTGCCGCCGGGATGAGGGGCGTCCCGGTCAACCGACTCGGGGGAACGGAAGCGTTGGAGGCATTATTTCCGAAAGGCTTGTGTCAGCAAACGGTACGTGAGAATTAGAAATTCATTAATACCTTGGTAATCCAAAACCTGTGACCCGTGGAAACTGCTGAAAAAAAAGAGGATCTCTTCACCTGGTTCTAATCTGGCGCTTCCGTGGCGGTGGCTAGAAGGTGGGGGTGGCGCTTAGTTTGGCATTGAAAGTTTTGAAAAAGAAGCCTTGCGCGACACACACAAAGAGGGCGGAGCGTTCCGCCCTCTTAAGGTTCTGTTAAGACTCTGGGTCAGGCGCGGGCAGCAATTTCCGCCGGCGCGGTCGAAACCGGCGTCTTTACCTCTTCGCCATTGGCCTTCTGCCCGGCTTTGCGGATGTCAATCCCGCCCTTGAAGTAGGCCCCATCCTCGATCGAAATGCGCGCCGCCACCACGTCGCCAGTCAGCGAACCATCGCTGCGGATATCCACCCGGTCGCTGGCCGTCAGGTTGCCGCGCACCTTGCCCAATACGACAATTTCGCGGGCATTGATATTGGCTGAGACCACGCCATTGCGGCCAACCGTTACCCGATTGCCCGCCAGGTTGATGGAACCCTCCACCCGGCCATCAATATAAAGGGATTCCGAGCCGGTCACCTCGCCCTTGATCACCAGCGATTTGCCGATGGTGGCCTGGTCTGCCGCGCTGGTGGAAACCGGACGCGGCGCCGCCGCCGCAGGCTCACTCGCCGCCACGGGGGGCGCAGGCATCACCGGACGCTCCGGCTCATTCGGCCGGGCCGAGGGGTTGGGAGGCTGATTCGTGGGTTTCCACATGGCACAATAAATCCTTTCCTTGGGTTGAAATAGCTTGTCACTCCCGCATTTCGGTGACCAAACCGCATTGTACTCCGTTGCCGCCCGCGCGGTTCACGGAAATTCGCCGGCCCGTTGATGTCTAAGGTGATTCTTCCCATTGCCCTCTGGCTATCCCGCAGGCGGAACACTTCGGCTGCACCTTGAACTCTAGCTCTACGAAAAACATGCTCAGGAAGCTGGTACTTTCTTCCCGTTGCCTCCAATTCGGGAAACTCATTCCCCCTTTAGTACCGGCGCTGCCGTAAACTGAGAACTATCATCTGGCAACTGAGAACTGAAATTTCTCCGGGGACCTGCTCCTCCCCCGGTTCTGACGCTTGCTCCTCCCATGCTCTCTGACTCCGACATCCTGAGCAAGATCGAGCGCCAGCCCAAACATTCGGCCGGATTCAAGCAACTGGTGCGTGAGTTCGGCCTGCACGGCGAGGATCGCCGCCAATTGCAGGAGCGGCTGGAGAAGATGGTCCGTGCGGGACAACTCGCGGCGCTCGGTTCGGACCGCTATGCCATCCCCAAGGCCGCTGCGGGCAAAAATCTGGTCACAGGCAAGCTTGCCATGCACCGCGATGGCTTCGGCTTCGTCATACCCGACGCCAGTGCGCTGGATGATCGTCTGAAGTCGCGACTCGTCGGCGATATCTTCATTCCTCCGCCCGCCGTTGGCTCGGCCATGCACGGTGACCGCGTGCTGGTTGAGATCGGCGCCATCCGTCCCGATGGCCGCGCCGAAGGCCGCATTCTGCGCACCGTCAATCGCGCTCATGCTACGGTAGTCGGAACCTTCCACTACGGGCGCCGCCACAACTACGTCACCCCGATTGATCAGAAAATTGCCCAGGAGATATTGATCCCATTGGGTATGGAGATGCCCTCGGCGTCCTCGGTGGTTCATCCCGGTTTGACGAAGCCGAAGAGAAGCCAGACCAGGCAGCCTCACCGCGTCTTCGGCGAAGAGGCCGCCCGGCGCACCGAATGGACTGATCTCGAAGGCGTAGTCGTGGACGTCGAGATCACCGACTGGCCTACCGCTACCCAGAACCCGCGCGGCCGCGTCGTCGAAATCCTCGGCTACCCCGACGATTTCGGTGTGGATGTCGAAATCATCATCCGCAAATTTCACCTCCCGCACCATTTTCCATCCGAGGTCTTGGAAGAAGCGCAAAACATCGAGCCAGTCATCCCTGCCCCCGAGTTGCGCCACCGCCGCGACTTTCGCCACCTCCCTATCGTCACTATTGACGGCGAAACCGCCCGCGACTTCGACGATGCCGTCACCGTCAGCCGCCTGGAGAACGGCAATTACCAGCTTCAGGTCCACATCGCCGATGTAGCCCACTACGTCACACCCAGTTCCGCCCTCGATGACGAAGCCCGCCTGCGCGGCACCAGCGTTTATTTCCCCGACCGCGCCGTGCCCATGCTGCCGCTCGAGCTCTCCACCGATATCTGCAGTCTCCGCCCGCAGACCGACCGCCTGGTCATGTCATGCGTGATGGAGATTGACCATCAAGGCGAGATCGTCGGCTACGAATTGTCAGAAGGCGTAATTCATTCCGCTGAACGTATGACCTACACCGCCGTGAACGCCATTCTCGAAGGCGACCCCGCCCTGCGCCAGAGTTACGCGCGGCTGGTCGAAACCTTCGAGATGATGCGCGACCTCGCCCTCATTCTCAATCGCAAGCGCGAGCGCCGCGGCTCCATTGACTTCGACCTGCCCGAGCCCGTGATCGAGTTCGACGAAAACGGCCTGATGAAGAGCATCACGCGTTCCGAGCGCAACATCGCTCATCGCCTGATCGAGGAGTTCATGCTCTCTGCGAATGAGTGCGTGGCGCAGTATCTCGAAGACCACCGCATCGCCTCGCTCTACCGCATCCACGAGAAGCCAGACGCCAAGCGGGTTTACGATTTCGAAGTGATCGCCGCAACCTTCGGTTATTCGCTTGGCGTCGGCGCTCTGCCCATCCAGCGCATGCAGCTCAAGACCGACCGCCGCGCCAGCTACGGCACCGGCAAGCGTGCCCGAGAGATCGAGTTGCCGCAGGAAGTCCACATCACGCCGCGCATGTACCAGAAACTGACCGAGAAGATTGCCGGCAAGCCAGAAGAGCGAATTCTCTCTTACCTCATGCTGCGATCCCTCAAGCAGGCGCGCTATTCCGAAGAAAATCTCGGCCACTTTGCTTTGGCCTCGCCAACTTACACTCACTTTACTTCGCCCATCCGCCGCTACCCCGACCTGATCGTGCACCGCATTTTGAAGGGCGTGTTGGCTGAAAATGTGGGGCGGACGCCCGCGCAGGTGGAAGCCCACGGCTTCAGCCGCGGGAGCCAGGAGTCTGCCAATAGAGCCGCTTCAGGCCCCGTGGAGAAGCCTTCCCCCTGGTCCAAGCGCCACGATCGCGCTGCTCATCGTGAATCGCTCGCGCCTGTCGGCGGGCCCATGCTGCTCGAAGAGCTTCACGAGATCGCCGAAGAATCCAGCCAGTCGGAGCGCCGCGCCGATGATGCCGAGCGCGAGCTCATGGAGTGGAAAAAAGTCAAATTCATGCAGCACCGCGTCGGCGAAGACTTCGATGCTCTTGTCATCAGCGTGACCAGATTCGGTTTCTTCGTCGAGCTGACTGACCTTTTCGTCGAGGGCCTGGTGCCCATCGCCTCGCTGGAGGACGACCGCTACACCTATCACGAGAACACGCGCGAGATCATCGGCCAGCGCACCCGCAGAACCTACCGCCTGGGCCAGAAAGTGCACGTCTTGCTCGATCGCATTGACCCAGTCGAAAAAAAGCTGCAATTCGCGCTTTTTGAAGAGGAGCCGGTCCGCACCGGGCGCAAGAAGTCCCGCTAGCATGTGGGGCGGCCGCCCTCGGCCGCCAGATCTTTCTTTGCGCGCTTGCAGTGGGCCACGGCCAGCGCTTCCAGAATCGTGCGGCCTTGCATCTTTAAACTCCAAGCAGCAATCTCATTTTGGGCGGAGCAACCCGTTTCGCGCAGCGAGGCGGGTGCGCAGTCGAACGATCCCTCTCTTCATAGCTGTGCAACAGAAACCCCCGCGAGGGATTCCCCCCGCAAGAGGTCGGAACGCCCGGACGGCCCCCGCAGCTTGATGTAGAATTAACCCCGTCAACCCCACTCGCCGGCTTCTGGCGGCGGGTTCCTTCCTGTCGGGACGTGGCTCAGCCTGGTAGAGCACTCGCTTGGGGTGCGAGGGGTCGGCAGTTCAAATCTGCCCGTCCCGACCATTGCTCTCGCCCGGATGTTGGCGCTCGCTCTCTAACCGAGCCCGTACTCCCGACCCACGAAGCACCCCAAGGGTAAAGCGCAGCCGCGAAGCGGATGCGCCCAGAAAAAGCCTGCGAGGGCCGCTGCTTGGCAGCGGTGTCCGGCAGTTCAAATCTGCCCGTCCCGACCATTGCTCTCGCCCGGATGTTGGCACTCGCTCTCTAACCGAGCCCGTACTGCCGACCCACGAAGCACCCCAAGGGTAAAGCGCAGCCGCGAAGCGGATGCGCCCAGAAAAAGCCTGCGAGGGCCGCTTGTCAGGCGCATCTGAGATCCCTCGCTTTGCTCGGGATTTCGGCAGCAGGCCCCCGCTCGGCGTCGCGGCGCTCCGCCTTGCTCACGCCTGCTAAGCGCCTCAATCTGCCGGTCCCGATTGTTCGGGGTTCGTAACAGCAGAAGACCCCGTATTTGACCCAGCATAACAACAGCTAGAGTTCCTCCCGCATGGGTGGGGGCCCGGTCAATCCACTCTTTCATCCCAAGGCATGTCCGAATGTATCGGTTGTCACGTTCGGCTAGAGTCAGAACTCACCGAGTCCGTGCTGGGTGCAATGGTGTTTTTCTTCGACGATTTCGAATGAGAGGCATTGATAAATAGGAGGCCCGTGATGAACAACGCCGCAATTCTGGATTCAATCGCGGAGAAACAGAAAACGTGCAGGGAGCTTGAGGAGTCGGCCCCTCACCCTCAAGTGGGCAGGATGGTTGCCAAGCACGAGGAGCTCATCCTTCAATACTACAAGGATGTTCTGACGCAGGCTAAGGAGAGTTTCGATTCGGCGAAATCCGTGGCAGCGATTGGCTTCTGGGTACTGATCGGAACGGTGATGTACGTCTTAGTTACCGATGTATTAGCACACACCAATAGGCTTGGCTTCGGGATGTCTGTACATGAGAAAACGATTTCCGTCTTGGGTATTGTCAGTGGCGCATTGATCGAATTTATTGCCGGTGTTAATTTCTGGTTATACTCAAGGGTTTCGAAACAGTTTGCCGCGTTTCATATTTGCCTAGAAAGAACCCATCGTTACCTTTTGGCATACAGTATCGCTGACCAACTTGCTGATCAAAAGGATGAGATATTAGGGAAGCTTGTATGCATCATGGCCAACGCTCCCATGATTACAAGTCCAGATGCTGCTTCGGGCCTCAAGGGTGCGGGGGAACTGGAGTCTCAGCCATTAACTGTCGGCAGCGCCAAATCTTGATTCAAACTAATTGACCAGCTCTATGTGTCGAGCTTCAGCCTGCAAAGTGCTGGAAAAACTGAACCTGTAGTAGCAGAAAAAATCGCCATCTACCGGCGACTTTCATCACTCAGCCGTCAGCACTCAGCTTTGAGCTCCTGCCGACCCACGAAGCACCCCAAGGGCAAAGCGCAGCCAGCAGCTCTCGCCCCATCTTCCTTCACTACTCTGTCATCCCGAGGCGATTTTCGCCGTTGAATACTCTGCGGCCCCTCGCACACCTCCAAGGTGCCCCCGAACCGCCTGTGGAAATCCCCCAACTCCGTCATGAATCGGGACACAACCATGGTGTACACTACGCCGGCTCTGGACTCAGCAAAGACGCGAGTCCCCCAAGGAGACAAACTCATGAACCACAAGTGGTGGTGTGTGTTCACAGGGCTGTGTGCGCTGGCGATGTGCATCGCGACCGTACCCGCTCAGGCCCAGATGTCCGAGGTCAAAGAAAAACCGGCCATGTATTCCTACGTTGCCTTTTGGGCCATTCCCCGCCCGCAGTGGGCCGACGAGCAAAAGCTCGTAGCCAGCGAAACCCAGATGTTGGAGAAAGCCCTGGCCGCGGGCACGCTCATCGGCTATGGCAGTGACCAAACCCTGATTCATTCCGCTGACGGTTCCACCCATGACACCTGGTTCTCCGCCATGTCCGAGGCGGCCCTGCTCAACTTTCTGGATGGCGTTTACAAGTCCGGCATCCCCACTTCTCCGGTGGACGCCGCCGCCACCAAGCATTGGGACAATCTCGTCGTAAGCCACTACTACAACTGGCATTCCGGCTCAGTGAAGGGCGGCTACACTCACGTCTCGGCCTATCAGCTCAAGCCTGACGCCCCGGATGATGCCATAGATACCCTGAGCAAGACCTTCGTCGTCCCTTTGCTCGAGAAACTGCTGGCCGACGGCACCATTGCCGAGTATGAAGTGGATACCGAAGCCATTCACACGGATAGTCCCGGCGGCTTCTGGATCGTTTACCTCTCGCCGACCGCCGAGGGGCTGGACAAAGTGAATGCGGCGCTACAGGACGGTCTGAAGGCGAACCCGCTGGCCAGTCCCGCCTTTGGCTCCATGGTGGATTTCAAAGACCACCGCGACTATCTGAACCGCACCGACGCGGTTTACAAATAGGTCAATCTCTCTTCCCTACCCTTGGCGCTCGCCGAGGGTAGGTTTTTTTGTGGGATGGCGCCAGCCCCCGCGGGTGTGCCCTCACCTGCTTCTAATCCCCGCCGGCGGTCTAGCTTCTTGAGTGTTCTTCCGTAACCACGCTCCATTCTCCAATGCTGATAACGTATGCGATGGTGATTTGCCGTGGAACCTCTTTACCACGCTCCGCACGAGGGTAAGCGCCGCTGGAGGCGCCATAAAGCCGATGCGCCTCTCCGCATTCTGGCTCACAGCGCGAGCCAGAAGCTGGTGCTGGATGGCCGCTGTCTGCAATTGAGCGATGGCGGGATGTGCTTCTTTGCCCTCGGCAACTTCGCCCCCGGCACCCAGGTGCACTTGGAGTTCGTCAACCCGGAAACCGGCGAGACCCATTTCGTCCGCGGCACCATCCGCAGCCGCTCCGTCTATCTTTACGGAGTGGAGTACGAAGCCTCCCGCACCGACGCGTAAGAAGCCTGGCTTGCTGCGTCTCCGTTGCCACGCTGGTCGCTATCGCACGTTCACCGTCTTGCCCGGCCAATCGTCCGTGCGGAACGGAGAAGCGGGCAGCCCGGCCTTGTTGTACAGGTTGCACTGCGGGTTTCCCGCCCAGGCATAGCGCACCGCTACCGGAGCCGGAACTTCAGGGCTTGAAACCAGGATTGTATCGCCCTCTATAGTCGCATCAGCCCAGTGAAACACGCGGTCGGAGCCGGCAATGGCAAAGCCGCGCAGGCTGGGGCCATGCGCTTCCAGTCCGCCGCCAATGTGTTTGAAGTGAATCTTGATCTGGTTGCCTTCAACCTGCATGGAATCGTACAGCGGCCCCGAATACACAATGTCTTTGTGATACATGGTGCCAAGAGCCCACAACGCCAGCCGCTCTCCCACTCCGGCCTTGTCATGCGGATGAAGGTTTTTTGCTTCCCCCAGATCAATCGTCACCGCTAATCCGGTATTCGGCAGCCGCAGCGCCATCAGTTGGGCCTCGCGCAGCTCGGCCCACAGGTCCTCGCCGCCCGGCTGCTCCTGCGGCGCCCCGAAGTTGGGCAACTGCACAATCAAAAAGGGGAAATCCCCTTCGCCCCATGCCCGCCGCCAGCCCTGAATCAGGGCCGGCAACAAAGTTCGATATTGATAGGCCCGCGGCGCGTTGCTCTCGCCCTGGTACCACGCCGCGCCGCGAATGGCAAAAGGGATGAGCGGCGCGATCATGCCGTCGTACAAGCTCGAGGGCGCCGTGGCATAGTCGTCCGGCGACTGCAGCACCTCGAGCTCAAAACCTGAAAGCGCCGCCTGGGTCAAAGGTTCAGGAATCCCCCATCCCGTCTGCCGTAGATCTTTGAACCAGATGGTGGCATCCTGCCAATCTTTGCTGGCCTGAAAGGGCCGGCTCAGGTAGTCGTCATAGTCGTAAATCGTCGGCTGCAGCGAGCGATAGTGAAAGTATCCGCTGCCCCGGTAGTAGAAACGCAGCCCGGCGTATTGCGACATATCGGCCGGCGACCCGTGGGCTGAGAAGTTCGCGCGCAGCAGGGCGTCGGCGCTGTAGTCCACCTGGCCGAAGACTCTCGCCGCATACCCCGAGCTTCCCCGCCCCGGCTGCGCTAGCTCAAACTTCCCGTCCGGCGCCGACTGCCAGTCGAAGGTCCACACCCCGTGCAGCGAGTTTTGCGCCGTGCCGTCATTGAAGTCGCTGAAGGGCGCCAGGCCTGCCGCAGGGTCGGCCTTGATCAGCTGAAAATCATCGAACTCCAGATCGAACTCGGCCGGCCGCTGCGCCAGCTCTTTCGATTGCTCTGAGGCGTTGGCCCAGCGCTCCAGAATCGGCTGCAGCTCGGCCGGTCCGCGCAAAGCCTCCGCCGGAACCCAGTCCTCCGCCACCGTTCCCGGCCACGAGCTGTGAATCAGCCCGATGGGCACGCCCAGCCGCCGGTAGAGCTCGCGCCCGAAGAAATATCCCACCGCGGTAAAAGTCTTGGCATTATCCGGCGTGCAGATTCTCCAGCTCGCAACCGCATTCTGCTGCGGGCTGAGGGCTCGCTCCTGCGGAACCGTGTACAGCCGAATCTCAGGATAGTTCGCCTCCGGAATCGCCGTCGCCGCAGTTGCCGCTCCGCTCAGCGCGAACGTCATGTTCGACTGCCCGGAAAGCACCCATACTTCGCCAATCATTACGTCCTTGAGCGTAATGGTCTTTTTGCCCTCCACGGTGAGCACGAACGGGCCGCCCGCCTTCTCCGGCCCTAGTGCCAGTTGCCAGCGGCCGTCGTAGCCGGTCTCCGCAGTCTCGCTCTCGCCGTTCAGCGTGACCGTGATCTTTTCGCCGGCATCCGCCCATCCCCACACCGGTATCTCCCGCCCTTGCTGCAGCACCATGTGATCGCCGAACAGGCCAGGCAGAGTTGGATCAGCAAAAAGGCGCGGTGAGAGCGCACACAGCAAAAAGCAGCTTGCCAGCCAAGACAGCACTCTACACGTTGTCATTTCGAGACGAAGTCGAGAAATCTGCTTTGCGGCGCAGCGGGAATGCAGCTTGCCCGGCCTCGCAAGGCAACCCGCAACCGGCCCGCAGTACCGCGCTCGAACTGGCAAAGAAAAACTCAACGTGACGGTGTTCCTATTTCTCTTCCACAATCGCCAAATCCCAGGGCTTCAGTGTAATCTTCTGCGACTTCGCGACTGCCGCGTGCCTCAGCAGGTCTTCCCCCGCGCCATAAGCATACGTGAAGCTCTGCGGCTCACTCGAATAATTCATATAGTAATGAATCATCCTGCCACTGCGGTTGGTTCCGTGCTTTACCCGCACCGGCGCCGGCAATTCCTGATCCGGCCCGGTGAGCTCGGCCTCCTGCAGCACGTGCAGCAGCACTTTTTCCTGCAAAACGTCAGAGAGCACCGTGCCTTCATAGGTCAGTGTGCCACTGCCAAATTTATTCTCCGTGATCGCCGGATATTTCCCAAAGAATGGATGGTCGTAATACGCCAGCGGCTGCGCGCCTTCAAGAATCAGCATCTCCGCCCAATCGGAGACCTGATTTGCCGCCCCCGCCCGGAAAGGATCGCCCTTCAATGCCAGCGGCTCCTTCAGATTCGAGAATTCCTGATAACGAAACCCCGCCGCCTGCCGCAGCGGTCCCGGAGCCATCGTCCAGCGCACCGTGTCGAATTCGTTGGTGAAGCCGCTTTTCAGCGACATCACTACATGGCCGCCATGGCGCACATACTCCACCAGTCGGTTCAGCAGTTCGTCGCTGGCCACATAGAGCGGCGGCACCAGGATGACTTTGTAGCGCGCGAAATCCGTGCTGTCTGGAAAGACAAAATCCACGCCCACGTTCTCGTGATAGAGCGCGCTGTACATCTGCGACAGCATCGAGCCGTAATCCTCGTGATCGCTGAACGGCATGAACTTGATGCCCCAGCGTGAATCGTTGCTGTAAAGAATCGCCACCTGGTTGTTGCGCTTCAGGTCCACCAGATCGGCGCCAATATTCTGCAGTTCGTGTGCGGTGCGGCTTACTTCCGCGTAAGCGCGGTTCGGCTCCAGATCATGCGAGAGCACGCCCTTCCAGTAAGTTTCCTGGCCATAGTGGATCGAGTGCCAGTGCCAGTACTCAACCATATTGGCGCCGCTCGAAAGATGGGTGTACACATCCAGCCGCAATTGGCCGTCATACGGTGGAAACGCCGACTTCGAATCCCACCCGATAGTCTGCGCGTTGGTCTCCGTCACCAGGTAGTTCGTCTGTTTCAGCGATCGCGTGTAGTCCCCCTGAAAACTCGATCCCATGCCGTCGTAATCATCCTGCGTTCCGTGATAAGGATTCACCGCCACGATATCCAGCGACCGGCTGATGTCGCGCTCGTTCACGCCCGCGCGCGGCGGCCCGGCAAGATCATGGGTAATGAATTGGTCGGGCCGCTTGTACTCATTGACCAGCGCCGCCTGCCAGGCCAGAAAGTCGCTGGTGATCCATTGCTGGTACCGCTCCCACTCCAGCTTCCAGCCCGGATTGATGATGCCCTGCTCCGGCGGAATCTCCGTCCAGTCGTTCAGCCTCTGCCCCCAGTAATTCAGGCCCCAGTCCTTATTGAGCGCGTCCACGGTCTTGAACTTCTTCTGCAGATATTCGACAAAACCCGCCTGTACGTCGTGATTGGCCACTTCGTCGGCCGAGGTCTCGTTGTCAATCTGCCACCCGATGACCGTGGGATTGCCCTTGTAATGCTCCACCAGCTTGCGAATCACCCGCTGGCAGTAAAAGCGGTAAGTCGGATCCAGCAGGTCCACGTTCTGGCGCAGGCCGTAAGTAATGGTCTTGCCTTCCAGGTTGGTGATCACGATCTCGGGATGCTCTTTGTACATCCACGCCGGAATGGAATAGGTCGGCGTGCCCATGATGACCTTGATGCCCGCCTTCTGCATGCGGTCCACCACCCGGTCCATCCAGGCATATTCGAAGTGGCCGTCCTGCGGCTCCCACAAGCCCCAGCTCGATTCCCCCATCCGCACCACGCTGATGCCGGCCTTCTGCATCAGCGCAACGTCCTGCTCCAGCCGGTCATAAGGCATGTACTCGCTGTAATAAGCAGCGCCGTAAAGCACGTTCTGCATCTTGTCCGGAGCGAAAGCGGTCGCAGACTGCGCCGCACTCACGCAGGTTAGTGAAGTAAGCAGCGCCACCACTGGAAAAAGTTGTCTCAACCTCGAGCCTCCGCGCCCCTTGGCCGTTAGGTGTTTGGTTGTACCAGCCGGAATCAGGGAGTTGGTCCGAACCACGAGAAAAGAGGCGGCTCGCATTTTATATGCAAGCCGCCTGAGTAGCGCCAATCCGATTCTGCTAGAACTCAAAACGCACGGCAAACTGCCCTTGCCGGGGATTGTCGGCGACGCCAGTAACCTGGCCGAAGGTCGAGGTGTCAATCTCAGAACGGGTGCCGGCGCAACCATTGATGTTGTAGTAGTGTCGGTTGAACAGATTATAGAACTCCGCCCGGAACGAGAGCCGGTAACGGCCTTCCTGCATGGGAAAATCTTTCAGAATGCTGGCATCTTCGTTGGCCTGACCGGGACAACGCAGCGCGGAAATAGACGGAGTGGGCGGAAGGACCCCAGGAGCTGGATTGCTGGCCACGCTCGGCGGCATATAAAAGTTGGCTGCCGGCACGTTACCGCTCGGCCCTACCGGCACGAATTTTCCCGGGTCCGAGGGGCCGGAGAAATTGCTCAGATTGAACACCGGATAAATATCGCCCCAGAGCGGCCAATAGGGATTAGCAGCGCTGACCTCGAACGGTTGGCCGGTGTTGTACAGAACCACACCGGTCAAAGTCCACCCGCCGAGAATTCCGTTCACCACGCGGTTCTGCCCCGCCAGCCAGCGTTGCCCTCGACCGAAGGGAAGTTGGTAGGCAACGAATCCTTTGACCACGTGCGCGAGATCATAGCCGGTAACAGCGTGCGCCGCCTGCCGCATATTGCTGAAATCTTGGATACCGGTGTAGTAGCCATTGCCACCATCTTGCTCGGCGGAGAACGAATCGCCTTCCTGGCGAGACCAGGTGTAACTCAGGTCCATGGTCAGACCGCGGCCCGTGCGCTTGACCAGATCCACCACCATGGAATCGTAAAAGCTCTGCCCCAGCGGCACGCCGGCGTACAACAAGTTCGGGTATTGCCAATAGTTTTCTTCCCAGTCCGCCGCCTGGGGGGAGGGCGAGATGGCTGCCAGCGGCGATCCGCAGAAGCCTATGCCAAAGGCGTAGGTCCCCGGTGGATAAGGCACGCCGATGGCTGCTGCCGAGGCGGGATCGCAGATCCAGCCATCGTACCGGCTGTCAATGTTATAGTTCCGCACCAAGCGCAGGAACTCCGAAGTAGGGCCCTCGTTCCACGCCAGCGAGGTATCCGTCAGATGATGCCCGCGGTTGCCCACATAGCCGATTTCCAACCTCATGTTCGGCGTAAGTTCCTGCTGAACGCCAAAGTTAAAGGCCTCACTGTATCCCAGCTCAAGAGCCCGGGGATCAACGTTCACCAGAGGAAAGATGTTGTACAACACATCGCCGAGCGGCGTGCTTGGCGTAGCCTGAAACAGATTATTAGGTCCTACGCCAGTACCCCCGGGGCCATCCCACGAAAAGTTATTCTTCTGGTTGACTCCCAACTGAGGCGCAAAACCATCCGGCACGCCCTGGAAGAAAGTCACGCCCACTGGGTTATAGATCAGGCCGAACGAGCCCCGCAGCACCGTTTTCGGCAGCATCTGATAGGCAAATCCCACTGACGGCCCGAAGTTTTTCCAGTACTCGTTCTTCTCAAAACTGTCATCCCCGCTCTTGGCAAACACCAACGTCCCGGGAGTGTCAAAGCTTGGGTCAATCGCATTGAGATCAAAGTTCGCCCAGTTGCCGTTCTTCTCATGAAAACGCCAGTTGTAGTTCCAGCGTAGTCCCATGCTCAGCGTGAGCTTGGGTGTGACCTTATAGCTGTCTTGCGCGAAAAGCGACATTCCCTTCTGCCGCCCGTAGAGGTTATAGGCCACGCTCTCGCTGGCCTTATTGCCTACTAATCCCAGCAGGAAACTGGCATACCCAAAGCCATCGTAGGGGTAGCCCGGGCCCGCCGTATTCAAGTAGGTAAAGCCAAAGGAAAGCGCTCCCGACCCCGAGCGGCTGTTCACCTGATGGGCCACGAAATCCCCCCCGAAGGTGAAGTTGTGTTTTCCCTTTGTCCAGGTGACGCTATCTCCGGTGATGATGTTCACGCCGGATACATTGCCTTGCCAGGTATTGCCTAGGAAGGTCTCAGAGTGGCCCGCCGATCCGTCCTGGAAGCTGATCAGGGGAAAGGTGTCGGCGCCCGTATCCCCAAAGCCCAACTGCTCGTTCCAATTCCCAGGAGAGGTGGGGCGGCTGGCGTTGTAATCTAGGTTGTAAGTAAAGTTGAGAACATTCAACACGTGCGGACTGAAGGTGTGGGTTTCACTCAACCGCATTTCATGCGACCAATAAATCTGATACCGGCCATTGGAAAGCGGCCCCCCCGTGGTAGTGCCAGGTTCCCATAGGCCGCCGCCGTCAACTTTGATGACCGGTCGGTGATTGTAAATCCACGATGCCGACAAGCGGTCTTCATCGCGCAGAGTGTGATCCAGTTTTACCACGAACTGGTTCGGCGTCTGATTGGGCACGCCCTGCAGCAATCCTCTGCTGTTGTTATCAATGCCGCCGAACTGCGGCGCGTAATTCTGATAGAAGCCCTGCACCTTTTGGGCCACTGGGCTAATCATGCCCACTGGAATGATGTTGCCGGCAAACTGCTCGGGGTTACCATTGCCGTCCGTCTGGCTTTGGTCGTAGATCATGCCAACGCGCGCCTGCAGAGACTGGCCATTAGTGTCCGTGATCGGAATCGGGGTCGGGTTTGCGCTTGCCGGATAACTGTCACATAGGCCGACACCGTTGTCACCGTTGCACAGATTTCCTCCCAGCAAAGCGGAAAAATTCCCGTTCATGAAGTCGCTAGTGGGCACGGAATTGGAGCCGCTGTTGAGCCGGAAGTCGGTCTGCTGAAAACGTTCGAACGCGCCGAAGAAGAACGTCTTATTCTTGATAATCGGCCCGCCCAGGCTGAAGCCGTAATCCCAGGCGCGCTCCTCCGGTTTACCGGCGCCGAAGTAGTCGTTGGTCCAGGTGTTGGCATCGAGCAGTTCGTTGTGGCCGTAAACAAAGGCCGACCCATGAAGCGCATTGGTGCCGGACTTCAGGTTGAACGCAATCACTCCTCCGCCGCTGACCGCGCTTTGCGCGTCCAGGCCGCTGGTCTGCGCCTGCAACTCTTCCACCGCTTCCATCGTGGGGCCGGATTCCATTGAGTCGCCTTGCACGTTCGCCGTTCCCGAGGTCCCATCCACCGTGTAATCCTTGGTAAACCACTGCCCGCCATTGATCACTGCGCCGTAGGGGCTGCTGTAAGGAGAGTAACCGGGGGTGAGTGCGACCGCAAAATCCTCTACCGAGCGCCCACCCCCGTAGATGCTGAGCGGTAACTCAGTGACGACCTTGCCGTTCATATTGGTGCCTTCGGTCGGTTTCTCCAGATCAAGCACCGGCGCATCGGTGGTAACCGTAACCTGAGTGGTCACTGCCCCGATTTGCAGAGTCGCGTCCAGGCGTGCGACTTCTGTGGAGATCAGCGTAATGTCCACTCTTTTCAGGGTCTGAAATCCGTCGCGCTTGAACTCCACCGCATACTTGCCGGGAGGAAGGTTGGGAACCACGTAAATCCCGTCGCCGTTAGACACCGTGCTCGAAGGCACTCCGGTCTCTACGTTCGTGGCAGTTACGGAAACGCCCGGAATCAAGGCTCCCGAAGGATCAGTAATCGTGCCGGTGACGGAGGCGCGATTAGCCTGCGCCCAGACGAACTGAACGGCTGCAAAAACTACCAACAACAGAAACGTGGTGGCAACGAGGTAGGAAATTCGCTTCATGGCGCCCCCCTGTCGAAACTTCGCTGAAAGAGCCAGCCGAGGCCCGCTCGCGCCTTCCCTTCGGGGTAAAGGCGGGGAAGAAGGTCCGAAGGCGGGAGAGAACTCGACCGAAAATGGCTACCCTGCGGGCAGTGGCGGCAAACGTTTGCTACGCCCCCACCCTCCAGATACTCCTATCTCATTTGCCTTGTCAAGCCGAATCGCAGCCCTGGCCGGGGGTTGAGTTCCTTCGCGATACTTCGTGCCCTTCGTGGTGAAGAAAAACTGGCGGAGGGAGAGGGATTCGAACTTGAGGCGTTGAGCCGGCGTGAGCGCAGCGGGGTCCCCGGCGAACCCGGTTTTGGTTCGCTGGGGTGAGAAGCGGGAGCCGGCTGCCGAAATCCCGAGCGT
>Ga0335081_10009551_pt1 | contig 15629 bp, 25 predicted proteins | sample Lox_Sample_35_FD_206713 | JGI IMG/M metagenome (GOLD analysis project Ga0335081, IMG submission 206713) | Soil microbial communities from Loxahatchee National Wildlife Refuge, Florida, United States - Lox_Sample_3.5 | ecosystem: Environmental > Terrestrial > Soil > Wetlands | place: USA... | reverse complement strand
GAGATGAGCCGTTCCCGGAGTCGGTAGGGAGGATGAGGATATCACCAAACTGAATACGAATTTGGAGAAATTAACCCTTAATTAATTAAGCTTTTTCTTCCTTCCCTATTTTACTGATTGGTGGAGCGACGCCTCTCTTGCTCTTCTTGACTTTTGTTACTCCCACGTCCCCTCGTCCCCGACACGGCCGTAGAGTGCCCTATGCGGAGGGTGGTGCGTGCGCTATTGTCCGTCAAGCAAAGACTGTCTGTGTTGCCGCCGCAGCGCATGCCGCCATGTACTGGCCTCTAGGCGTCGCCTCGCTCCACGCTCTGCCTCCTGGCGATGCGGCCGCCGAGCCCATTATTGCGCTCGGCAGGTCGGCGTCAGGCGGTCTGCTTGCCACGGCCACGGCCTCGGAGATATTCATTTGGCAAACGCAAGTATCCTCCTCCTCCTCCTGCTGCCGCCCGCGTGTCCCTCGGGCCGTCCTCCCCCCTGCTTACCCCTTTCCCATCGTCCCCCACCATTCGCTGCTTTTCCGCTCCGCTCTGATTATGTATCTGTGCTGCAGCCTATGGCTATTGTCGCTCTGCTCCAACGTTCGCCCAACTCGATCGATCATTACGGGAAGAATGTGTCCGTCAATCTCCATGGCGTGGAAAGCCAGTCAATGGAGGCCATTTTGTCGACGGAACACGACTTCCTCATTATTTACACCGTCACGCTGACCACCCACCCGCCAGAGCCTCGCTACAAGTTGGACACCAGTAGGTCGCTCACCGCTCACCGACGCCGTTCCTTTGCAGGGGCCTTCGAATCCGAACTTATCATGCCCTATTCCCTAAAGCAGAAACGGATCATAAAAGTCGATTCTCGCCTCTCATGGTACGTACCTTCATTGCATTGGAAACCAATAATACTGTGCAGCTATTTGACACTGGACGATCAGCTTGTCATTGCCACCGAGCGTCCTCCTGCCATCCAGTATGTGATGTGGCAAGATCCCTCGAACCAATCCCACACTGAACTCCTTGCCAAAATGGACTGGATCAGTTGCAAAGGACCTGTTGTCCATATGGTTTACGACAAACCCACAAACCTGCTAGCCTGGGTAACCAAGGATGGGAGTGCCTATTCCGTCAGAAAGCCCGAGGTACTGTTATTAGTCTATGCCCTTCGATTCTAATGTTGTAGTCCGGCGAGTTGAACAAGGGGCGTAAAATCTGGAAAGGATGGAAGTTTCACGATGGCACCCAAAATTTTGCCCTTCAGGCTTCCATTAATGCTCGTTTTTCGCTGGTAGCGGTTGCGTGCAAGGGGTTCGTCTCCGCAAATACGAAAGCATCGTACTCTAACTGCAACAGAGGGATCATCCATGTGTACGTCGTTAAAGATTATTCTGGGAACGTTGGATTTTCTCACCAAATCAACCTTCCTCGTCAGACTAGAGAAATTCCACTCGCCACACATGAAATAAGCCGCTTAGCTTTCTCTCACGACGGGTACGCGTTACTTGTTGTATCTCGGGGCCATTGGTACTTGTGGAGTGTTTATGGCCATTTTCTCGCTTCCGGCAGCGTCGAGGATACACAAACTGTGCTAAATGGGGTTTCAACTGAAAGCAGTGAGGCTCTTATTGCAGACTGCTGTTGGGGATGGTCTGGCCTCAATCTCATCATTGCCGAAAGAAATTCGCGATCTCTACAATCTATCAACTTGGCTAGGAACGTAGTGACTCAATGCTACAACACCGTACGTTCTTGGGTGGCATCTGTGACTCATTTTTACAGGACACTATTGCACAACCTGTTCTGCAATTAGAGGAGCAACTTCTGCTGTATAAGGGCACAACCCAAAAAGTACTTGATATAATCAACCCCGAGGCATCCAGCTTTTCCCGTATCCCCTTACCTTCCGACTTCTTCCGGGAGAACTCCAGTGTCAGATTTGTTTCTGTTTCGGCAGACGTTCGCTATATATCTTTGGCCGGGTCTTCCGGATTTGCCCACCTGTCGACCGCTACAGGTCGCTGGAGACTACTGGAGACAGTTGACGAGTCCTCAGATCTCTCGGGAGTAGCGGATGACGTTCCTCATGTTAGAGGCGGAATGTGCTGGTATGGGAATATTTTGTTGATAGCTGGCGACTTCGGAGACCATCATGAGGTAGTTTTCCATTTTGACTCTGCTGAGATAAGGTTCGCCTTTATCACCGCAATGCTTCCAGCATGAATTTACATTCGTGGCTTCACAAGGAATCCTTTCCCGCACCCATACACTTGATGTCATTGATTGCCGATTCGCTGCTCGTCTATTGTCAAGACAATACTCTATATCATTTCTTGGTTGTCCCATATATCGAATCCGGGGGGTACTACGCACCTCCCAGGCTCGTCCAGTTTGGACAGATCAATTTCAAGGGAATTGTTCATTCGCCCAATCGAGTGCGCGCAATTTCATGGATCCTGCCCGAAGATCATATAAGTGTGTACATTAGAGGAATCGTCTAACCATAGAACTCGGCGATCCGTCTGAGGATGCGGCAGTGGCGACTGTGGTATTCCTTCTCGATGGGAAGCTTGTCATGCTCCGCCCAGCCCCTCGTTCCGAAGTTCCAGGAACCGACCTCAAATACGATATGAGAGTCCTCGCCGACAAAGTCGAGTTTTTTATGTTATTGCCGAGCCGCGGAGAAGAGTCTCCCATACCAACTTTGAACGGTTCTGTTTGGGCTTGGGATGGTAAGGCTGTCAAGGTAATCACATTTATCCGGCTCGGCTCACGGTAGATCTGGATCTCACCATTGAACAGCGATATTCTTCGAGATGTTTCTATATCAATAACCCTAGATTTCTATCCGCTGACAATTATTCCGTCCTATGGGATCATCGTCGGCGTTGAATCCGTCAAAGGAAGTCATCGGGTGTCTGGGTTTTCTTCCTATCGGCTGAAGACGTCGGTTCGTGCCTACAGCGTGGCTCGTTAACATTGATTTCCACAGACACAACCGTTTATTCATCGCATACTTCAGCGATTGCTAGAGCTGAGGCGCGGTGCCGAGGCCCTGTGCTTCGCTTCAGAATTTTCTGATCTCTATTACTTTCCTCACATCCTGGAGTTACTATTGCATGATACTCTTGAACGAGAAGCGGACTCTCGTCCTCCAGCGGAAGGTACGTCCCGTAATCGCGCGCACTGACGGGTACAAGAAGCGCTCCTCCCTCGTGTTATCGAATTGCTGCGGAATTTCCCAAAGGATATGTTAGATGTAGTTGTTGGATGTACCCGTAAGACAGAGGTTCGATTATGGCAATATCTCTTTCAGTTCGCTGGCAGACCAAAGGATCTGTTTGAACAATGCATGGAGCGAGGGATGCTGAAAAGCGCGGGAGGGTACCTACTGGTTCTTCATACCTTGGAACACTTGAAAGATAGTAGCCAGGTATTCTCATTTATTTCCTTTAGGGCTGATACGTAGGACACTGTACGGTTATTAACAAAAGCGATAAACGCGGGAGATTGGGACCTTTGTAAAGAACTTGCGAGATTTCTCACATCTTTTGATAGTATGTTCAGTCTGAGGACGAAATTTTAATGATTAGATACTGGCAACACCTTACGGAAGGCCTTGACGCACGTTGGGCTACCCGATCAATCACCTTCGGTGGTGGATTCGAACAGGCGCATCTCGGGTTTCATGTTGGTTACGGAGTGATCATCCTCTAAACGAAGCGGGACAGAAACAAAGAAGTTTAGAGATTTATTCAACAGGCTATGCAGGACTGGGACCCGAAAATAGAGTACCTAAACCGAAATGACAACTGAAATCTCCTCTGCGTTTCAATGTCGCACGTCCATACACATCAGTTTATCATCGTATCTTCATCCTTCTCTGCTTCGTTGTTTTCCAACCGCCGCCTGATAATTTCTCTGGCTTTGTCCTGCCACCGATGAATATCTGCATATTCGCGTATCTTGAGACCGAAAAGCTTGGGTATATACTAAACATAAGCGGTTGATATTCTAGCCCTACAAACCCGTTCCTCAGTCTTTTGGGGTATAAGGTTGGGGTAGCATTGAAGAAATATGTGTGGAAAGCTGGTCCCAAAATAGGCACCATCAATAGAAGCATGTCGGGAAGATTTCGGGACATATATATCTTCGCAGCGAGGACAGTAAAGCTTGACCGGTGACGTGTGGGGGCTATCAGAGAGTCCTACTGGTAAAAGATTCTGCATCCTGCACAGAACCCGATGGCATTGACCAAAATGACCGTTCACGTATTTTTCCCTCTATCAGGAGTGAGAACTCGATATCGAAGGGGCGGCGGTTCACCATTTTCTGGAGTCCACGTGATGTAAGGATATATCTTGCATGCAGAAGGCCGTACAGATGACTCCCGGCCTTCTCGACGAGGTCTCGGGTGTCTGGGTCGACATTTTGATCTAAGAGACGTCAGGAGACTGTTGCCAAAGCCGGGTTGCCAACCAAAGCCATCGGTGATGAGCTCTAAAGCTTCGTTGTAATGATGAACTTCACTGTTGAGATAGGTCAAGTTGAATCGGTCCGTGATATACTCCTCATCGATTTCACAGAAGTACTCGTTTCCTTTGCACCCTAAAAACCACGACACCCACGAGCTAGCATAGTCGCTGTCGCTCGCCGAAGTATCGAAGTCTTCCATTGACACAGACAAACAACCGACTGACGTCAGCCGAAAGAAACGGCAATCTCCCCTAACCCCCGGCCTGTCCTGCTTACCGAATCCTCGAAGCTTGAAGCTTCAGGCGATCCTACCTTTTGAATGACAGTTTGGCAATGTCGGACTCCCTGAGCCCCCCTCCTGAGGATCATGAGCTCGAGCTGCCGCCGGGGGAGGAAGTGGCCCTTGATGACGAGGAGGATGACGAGGGAATCAGCACAGACACATCCGGATCTCTGCCAGGCTCGCCTGGCGTCGACGAGGACCCAGACGTCGTTACGGTCTGCAAGTGGGACGAGTGTGGCCAGGACCTACAGACGCTCGACGCCCTCGTTCGACATGTCCATGACTGTAAGTCAGACTTTTTTCGTATCGACACTAACCTCGCTGCGGTGCAGTTCACATCGGTACCCGACGACCTCGATATACGTGCGAATGGTCGGACTGTCTTCGGAGAGGTATTACTCAAACCTCTCGATTCGCTCTTGTGGCCCACCTACGTTCGCACACGGGAGAGAAACCTTTCTACTGCAATGTCCCAGGTACGCTACCTTGTCGACGACCTTAATACCATATTCTGCTCTCGAACTCTTGACTAACTGCTTTAGAATGCGATAAATCGTTCACAAGATCGGATGCATTGGCAAAGCATATGCGTACAGTGCACGAAATCGAGACGGGACGACCTCCAGACGTAGGTGGAAGGGCGCAAGCGGCACCGGAGCACAAAGCCAAGAGACGTCGATCGCCCTCTTACCCTGAAAATGGTGAAGCTGAAGATGACCTGGACCGTTCAGACGAAGACCATGACCCCTCGTTATATTCGTCCGCGCAACGATACCGATATCTTAAACGTAAGCTACGATGGGCTGATGAGAGGAACCGTGCACTTCGGAATGCTCTTCAAGATGCTGAAACTCGGCGATGGCGGAATTGGGTAGCAAAGGAAGTTTTGTTGGACCGTGTTTTTGAAAAAGCATCCATTGGTTTGTCATAGCATTGAACGATGGTTAATCGATTAATCGTTCATTATGGATCAAAAAAAGGTTTGGACTGATTATCAGTTCATTTTTTTAATGATACCGGCGATAAAATTCCATCTGTACTGAATGTCGAACACTCCTAGACCTGCTGAAATGCACCCTGTTTGGCTATATACAAGTGGCCAACTGATATTTTCTTCAGGGAGGCTAAGCGTGTAGACGCCTTCTTTTAACATCAGAACTTTCCATCCTACCGACCTCTGGCAATTTGGGCCACAATGAATCATCTCCGGCCTTCTCCACTCTCCGTACCATATTTTCGCTTCCTTTTTGGCGTTTGCTCGCGAAGTGAGCGGGGCCTGAGATCGTCCCGTCAAAGGTCCCGTCGATAAAAATAACGCTGGTCATCTTCGTCTCGCAATAGACCCTTGCAATGCTGCTCCGAGTCGATAGATCATATAAGCGCAAAAACCGGTCCAATCCAACACAGGCGAGTAGTCCACTCGGGGAAGTTCGATTATAAACGTCTAGAGCGAGGATGCCGCCTGTGGGTCGTGTTTTACCAGATCGATCTCCAAAGTTGCCGCTGACGCATTTCTTCGAAAGTGAAAATGACATCACATTGCCATGAGAATCGGAAACAATCACTTCGCTATGAATTAGCCGATGATTTCCGAGGGCGAGAGAAGACCTGTCGTTACTTCCAAGGGCCATAGAGACGAAAGGAGATGTGCCGACATCAACATTTAAGATCGGTCTGCGTGACACTTGGGTGTTGTAAACTCGGACCTGCAGGACGTCAGTGAGCAATACTGAGCCAACAAACTTGGTGGAATCGCGTGCAGCAAGCGATCATGTAACCATCGTCTTGTGGATTGCATTGGGCATCCAGAAAACATAGATCTGAGATCCATACTGGCTGCTTCAGATTGTATTCATCGTTTGCAACGTTCTTGGCAAACCAGGACAGCTGAAAAGATTTTAAATGCTTTCCAGATTCGGGAGGCTTAGAACTCCAAATCTCGAGATTGACTTCTTTGCCTCCTAATGCGAAAACCCCGACAAAGCGAGGATGACATCGGGCTCTCGAGATGGGACCATGCTTTCCCTGTGAATCATCAACAACCACTTTGGAAAGGATCTATGTACCAGATCCCATACCAAGTTGGAAGATCCATTTAATCGAACAAGGTTGGCAGAAGGATTGTTTTCGATATCGGGGGCGAGATGGGCAAACCCAAAGCATCCGGCATTCGTGCACCAGAATAAGTAGCCATTTGTCTCTTGGAGGGCGACAAACATATCATCGGCTGCAACCCGTTCATCAATGCGATTCCACACCGTCCGAGACGTTGCAGGATCGATAATTTGCAAACCGCCGCCCCGACGCGCAACGGCGACGCCGGTCTACAAAAGCCAAAAGTCAGCGAGGCTACGTTTCCCGCCGACAGCGAGGGCGAGGGGTGTTACCATCGACTGGCCCTTGTTGTCCCATTTGACGAGGGCCATGACCTGGACATAGTCACTGCGGTCATGCTCCTCGGTAGGTGACACAACCGTGATATCGGATACCAGCCCGCCGTCCTCTGGCGGCCTTTTTTCGATCGTGCAGGATTTAATTTGGCCAAGCTCATCGGCTACCCAGATCTTCATCATCGTCCCGGCAGGGCTCCGCCGGTGCCGTGTTGAGCAGACACGTCGTGAGCAGTCAGAAGCTTCGGGACAAGCGCGGGACGCTGGCAGGCAGAGAAATGGCAGCGGAGCAAGAACGCAAAGCAGAACAGAGGGACCCTTACGGCGACCGAAAATAAATAAAAAATGTCATTGGGCTTTTATCGTGTAAATATTTACGGGCAGAACATTGTGTCCAGCCAACCAAACACGGCCTGTTGCAAATCGCGGGGTGAACGTTGCGAGGCCGTCGTCATGTTGAAATGAAGACGTCTGCGTTCTGTGGCCGTGTGTAGCTGATGGATGCTCTTGCGGAAGAGTTCGTTGCCGTCGCGGCTATATTTCCGGAATGTGTGTCTCGAGAGGGAGACGCCTCTCGGACCATCAAGATCCATCCCCGCTCGTCCAAAGAGCTCAACACCCCTTCCCTTACCCTCAATATCCCTCTCGATTACCCTCAATCTCCTCCAACTTTGGCTGCTTTCATGGGTATCAGCCCCTCGGTCGCTCAAGACCTTCTTCAATCCTCGTGGTCACCCGGAGAGGTCTGTTTGTACCCGCTCATTGAATCCCTTCGCGAGATGCTATCAGCAGATCTCGCAGTCAACCGAAGGTGCGATGCTTCTGAATCTATCTCAAATGAACCGCAATCGGGGGGTATATCGATTGATATTGAAGCAGCAGACCTTCGGAAGTATGCATTTGCCACATCTGCCGCAATTGTCGATCGCAAGTCCGTTTTTGTGGGACGTGCAATAGAGGTTCATTCTCGAGCCGAAGCTCAGTCTGTATTACTGTGGTTGAAAGAAAACGATAAAAAAGTCGCTAGAGCAAGCCACAATATCGTTGCTTGGCGGTTTATGGAAAATGGCGTACTCGTAAAAGGTGAGATAATTTGGCTATGTGATCTAATCCAAGACAACGACGATGATGGTGAAGATGCGGCCGGCGCCAGAATTGCACACCTCTTAGAGATAATGGTAACATTGTCCGTGGCTCGTTGGCTCATTCGAGAAGGACTTGACGAACGTCATGGTCATCGTCAGCCGGTGGTATGGAGGGGTATTACTCCACGGTGATCGGTTCAAACACATATCAAATGCAGCAAGAGAAGCCCTTGAGGTCGGGGGATTTTTGGTTCGCCACAATGAGAAAAAGGAAGCGAAGCGGAAGAGCAAGAAGACAGGATGAAGTTAATATAATTGCTAATCACTATTCTTGATTCGTAACGTTTAATGATCCAATCCTCTCTCCCGGGGGGTATCTTAAACACCTTGGGTATGATGGAATAACGAGCATCTCTCAACTTTTCCCAGTTTCGGTTCTTTTCGGCCTTTTCGTAGGTTGCGAGCCGCTAGGGACCTTCGATCTCTTCAGTGGACTGTTCGTCGATTCGACGGATTCATCACTCTTAGAGGTTGTGGCTCGGGTCGATTCCAAAAATTCCTTGACTGTTATCCCACAAGATCATTCGTTTCAAATATACCTCAACATCAGGGACAAAGGATCCATAAGTTTTGCGGCCTCGGTTGAGAACTCTTTCCCCTGTTTCTGTGGATTCTGTGCTAAGACCCGATTCAAAGGGAGAGTAGCTTGATTCATGATAAATCTCGGTCGCAGAAGACGGGACTCTAAATTGTTTCAGACGGAGGTCGACCGAAAGCTTTAAAAAGCACCGACCTGATGACACTGTCAGCAATGACACTTAGCCGCCATTGCTGGTCAGACACTTCCTTCAACTGTTGTTGCTGCAACTTTGAAGACAGCTCGGCATCTTGTCCTTTTTGCATGAACTGCAAAGTCATACAAGTATAATGCGGAGAGAACCTTCATAGCCAGCAGGCTGTTCGAAATAGCCTTTCGTTTGGGCTCAGAGGAGCGTTTGTCTGGAACTTTGGGGGTTCCATCTTTTGACGCCATGAAAATCGAGGGCCGGAGTAACGAGCTCATTTTTATTTTCAATAGTTACAGAATTTTAATTACGTAAAAACCATAAATACTTAATCGCATTCAATTCCACACCCGGCGAACGATGATGCTGTGCGTGCGTGGGACGGTCATTGCTCGGCGGGGGATATTCTTACTCCTCAACAAACGGGCGGAGTCTTCCTTTGTTGCACCCGTTCCAATCAAGGACCAGGACGCCGCTGGCAAGCTGGAGAAGGTTAGACGACTTCCGGACTTGGAGGTTCTCGGGCAACAAGCACCGAATCGACCAGAGACCTGGGCGCCTTCACAGAGACCTCGAAGTGATGCCTTCAACCATCCACGATTTGAAAAGGCGGCGCTGGAAATGCAGGTAGGCCTGTTATTCCAAAAAAACCCCGCTAATCCGTGATAGCCGCGTCCTCTGGCTGCCATCGAGCTTATCGCCGAACGACCGATTCATTATATTAGTGAGCGAATTGCCGTCTGCGACGGGGGTACATAACACTCAATCAATTGTCCACGGGACCCCTCTAATGGCTATTAGGAGGTGGTCCGAGAGGACACCCTAAAGTTTTCATCAATGTCGATAAACCCGGTGCTCATGCATGTGGATATTGTTTTCCCTGGTCATTTGCAATCTAACGGCCGTAGGTGGGTTAAGATATGCGGCAAGTAAAGGTCAACATGAATCCCTTTCTGCTGTGGGAGCAGCATGAACTTAAGATGATAAACTAGAGATTGCGGAAGGGGATATTCATTATGGAAGTATAGCTATCGCAAATAATGTGATCTCCTAAAAACCCTACGCCGCGCACTCCATCAAAGCTTTGGGGAATGACCTTCGTAAAATGTCTCGAGTGGCTGAATCGGCAGGGGTTTGTCCCCGACTGTCAATGTCGCTCGAAATTTGCGAATATCATCAATTTTAACCTCCTTCAACACGTTGAAGGACGCCCGAGTCTCCGCAGCCGATGTTCCGTTGGCAGCAATTTGAGCCTCCAGCATCGTTGAACCCTTCGCCATTGACTTCATGGCAAGTTCTTTATCGTACCCATGCTTTAGGAGGAGAGCCAAAATTTCCTGAGGAATACGGCTCGCATCCCCCTTGACGACCTCAGCTACCTCTGATGGTGGAATATCAAAGCCTTCCTGAGCAATAAAGAGACGAATCCCTTCTGCTAATTGTTGGTGGAAATCGGGCGGCTCGTGTGGAATCTGAGACTGGACGTGAATGGAGAGAACACTTCGGTGCGGGGACGAGGGATTGATGTATTTGTCATAAAAGGCAAGTAGTTCGTCCTTGGAGGTCGTTTTGATGTTCTCGATATCGGTCTCGCCTAATACCAATTAGTTGCACGATTCGTAGACAGTATTCGGCTCCTTACGTCGATTGAATTCATAAAAGCCACTGTCGATATGTCCCCAATACCGGAAGGACTCTTTGCCGAGGAATTTTGGCGTCTCGCTGAGCGAGAGGACAAGGCTCGAAACATGCGATGTATAGTCCTCTGCTGTCATTTCCGCAATGCCGTCTCGTAATTGTGTTAAAAAAACTTCGATTTTCTCTTCAAGATACGATGGTGGTCGTTCACTTTGAATGATTATTCGGAATCTGTTGAGGTCAATTTAAAGCCCGAAAACGTAAATACCCTTCGGTAGTAGTCGTATTTCTGATACCGCTCCAAATCAAATAGCCTAGTTGTAACTTGGTTCGCAAGAAATCAAATGCTTTTTCCCTTCCAATCTGAGCCATGAGATGTAAGCATGCTCGCGATTTTGTGTCGACGATGGATGTGGCTTGACAAAAATACTCAATGCTAGAATTTACATTCTCGGGATTCGGCACCGTCTCTTGCAATGTGATTTTTGTATCTGTTGGCAGTTAGGGACGGAGAGCAAGGAGGAAATACGCTCAGGAAGAATCAGAGATCTAGTTCCTTCAAAAGATTCAAGATCGAGTGCCTTCGCGCCAAGATTATCTTGTACGATGCGTGTCAACTTAAACGCATCTTCCTTCGTAGCATTGCCATGGATCAGGGATTCGTAGTGCAAACTCGACAAGAGTTCCGGAATGAACGCTTGTACGTCTCTGGGCTTAATACCTAATGCATCAGGACGGACTATAAGGACGAAGCAATACCTTGAAGCGCCGTCTCCTTCTCTTCCTTTGTCCACTGACCCGTGGTCAACAAGTATTGAGCGTAATGCATTGCGTGATCGTATGGTGCGTTGAGTTTCCAATTTCGAATTTGCCGCAACAATGCATCCTTGACTACATCAAAGCGCTCCGGCTTTACAATGAGATGCCGCATTCCATGAACCAACTTCGCAAGAAGAACGTGTAGCTTGTCATTGAAGCCATAGGCTCCGAAAAATAAACCATCGCTATCTCGAGCGAGCGTGTAACCAAGGCCCGCCATCTCCGCGTCGTAACCAAATTCATTGAATTGATCTTGCACAAGAGCAATGTAAAGACTGAGACGGGTTAGATTTCTACAAGAAGGATGGCGATACTTTGTCAACATAGAATTACGTGGAGAGTCGTTGGATCGAGGACTGGAGAGTGAATAAAATAGAGAGAGAAATTTACGTTCTCAAAGTAAAGTAGACGAAGAGTTTGGGGACCCAGAACGTGTCATCTTTCTTGAACCAAATCCTTTCGGTAGGGGTATTCCGGACAAGTGTAGGATGTTTCGTGGGCTATTTATTAGTGCATAGAGGTGATGAAGAATACATTTTCGATTTCTTTCCTATGGACGGTGAAATTTTTCGGAATGAAGGGGTTGGGATCAGGCATTCGAAGCTCTGGGACATCCGGATATTCCTTAATCTTCTAACTCCTTTAGTAAATCGACTGGTAGGGCTTCTGACCTCAAGTAATCCTTTTCGAATGGGCTCGCAGCTGTATTCAGTGCCGTACCATGTTTCTTTGTTGGGAAGGTTTTCTGAGATCTCCTTCGCGACATAGAAAATTCGAAACTCGTCAGGGGTCAGGAAGCCCAGACAATATTTGATTGCCTTGAAGTCGAACTACGTAGATCAATCGGTTTCCACGTTACAGGTATATACCTCTCGAAGAAGATGCGGAGCACTGAGTACCCAATCCGGTGGATAGCAACGTTGCATTGATGAGGCGGTTGAGGAGGTGAACTCCGCGGGTTGGTCTTTTTCGGCGAATCGGAAACTTGCTTCATCCATGGTCTTCAATTCTTCCCAAATGATTCGAATCCTCTCACTGGTTTCTTCGGATGGTCAGAGAACTTGAGCAAGTGGAAAAAATTGTACGTTCTTTTAGAAGTTCAATGTATTTGAAAACGATGGCAATAATTTCCTCATAATTTCCTTTTTGAATTAGTTTTTTGAATCCACGGCAGAGAATACCAAGACCCTCCTTGGTAAGGGACATGGAGACCTTGAACAATTCCGTTCCGGCGTTGATGTGGGTCGGCCCAACAGACAGGGTATCAACCCAATGTTTTGTCGACTTTAAATAGGATAGGAGAGAACCTGCTCCCTCGTAGCCGATAATATGAGCAATGATGTGACCTGGTCTGCTGCGAAAGTGTGGTCGTAGATCGGGGAATGGGAAGACCATCTCCAATAATCTTCGATCTTTGACAGGCTTCGCACGAACCTCAGTCTATGGCAATTAGGGCTGAAAGGAAGAGATGCTTACGAGTAATTGCTTCTCGGTGTATGGCTTGCCTGGAAAGTCGGGAGCTTGCAAGTCCTTGTTGCGCACAGCCGAGAATTTTTCGACAACCCATTGCTGCAGGACGTCAAGCGGCTCCCTTCCCAAAACAACAAGTTTCATCAAATTGGCAGAATAGTAAGTCTCATGGAACTTCATAAATGCCTGACGAACATCCAAACCTTTTGCAGTGGGTTCTTCCTTTAGCGAGACGAGATTTCCGGTGCCGAAAGAGTTGTAAGGATAGTCTGGATTGGAGAGGTGTTTGTCAAGCTGGAAGAGACGCCATGTGTCAGATTGAAGATTTTTCTTGTGCTCAGAGTCGACGGCCCGAAGCTCTCGATCGGTGCAGTCTGCAAGGAAAAGAGGGGCTATGAAGAATTGCGAAAAGCGATCTAGAGCAGGCTCCAGAAACTCGTGACCTATCTGGAAGTAGTAATTTGTGCAGTCGAGGTCTGGATTTTAGCTTTTCGAGTAGAAACATGGTCGCACCTGTAAATGCATTCGACATGCCACTGTGCTCCGAGAGGTATTTTTGGTAGTCGTTTTCTTCCGGATACTTCTTGGTGCCTGTGCGAGGAAATTAGCGATAGAAAGTTGTTGAAAATTGGTACCCAGGAAGAGACAATGTTCGAGAGCATGGGCGAGACCGGGAAAGTCTTTTGGATCACTCAAATGTCCGACGTGCACATCCATGGCTGCGCTTGATTTCTCTGTCTTCGGATCATGGACAAGGAGGGCCTCTAATTTGTTGTCAAAGAGCCGAACGAGTCTGTAGGCCCGATCGTCAGGCTCAGGCTTTTCGACTTGCGACGACAAGACGTGGACACGGGGAGGGGCATAGGTTCCATTTTGAGCAGAGGCATGATCAGATGAGCTTGGAGCCATGGTGGTGACGGACCGGGAGAGACGAGACGAATGCGGAGAGCAATTAGCGCCACGAGTCGGTTGAAGCGAGACTAACGAACGGCTGCGCGAACGAGGGACGCTGGCTTGTCGAAGGCAAGCGGAGACAGGGAGGACAAAGAAAGGCGTTGAAGAAGAATGAACACGAGCAGTCGGTTTCAGTCGTTTGGTTGGAGGGAAGCCCGACCACAATGTTCTCATGCAAATCGGAAAAGATTTGTTGGACGGTGCGAACGTCCGCGCTATCATTCCAACCCAATCAAAAAATTTTCGGGGCGGCGGTCGGCTCAGATTATTGGATGGTTGGAACAATCTACAAGGACAAACCCCCCCGCCTCCGCTTTCCCCCACTCGGAAGGAATTCTGGGAAAAACGAGTTTGTTAGAATCTTGGATTCCGGTAGCTACGGTATAAAGATAAGGTTCAAATGCAGGTTAAAAATTAAAATGGGGCGCACGCTCTCAACAAAATTGTCGGAGCCCGTTCAGACTCGACCGGGATATTGCCGCTCCCATATGCATCGGCACATTCGACCACGGAAGGAATAGCCGTCGCTAAAACCCCGAACCTTGGATGCATTATATCAAAAGTACCATGAACAGCAGGATGAACAAGATGACGATGAGCAGGATTATGCAGTAATTTGATTTGGAGTCTAATAATTTTAGACTTGGAAAATATTGGCATGGCAGTTACCCTCATTGGCCAGAATGAAATGCTGTAGCCGTTTGGTCCCTCGTTTTAATCTGTCGTATGTGTTGTCCACGCGTTGATCGAGATCGTCCAGTATTCTTTGGGGGTCTGGTCAGAGCTTTTCGACAAGCGAGGAGAATAACGTACATGACTTGATCATCGAGCTCCTCTCCCATCTCCCGCGCTTGCTGCCGGAGATTTCCAACAGTGTGCTGCACGCCATCCAACTGCTCGTCTTGACCCTGCATTACTGACTGCTGATGAAAGGCCTCGAGGTCGTCATCATCATCTTGGTAATTGGCTCCGTAGACGTCGGGATATTGGGGTTTGGGGGTTATTAACTACGGATGGTTAGTCATTCAGGACCCAATGGGGCCGCGGCGAGCGGTTGTTCTCACCTGGGCGGAATTGTATGCTCTGAGGGAGGCGTCCTTGATGTCATCGACCTGGTCCTTGACTTGGTCGACAAAGCCGCGTCGCCGGCGGACTTCTTCTGGGGAGAGGCCATAGCGGGCGGGGTCGGTCTCGACGGCGGTGACGGAATCATGGAGGTCGTCAAGGTCGGTCAGGTCGTCGAGGATGGCGTCCAGGTCGTGGCGGGTGCTGGCAAGCTCGGGCGACGTTTTGGGGTTCGCGGCAGTGTCTCTGATGCGCGAGTACGAGGCGAGGAGCGCTCTGGCCTGGCCGAGCTTGCGCAGGACATCTCTGCATGCTGTCAGATGAGGGCTGGGGAGAGGGGGCTGAGGAAGGGCGGAACGCGGGGAAGGGGGACGGGGGAAACGAGGGCGTGCGATACTCTTTCACAACGTTGAATGGATCGTCCATGGTGCGAGCTGCTTGCTGATCTGTCACGATTGACGTCCCGTCCGGGCCGTCCCGTTTTCTCATTCCACGCCGTCTGGGTTAGGGTTGCGGGCGGCCGACGGTGTAAACAAACGGCGGACGATCCAGCAAAGGAGCGATTGCTTGATCGACCTCCAACCACAACGCCTCGTCTGTGCCGACTATGCACCCTGGCGACCAGCATCTCCCGCGGAACGACCGCGCTGGCCAGCCCAACCCATACACGCCAA
>Ga0335081_10009550_pt1 | contig 15629 bp, 15 predicted proteins | sample Lox_Sample_35_FD_206713 | JGI IMG/M metagenome (GOLD analysis project Ga0335081, IMG submission 206713) | Soil microbial communities from Loxahatchee National Wildlife Refuge, Florida, United States - Lox_Sample_3.5 | ecosystem: Environmental > Terrestrial > Soil > Wetlands | place: USA... | reverse complement strand
AAATCTCAGCTTCTGCAGCTCGTAGTCGCATAATCAAACTAAGACTCGGTCAGGCGATACCATGCCAGTCCGGTTTGTGCACCCAGCCACCGAAAAGGCTCATTCGGAACATAATCCAGCCTGGCATTGAGGAAAGGGAACTGTTTCCAGGGTTGCTCGCGGCCGGCCTCCAGATCGGCAATGATTCTCCCAAAGACTGAGGTCAGATTCACGCCATGTCCGCTGTAGCCGAGTCCATAGAAGATGTTCTTATTGCTTCCGATGCAGCCGACAGAGGGTGACTCGTCGAGAGACCAGTCAACGACTCCATTCCAACCTGCTTCGAACTTCACGCCCGACAAGCTGGGGTAGATTCGTACCAGCTCGCGCTGGAGTTGAGCAAAATGGGAGGCTCCGTTGCTGGCATCGCCAACCCCGCCATTGAAAAAGTAGCCGGGGCTGCCCCCACCAATGTGGATACGACCCTCTTCGGTCAAGCCGAGATAGAAGACTTCGGTGCGGCTGTCATTGAACGAGACTCGCTTGCGCCATCCGATCTCGGCTAGTTGCTGCTGGCTGAAGGGCTGCGTCACTGCCACGTATTCATGGATGGGGACAATCGAGTTTCGGAAGAATCCCAGTCGTGAGGTAAAGGCGTTAGTCGCCAACACCAGCGACTTTGCCTTGATCGAATGTCCGCTGCTGGTGTGAAGAAGGTTCTCCCGCCCTTCCTCGATGCTGGCCACGGTGGTGTTTTCGTAGATCTCCGCACCCGCGTTCTCGGCGGCGGTCTTGAACACATGCACCAGTTTCATGGGATGAACGTGTCCACCGTTGGGGTCGAAGAAGGCTGCCTCGTAGACTTCAGTGCCGATGGCTTCAACCAGTTGTTGCTTATCCCAGAACTCAACCGGCATCCCGAGGGATCGTGCCTGCTGCACATAGGCCTTCGCCGCTGGTATGTCCTCGGAGGCAGCAAGTACTTGCAGGGCCCCATTGGTCTCCAACTCGCAGTCGATGCCGGTGGCCGCACTGAGCTTAGACAGCGTGCGGATGTTCTCGGCCGTCAGGTCGTAAATCTTCTTGTCGATGGCCGGAGCGGAGCTGAAGTTCATATACCGGTCCGCGGTCATGGTCAGCACCATGGCGCCGTTTCGTCCCGAGGCTCCGTTTCCACAGCCCTTCGCTTCCAGGACGACGACGCGCTTATGCGGGGACATGCGGCGGATGTAATAGGCGGCGGAAAGTCCCGTGAAGCCGCCGCCGACGACCGCGACGTCGACAGCGATGTCCTCCTTCAACGGCGGATTCTGCAGCGGCTGACTTCTCGCCCAATAGCTGCGGTTGGGCTCAAACTCCGATGGTTCACGCCAGATCCTGGGAGAGATCTGGTTCAGGCCAACAGTTCCGAGCAACGCACCGCCGCCTGCGAAGGCTGCCTTTTTAAGAAAGCGGCGGCGGTTTGAGAGCTCTTGCATGTGGGATAGTGGAGAACTTCAGAGTAAGAGATCGCTTTATGCTCGGCAAGCTAAATGAATTGATCGGCGCCGAAAACGGCACTCGCGGGCTAGAACCGGAAGTAATCCAAGCCTCCGGCGATCGTCTCGAGTTCCGAGCATGGGCGGCATCTCGACGAAATCACCTTGAATGGTGCTGAAAATCACAGACAGGAGCACTCGGACAGACTGTAATTAATCTGTTCCGCAACGGTTCTTGTCTTGAACAGAGGGAGGTGCCCATGCCACTCACCAAGCTGCGAGAATTTCTTGACCGTCACGATATCCGATACGTGATTTTCTCTCACTCCGTCGTGTATACAGCGCAGGGCATAGCCGCCCTTACGCACATTTCGGGGAAAGAGCTAGCCAAGACGGTTATCGTAAGAATTGACGGGGATTTGGCGATGGCGGTGGTTCCGGCGTCCCGCCATGTTGATCTTTCAATGTTGAAGCGAGCCGTAGGCGCACGGGCCGTGGAACTCGCCTCAGAGCAGGATTTCAAAGACCAATTTCCCGATTGCGAGGCCGGTGCCATGCCGCCATTCGGAAACCTCTATGGGATGGCCGTCTATGTGGACGAGAGCTTGACTTCGATCCGGGAGGTCACTTTCAACGCGGGAACGCATCGCGATCTTCTGCGCATGGATTGGAGCGATCTCGTAAGGCTCGTAGAACCCACAATCGTTCAGATCACAAGGGCGAGGGTTGCCGAGACCGCTGCCTGACACGCGTGAACAACCCGGGACTCGACAAGCGCACCTTTCCCGGTGACGCCCGGCCGGGGGACTGTGGGGGAGATACGTTTTCAAGAGACAGGGTGCCCCAGTAGTTCCCAGCCGTCAGAACCCAAGCCTCCTTCAGTGCGCCCCTGCGACCCTGTGTGCGTGTGATGGGAAGTCCACACGGTTGCGCCGATAGGGAACAGGGCGCGGGTCGTCCATTCGTAGATGTTAGAAAATCGCCTCATCACATTGACCGGGTCATCAACTGGTCGCCATAGTTGTCCCTTACAAAATATCTGCTGCGGTGAAAAAATCGCGTGGTACACTTCGTAACGGAATGCCGTGCGCGCTTCTTGCGGTCCGTTCCCGGCGAGTTGGTCTTTCTTCATCATTTTCTTAGCGCGCTGAGTTGCAATCCCCCGCGAGCGGCGTTGTCGCGACCTTCCCAATCCAACCAAGGAGGAGTTTATGCGCCGTAATATCGTGCTGCTGGCAAGTCTTGCTACAGTACTGCTACTCGCATTCACTTCGCTGGCGCCGGCCCAGGCTTCGCCAGCAAAGGGGACGGTGATTTCGCCACCCAGTACACAGGGGATTCCAGGTATTCCACGGACGCCGCTGTATCTGTTCATTCCCGAAGGCACGACCCTGCCGCTGGCGCAGCCCCAGGGCGAAACACCTGCTTCCATCGCTTGCATTTATGGCCTGACGAAAACCGTGAAGGGTTGCCCGCTCGTTGGGACGACTCTGCTCCCGACCGGCGGCGTGGGGGCGGTTGCCCTCATCGAGTACGGTCACTATTCCCAAGAGCAGGCGGATTTGAACACGTTTTCGAAGCAGTGGGGATTACCCACTGCCAACTTCCAGGAAGTTTGCATCGACCAGGGAGGCTGCCCGAGTAATGCCGGCACGGGCTGGGATCTGGAAGAAGCGCTCGACCTGCAGTGGGCTCACGCCATGGCTCCGAACGCGACAATCTTTGCCGTCGAGACCGGCACGGACATGTTTCTGGCCAATCAGCAGGCCGGCATCTTAGTGGCCGGCGCGGGCGGAGGAGAAATCTCCAATAGCTGGGTAGTGCAGATCGGCAGCGAACCCCCCGACGAGCAACAGTATGACAAGTACCTGAAGAAGGCCACCGTTGCCTTCTTTGCGGCCGCCGGGGACTGGGGCTGGGGAGCGTTGTACCCCAGTGCGTCGCCGTTTGTGGTTTCGGCGGGAGGCACGACGATCCACCGGGACCAAAGCGGAAACGCGACCGCCGAAACCTGCTGGTCGGATAGTGGCGGCGGCATCAGCAAGCAGGAACCGCGGCCGGCCTACCAGGACATCATCCAGAATATTGTCGGCAACTTCCGCGGTACTCCGGATATGTCCGCGGTTGCTGACCCTGCCAGCGGGGTGGCCATATACAGCAGCACGTATTGTGGCGGGTGGTGCGTGGTCGGCGGGACGAGCGTCGCGTCCCCGGTCCTGGCCGGCATTATGAATGACGCCGGCAAGATCGCTCCTTCGACCACGGTTGCACTCACGCAGTTCTACAAAGAATATGGCAATGCGCCGGAATACAAGAAATGGTGGCGTGACATCACCGTGGGAAGCAACGGGAGTCCGGCAGGAAAGGGCTGGGACCAGTGCACCGGCTTCGGCAGCCCCGTGACCTACGGCGGAAAATAGGCTTTTATCTTTTGTAGTCTTGCGGAAGGGCAAGCCAGCGTCTCGGCTCGCCCTTCACGCTTCTTAACCCGCTTCCCAGCGCTTCGCTCTATAGCTCCGCTACGCGGTCCGTTTGCGCTCGACCCGAGCGCGTTCCAGGTAGTGACCATCCCTCACATCGACACGTATGTTCTCGCCGGGGGCGATAAACAAAGGCACCCGAAGATGAAGCCCGTTCTCAAGGGTTGCGTCTTTCCAGGAGCTATCCTGCTGGGAGTGCGTTGCTGGTGCGGTGTTGGCCACTCGGGCCTCGGCTGTGTCCGGGAACACGACACTGAGGGCCTGGCCCTCAAAAAACTCCACCGGCAATTCCATTCCCGACTGGAGGAATGCATGTGCCGGCCCCAAGATGGTGCATTGAACTGCAATCTGCTCGAATGTGCCGGGATCCATAAACGTGCAGGTTTCCCCGTCGCCGAACAGAAACTCCATCATGCGCCGTTCGACTTCCAGATCTTCAAGGCGCTCCTGTGGCCTAAAATGCGGCTCCCACATCCGGCCACTTCTGACATTGCATAACTTGGTCTTCACCACTCCCCCCAGCTTGGCTGACCCAGCCTTCGATTCCGCTTCGAGAACTTTGTAGATTTCCCCTTCGATGCGGAGGAACATTCCAGATTTCAAGTCTGATGCTATTACCATGAGCTCCCCCCGACTTCGACCATCGTCCACCTCCATTGATACCCCCCGGTATCCTTCCTCCGCAGTGACGGAGGTCACGACCTGGGTGAAATCCACGCTTCCAAGCGATCCTTTGTTCGTTCTCTCTCCGCGTACACGGTAGGGTGATGTTTATCACTGACACCCGGCAGCTCAAGGCGCAGGATTATGTAAGAGCAACGGCTGGGTGACCTCGGGTTAGCGGCCTGGGGTGATCCTGTCTATGCCCGTGTAGAGTCAGGCCGGGTAAGAGCGACAAGAAAAGATGTTTCATCAAGGTTGCGTGTTCGGCACACAGCCTCGCAATCGTGCCAATTGCGAAGCGAGCTGGCGCCATGGTCAGCTGGAATCTTGAGCAGTCCCATGGACTGAAAGCTGAACCAACGGGCGCCGAGATGGGACATACCGATGGGCAGCCCGCCTTCTTACGAAGAACTTTCAGCGAACATCGACTGGTGCGTCGCCGAGCGTGAGTTGGGGTACCGGCACGGCGACCCCATCAACATAGGCTGGATGTGCAGCGACCGCATCTGCCGCCTGGGTCTGGCCAGCAAGCTTGCCCTGCATTGGGAAGATCATCAGGGTAACCAGAAGCGCTTCACCTTTGATGACCTGCGCGTTCTGTCCAACACTGTAGCCAGCTTCCTTGGCGAACTCGGCATCCAGCCAGGCGAGCGGGTGTGCCTGTTCATGGACCGGGTGCCCGAGTTGTACATTGGGTTTCTGGGTGTCCTGAAGACGGGAGCCGTGGCCCAGCCGTTGTTTTCTGCCTTTGGCGACGAATCACTTTTCGTGCGGCTCGAGAACGCCAACACATCGGCGATCGTCACCCAGAAGAAACACCTTTACAAGGTTCGCAAGATTCGCGAACAACTACCGAACCTGCGGCACATCATCGTGGTGGACGCGGGAGAAACTCCGCTGCAGGCGCGCGAAGTGTCTTTCCAGATGGATCAAGCGCATCGCGTTGAGGATTTCGTCGTCTATCCGACCACTGCCCAGTCGCCTTCGGTCCTGCATTACACCTCCGGTACCACCGGCCAGCCGAAGGGGGCACAGCACATTCACTATTCCATCATTGCGCAGTACTTCACCGCTAAATGGGTTCTAGACCTGCGGCCTAACGACATCTACTGGTGCAACGCCGACCCCGGCTGGGTGACGGGCACGTCGTACGGCATCATCGGCCCCTGGTCAAACGGTATTACGCAGGTGGTGCTCGATTCCGGCTTCAACGCGGAGCGCTGGTATGAGTTCATGGAAAAACACCACGTGACGGTGTGGTATTCGGCGCCCACAGCTATCCGCCTGCTCATGAAGGAGGGGACCGAGATCGTGCAACGGCATGATTTGTCGAGCCTCCGCTACCTTGCCAGTGTGGGCGAGCCGCTGAACGCCGAGGCGGTCACCTGGTCGCAGAACGTGTTCGGCAAGCCCTTCCACGACACGTTCTGGCAAACGGAAAATGGCTGTATCGTGATTACCAATCTCCCCGGCATGCCGGTCAAACCGGGTTCCATGGGAAGACCGTTCCCCGGAATTACCGCCACGGTGCTGAACCCGAAGACGTATGAGCCGGTGAATCAGCCCGGAATCGCCGGGCTGATCGCGCTGCGACCGGGATGGCCATCCATGATCCGCGGCTACTGGAATAACGAAGCCGGGTTCAAAGCGAAGTTCAAGAATGGCTGGTATCTGTGTGGCGATCGGGCTTCGATCGACGCCGATGGCTACTTCTGGTTCATGGGGCGGGACGACGACGTCATCAATACCGGCGGCCACCTGGTCGGCCCGTTTGAAATCGAATCGGCTCTACTGGGGTGCCCGTCCGTCGCCGAGTCGGCTGCTGTTGCCAAGCCCGATCCGGTCAATATGGAAGTGGTCAAGGCATACGTAACTCTGAAAAAGGGTTTCACACCGTCAGATGATCTCGAGCTCGACATCATGAACCATATCCGCAAGCGGCTGTCACCGCTTGCCATGCCGCAGGAGATTGAATTCGTGGGCTCCCTGCCCAAGACTCGCAGCGGCAAGATTGTGCGCCGCATCCTGCGCTGCAAGGAGTTCCACGAGCCGGTGGGGGACCTTTCCACCATCATGGACGACTGAGACCGATCAGAAAGGGAGAGCGACCATGGACGACATCACCAAAGTAGTTCTCGATTACGTGACCCGGGAATACCTGGAGGAAGGGGACGAACGGGAGATCAGCGAGACCACGCCGCTGATTTCGGGTGGGATCGTGGATTCCTTCTCCATGGTGTCTCTCCTGCGGTTCCTGGAGAAGAAGTACTCAATCCACATTCCTAGCGAGGCCGCCACTCCGGACGCCTTCGATACCGTGGCGAGCATCGCGGCGCTGGTGCAGCGGTTCCAGAGGGTGGAGGTTTAGAACGTGTTTGGCGCTCAAGAGTGACAGGCACGGTACGGCTTCGAATTTCATCACACGAGGTACGCCATGGCGTTCACGGAAACAGTTCGCAACGACTATCAGACCGAGATCGAAGGAATCAAGGCGGCTGGCTTGTTCAAAGGCGAGCGGTATATCCACTCGCCGCAGGGGTCGGAGATTGAGGTGGAGTTTCCGGTCGGCTCGGAAATCAAGAGGTGTATCAACATTTGCGCCAACAACTATTTGGGGCTCTCCAGCCATCCAGAGGTAATCGCGGCAGCGCACGCCGGTTTGGACAGACGGGGGTACGGCATGTCGTCGGTGCGCTTTATCTGTGGGACGCAGGATATTCATCGCGAGCTTGAGACTCGGCTGACCGAATTTCTGGGAACCGAGGATACCCTCTTGTTTCCTTCCTGCATGGATGCGAATGGCGGCTTCTTCGAGGCCTGCCTGAGCGAGCGGGACGTGATGATCGCCGACCGACTGGTGCACGCTTCCATCGTGGACGGGATGCGCCTGTGCAAGGCGATGCAGGACACCTACAAGCACTCCGACATGCGACACCTGGAGGAGAAGTTGCAGGAGCACCAAGACAAGCGCTATCGGATGATCATCACTGACGGGGTGTTTTCCATGGACGGTGACATGGCCAGGCTCGACCAGATCGTAAGTCTGGCCGAGAAGTACAACGCCATGGTGTTCCTGGACGACTCGCACGCTACCGGCTTTATCGGCCGCACCGGGCGCGGAACCCACGAACAGTGCGGTGTCTTCGGAAAGATTGATGTGATTACCACTACGTTGGGGAAGGCGCTGGGCGGCGCTTCCGGCGGGTGCGTCAGCGGACGCCGTGAGCTGGTAGAGATGTGCCGCCAGCGCGCGCGTCCGTTCCTTTTCTCTAACTCAGTGGCGCCGGTGATTGTCGCGGGTGCACTCAAGGTCATCGATCTGATCACCGCCAGCACCGACCGCCGCGACAAGCTGGAATGGAACACCCGCTACTGGCGCAGCCTGCTGAAGGACGCCGGTTTTGACATAAAGGAAGGCGATACGCCCATCGTGCCGGTCATGCTGTATGACGCCAAGCTGGCGCAAGATTGTGCGCGCGATCTCTTTCACGAGGGCGTTTATGCGGTCGGTTTCTTCTTCCCGGTGGTGCCCAAGGGACAGGCCCGCATCCGCACCCAACTCTCGGCAGCTCACGAGAAGCATCATTTGGACACCGCGATCGCAGCCTTCAAGAAGGTGGGGCGGAAGTACGGCATCCTGGGATTGGGGAAGAAAGAACTCATCGCAAAGTGCGAGCTGGAAATGGAATTAGTGAGGTAGCAAGACACGGGGAGCCTCGTGAGGTGAGGAAATCATCTGGCGCGGCCTCGACGACGAGCCGGAGCGTCGGAAATCGGAGGTCAACATGCTCTGTGCAGAACTCGAGCAAATGGAGGGGCAAATCGACGATCTTCTCACTGCGCTTGAAGATCCAAATGTGACAGAGCAAGAAAGAAAAGCGCTGGAGAGATCCTATGCCGAGTTGAGCCGTGCCGTAAAAGAACATCAGAAGTCCGGGCACGGCGGCGGCCCCTGTTTCGAAGACTAGAGAAAGTGCGACTGCCAGAACAGTTTCAGCTATCGGCAGCCGTGGGAGGTAGGTATGCGCGCAGATCGTGTGGAGGTGTCATGGGATGCTGACCAGAACAAGTGGGTGATTCGCATTCAAGTGGGAGAGGAGATAATTCGCCGTATCTGCGATGTACCGAAGAATGCCGCAGAGGCGACCATCCGCTCGGCAGCACAGGATGCCATCCAAAACGAAGGTTACGAGCCCGACGTCAGCCGGATGATCATCCATCTTTAATCGGCCGCGAAACATTCAGTGTTTTGGGCATCAGCTAATGTTCCGATAGGGTCTCGGGACAGCAAGAGCGGAGTCCGCGCTGCAGCATCGCCCCAATCAGCCTGTCCCTGTCATCCTTCAGAATCCGAAGGAGCCCGTCTGCCCTCTGGTGCGGAACGATTGCCTCCTTAACGTGCGCCATGCCCGCGGTAAATCGCGCAGGTGACTTGGGTCGTTGCGTTTCGTGTTACAAGAAGAGCTATGGCGGAAGACTCTGGAAACACGAAAAGGCCGGCTGGATTGGTCGGCAACTTTTTCGGCTTTCAGCGCGCAGGCACGACCTTTGAACGTGAGTTCGTCGCCGGGCTAACCACCTTCGTCACCATGTCATACATCATCGTGGTCAATCCCGCGATCCTGAGGGCGGCGGGAATTGCGGTCGAGGTCTCCATGGTGGCGACCATTGTGACCGCGGTGTTTGGCACACTGCTGATGAGCTTGTACGCCAACCGGCCATTCGCCATCGCACCTTACATGGGAGAAAACGCCTTCGTGGCCTACACGGTCGTGCAGGTGCTGGGCTACCGGTGGCAGACCGCCCTGGCCGCGGTGTTTGTGGCCGGAGCAATGTTTCTGGTGTTGACGGTGTTTCGATTGCGGCAATGGCTGGTCGATGCCATTCCCGCAGGTTTGCGCTACAGCTTCGCAGTTGGCATTGGGCTGTTTCTGACGTTTATCGGCCTGAATGAAACAGGAATCGTGATGCTGGGCAGCGCCGGCGCTCCGGTGCGCACCGGGCATCTGACGGCCGGCCCGGTGCTGTTGGCGATTTTCGGCTTTCTCCTGATTGCGGTGCTCATGATCCGGCGCTTCCCAGCCGCCATTCTGATTGGGATCCTCGCAACCACTCTTCTGGCATTCGCCACTGGCGTTGCCTCTCCGCCAAAAGCGTGGGTGAGCCTGCCACCGAGCATTGGCCCGGTCCTGCTAAAGCTGGATTTCAAGGGGGCGCTTACGTGGGGATTTTTCCCGGTCGTGCTGACGATCTTCATCATGGCCTTTGTGGACACCATGGGAACGTTGATCGGGGTTTCGGCTCGCGCCGGCTTCCTGGATGAACACGGAAACTTGCCGCAGATTGAGCGTCCCATGCTGGCCGATGCCCTTTCCACCATGTTCGCGGCACTGGTGGGCACCACCACAGCCGGGGCATACATCGAGTCCGCCACAGGCGTAGAAGCAGGGGGAAGAACCGGCTTCACCGCGCTTGTGACCGCGCTGTGTTTCGCGGTGACGTTATTCTTCTCGCCCTTTGTCACAGCGATTCCCGCGCAAGCCTATGGACCCGCGCTGATCGTGGTTGGCCTTCTCATGCTGGCGCCAATCACCCGGATTGCATTTGATGATTTCACGGAACTGATCCCAGCATTTGCCGTGGTCGCGCTCATGAGCTTTACTTACAACATTGGTGTCGGAATCACCGCCGGATTCGTACTGTATCCGTTTTGCAAGGTGGTAGGGGGACGGTGGCACGAAATAAAACCCGGGCTCTGGGTGCTGGCGGCTATGTCGTTGTTGTTTTTCGTCTTCTACCCCTACAGATAAGAGTTGATGAACTGCCTTGTCAGATTGGGAAGTAATCGGATGCTTGGAACAGCTACGGGCGCCGTATCCGGCACCGGTAGTCCGCCTTCGCGAAAGACGGCACAGTTTTGCCCCTAGTCTTTCACTGTTCACGGATAGTTGATGCAAAAACTTAAGATGGGATGGCTACGCGGAAGACGCGCTGGCGTTGGTGCGAGGCGGGCGGCTGACGCCCAAGTCCCGGATGACGGGCAAACCGGAAGCCACTGTTATCTACCGCGCTGTGTCAGATCCACGGTGCTGCTTGAGTTGCTCGACCACACCTTCCAGATCAGGATAGCCAGCGCCAAAGCTCCGTGTGAACCAGTTCCCACCGCGTTCCGCAATCCTTTTGCCGTCAGCGATCACCTCGAACTGACCAATCTTGCCAGGCGTAAGGACGGCATCAACATTGAGGCGCTCTTTGATGAGGATCACGAGACTCGTGACCTTTGCTTTGTTGTTCTGTCACGTCGGGCAGTGAACGATCTCAATCTTCATCTCTTCGCCAATCCGCTTGGGATAGCCACCGCAATTCTATCCGATGGTTGATGAAAACAGGTGATTTCATAGCTCCAAAGATTAGTCGATCTGAAGCCAGGCCCGAACCTACGGAGCCTTCGCAGTCCTAGTATAATCCGCAGTCGAGGGGGAGAAATGGCGGTGTCTCGCCATGTCCGAGACCCCGATCTTGCGGTGCCCCTACTGCACCACAGGCGGCGATTTTAAGGAACTGAGAGCCTACAGGGACCGTCGCTTCGTCTGTGACGATTGCGGGCACACCGTCCGGCCAGGGAACCCCGTCTATCAATGTATCTGCCGCAACTGCATCCGATGGAAGCGAAAAGACTCGGAACCTCCGCCAGAGTTTGAGTGGTAGCCCCGAGCGCATATACTCCGGGTCATGTCTAGGACGCTGAAAGACGTGGCGTACTACGAAGCCGTCCCTACCTTCGGGCGCTGTAGCCAATGCAACAAAATGTTCACACCCTCCCTGAGAGCAGCCACAGACGAAGACAGGGCACGGACGTTCTATCATGCTTTCGAGCAGCACAAGTGCGAAGAGGACGAGGCCAATCGGCCCCTAGAATAAACCTCCGAACTGTGCCACACTCCCCGCTATGGCGGAACGCAGGTTCGTCATCCTTAGACTCGTCGGGAAAACGCCGAGTATGGCAGCCTGCGAAGCCTGCTTCCTCAAATTCTTTGTACCAATGGAGCTCGATAGCTCAGAATGCAGATCAGGCTGCGCCATCTCTGAGAAACTGGGCAAAAGAACGGATTGATTTCATCTTCTCTTCCCGCAATCCGCGCAGATCTTCCTCCCCGAGTCGATTTTCGCAGAAGAGTCTCCCCAACACATCTGGAAGTCGCGAACCGCGAAAGTTGTATTTGCGGTCGGCGACCAATTCTCAAAGTGCTATCGCCTGACGACAGCAACAACCGTTGGTGTGGCTTTCGATGAAGATTTCACTTGCCGCGAGCGCGCCGGATGGGTGTAGACTCGGCACTGTGTAGAAGTCAAGAAGGAGACTCCGCTCCCATGACCACGAAGCCCATAGCCTTTCCCGTGCCCAGCGCGCCGCATCGCGGTGAGGCTGAGTTACCTTTTGTTGCTTACCAAGAGGGCGTGACTTTTCAACTGCTCCAGGCCAACGTCGAAGCCGGACTGTGGGTTATCCGGGTACGCTTTGAACCGGGCGTGACCATTCAGCGCCACAAGCATACCGGCGAAGTCTTCGGTTTCACCCTGCGGGGCGCCTGGAAGTATCTCGAATACCCCGAGGTCAACACCGCCGGTTCGTACCTCTACGAGCCCGCCGGATCGGTCCATACCCTTCACGTACTGGAGAGCAATAAAGAAATCACCGACGCCTGGTTCGCCATACGCGGGGCGAACCTGAATCTCGACGACAAGGGCAATGTGGAAACCGTCCTCGACGCCGGCGCCGTGTTGGAAATCTATCTCGCCCAGTGCCGCCAGGCAGGTCACGCGCAGCCGAACGTGATAAGGGCCTGAGCAGCCAATCCAGACGATTCGCGATGGGATTGGTGGCGAAACATCGCGATAGCACTCATTGACCTCAGGAAGGGGGTTTTGAGTGCTAACGCCTGTTTACAACAGTTATTTCCAGTTGACGCCCGTCCACCTCTCCCACGCCCCCTAGTGATTTACTACGGTGCGGCGGATCACCGAGCATGCGTGTCTGTAGGTCGCGTGGTATAACTTCGTGATCAGGGGGACGCCTTGCTCATGGCGTTTGCCGTTTGTCGTTCTGTTGCTAGGGCAGTTCGGCGAGAGAGGGGGCCTAGTGGAAAGATCCAGGGGCGATGCAAGGCGCAGTACCCGCTTGTCACTGCAGATTCCGGTTGTCGTCACTAGCCTTGATCCGGCAAGTAACTTTCGTGAAGAATGCAACACGGTGGTCGTCAATGTCCATGGTTGCGGCGTTATTGTTCACACACGACTGGAGAGCGAAACGCCGGTAATGGTGGAATTAGCTTCGAGTGGTGCGATGAAAAAGGCTTCCGTGGTAGCCGCCATCCCAACGGTTCAGGGTGCCTCGTGGCTGCTGGGCGTGGCGTTCGATAGGCCCGAGAACTTCTGGCAAGTCGCCAATCCGCCAGCAGATTGGGGCAGCCAGTGATTCTCAGTTGGTGTAATCGCCTTCCATGAGAAGGCCGGTCAGAGTCAAGTGGGTTCTTTTGTTTTTTCGTTGGACAAGTTTTTTCTCTGGGCCGAGTCGCCACTGTCGCCACCCTTCCATCCGCACTCTTCGGGGAGCGGTTTTTTCGCTCGGTGCAAGTTGGGTGTTCTCGTTTCAGCCGGTGCTGCCACCTGATTGTCGACCTCTCGTTCCGTCTACACGAAGAACGTGGGCCAGGCGATTAACGCAGTCACCGGAACTCGGCGCTTTGGCTTTTGTTGTTCCTTCCTAAGAAGATTTTGACTTTATGCTGCCGCCGGCATGGTTACCTGGTGGCGGTTGCGCAACGGCTCATACACTTCTCCACTCACCCACAACCGATGCAGCAACACGGCGAGCTTTCGCGCCGTCGCAATCACGGCTCGCTTTTTCCCGTTCTTGCCGCCACGCTCCGCCAGTTTCAAACCCCAGCGCCGCAGATCACAGTCGATGCCGAACGGTCCCAGGATGTGTTGTGCTCCTTGTACCAGCAGCGTGCGCAGGTAGGGATCGCCTTCCTTGCTGATGTGCATCTGCGGTTCGCTCTCCCCCGAGTTGCGACGCCCCGGCTGCAGTCCCAGGTAGCAGCCCACGTCCCGGCTTTCGCGGAAACGATGTGCGTCTTCCAGCGTCAGCAAGAAGGTCAATGCGATCAGCGTGCCCACACCTTGGATCTGCTTCAGCAGCGCCACCTGCGGATAACTCTGCTGCGCCAGCGTTTCGATGCGATCGTTGTACTCGCGAATCTGCTCGCTCAGCGACTCGATTCCCCCCAGCAACGGCTCCAGTGCAGCTTGCAACTCCGGGCTTAGCCCTTCTGCTTTCTCGGGATTCATGTTGCGCACATTGCAACCACGCAGCCGCTCCCCGTAGCTCTTGGCCAGTCCGCGGGCCGTGTTCACCAACGCCGTCCGCGCTCGCACCAGTCCGGCTCGCGCCCGGATCACCGTCAGATCCGCTTGCGCTTTCGCACTACGATGCTTCACCGGAGACAGCAACTGCGGATCGATTCGCGCCAGCCGCGCCAGAGTTCGCGCGTCCAGCCGATCGTCCTTCCTTCGACTCTCCCCAATCAAACGTACATTGCGGGCATGCGCCACGATCACCTCATGCCCCAGATCGCTCAGCACCCGGCTCACCCAAGGCGAATGCATTCCCGTTTCCAATGCGATCCGACAACGTGGCACGCTTGCGAACACCTCCCGCATCGCTTTTGGAGTCGTCGCCCGTTTCTGTTCCCGCAGAACTTCACCCACTTCGTCTAGCAGGCAATACCAGCTCGAGCGATCGCCCAGATCCAAACCGATCGCCAGCTTCGTTTGAGAAAAATTCCTGATCTGTTTTGTCGCCGCAGTGCTAACCTTCTTCATTGCCGGTCTCCTTTATCTCTTGCGCTTCAAAGCGCGTCGATAACCTGGGAGCGTACAGCATCCCGTCGGAGACCGGCCTTCTCATCCCATCTGGTTACAACAGCTTGGTCAGATTTCGCGGTAGGTCGATTAGGCCAAGTTGGGAATTGGGATTACTTCGGCAGGGGTGGCAGGGCGCTCAAATCCAAGTTATGCATTACAACAATTTGCCATCGCCCCTGGTCCTTCGTCATGACAAAGCTCAGCAGGCCATCCCGATCAGGCCGTGATTCCCCATGAGCATCGATGAGGCCTGTCATCGCCCATCGCACATCGACCGCCGCTACATCATCACGGATGAAACGAGTCTTGATATCAGAGTATTTTTGGTGACTGTTCTTGAACACTGTCGCGAACATTGGGGCGTGCGCTTCTTCTATCCTCGACCGACTGCTCGCACCCATGCCTCGCCAGTTCGTAAAATCGGCATCCTCGGAGAACACTGCCGCAAATGCGTGCGCATCGTGTCGGTTCCACGCATCCATAAACCGATCCACAACTTCTCGGATGGCGTTTTGATCCTCGCCTTTGCCAGATTGTCCATAAGTTACAAGTGGTAGCAACAGCGCACACACGGCAATCATCTTCAGCATATCTTCTCCGAAAGTCTCCACATTGTAGCAAGCAGGCGCAAGAGAGGGATGGCATTTGCAAAATCCCCATTACCCTCATTGAGACGACCGCACTGCCGAGATGGCGAGCCCATAGTCTGAAAGACGATGGTGAAAGAGGGCAGTCGGATTTGTCTCACGGAATCCGGTGATGCGTTCGTACTCCGCAAGCATTGATCTGAACCTTGTTTGCAGATTGCCCACCGGAGCTGGACGGAAGGACATCACTTGATAGTACTCGTCGTCGTAAACCATCGGCATTTCGGCCTTGCAGCCCCCAGCACCGGAGCAGCTTCATTGACGATTTCGATTTTAACTTGCTTGACGGGAATCGAAAGCCCCCACCCTTTGCAAAATCGCGGTTACACTCATCCGGCCTTACGCGGGGGCACTTGAGTGTAATGCCTGATAGCGTCAGGTGATAATTTCGTGCAAGCAGGGTCGGGGGCGGAGGATCGCCATGCTGCTACTGCAGCTTCGCGTACTCCGCCTTG
>Ga0335081_10009549_pt1 | contig 15630 bp, 12 predicted proteins | sample Lox_Sample_35_FD_206713 | JGI IMG/M metagenome (GOLD analysis project Ga0335081, IMG submission 206713) | Soil microbial communities from Loxahatchee National Wildlife Refuge, Florida, United States - Lox_Sample_3.5 | ecosystem: Environmental > Terrestrial > Soil > Wetlands | place: USA... | reverse complement strand
CGCCGTCGTTTCATGGGCCCACCATTGAAGGCCGTAGCGGTTCGGGCGACATGGCCGAATTGGAGCGCCGCCCGGACCTTCTGGTCTTCACCACCGTGCCGCTCGCAGAGGACACGGATGTAATCGGCGCCGTTTCCGCCGAGATCTTTCTGCGCTCGAACACGGAGCACACTGATCTCTACCTCTGTCTGTGCGACGTGGCGCCCAATTCTCGTTCCACCAACGTCTGCGATGGCTATAGGCGCTTGCGTCCCGGGGATCTGGCCGGCAGTGAGAGGAAAGCTCGCGTCGATTTCTGGCCCACCGCGTATCGCTTTCACCGCGATCATCGCATCCGCGTGATCGTCGCGAGCGGTGCCCACCCGCGCTATGCGCGCAATCTCGGCAGCGGTGAACCGCTCGGCGATGCGCATACCATGGTCGTAGCCCACCAGGAGATTCTCCACGGCCCAGACCATCCCTCCGCCATAACGTTCCCGGTTAGCGGATGAACCTTCCGTGGGGCCGGGCCTTCGGGCCCGCCGCCGCGCTTCTGCCCGGCGCGCTGCACCGGATAAACCCATTCACGGCGCCGGCTCAATCCGCAGCAGCGCCCCATCCTCCTCCTCAGTCAGCACGTACAGCAACCCATCCGGCCCCTGCCGCACGTCCCGAATTCGCTGCCGCAACTCGGTCAGCAGCGATTCACGCCGCAGTTCTTCGAATTTCTCGTTGAACACCACGCGCTCCAAGTGCCCGGTATAGTTCAGCTCTCCGGCCCGCATCGACCCCACAAACGCGTTCCCCTTCCACGCCGGAAAGCGATCGCCGGAGTAAAATGTCATTCCGGACACGCCGATCGAGGGCAGCCACACAACCAACGGCTCTTCCATCCCCTCTTTCCACGCGTGGTCCGAAACGCGCGGCCCCGGATATTGGCGCCCGTAACTAACCACCGGCCAACCGTAGTTGCGGCCCGGCAGCAGCATGTTGATTTCATCGCCGCCATTCGGCCCGTTTTCGTTTTCCCAAACCACGCCGGTGTCCGGATGAATCGTGAGCCCCAGGGAGTTGCGATGCCCAAGCGTGTAGATCTCGGCCTTGTAGCCCGCGCGCCCCACAAATGGATTGTCCGGGGCAGCCGTCCCATCGTCTCGCAGCCGGAGCACTTTGCCGCCGTGGCTGTTCGGGTTCTGCGCTCGCTCGTCGAAGGTTCCGCCCACCGTCATATAGAGACTGCCATCCCTGCCGAAAACAATCCGCGAAGCAGCCGCACGTCCGTCATCCACCGAATCGGCCACAAAGATGTCGCGCACATCCACCAGGTTCCCGCCCTCCCAACGCCCGCGCGCCAGCGCCGTCGTGACGCCTTTCTCGAGCGGCTTTGTGTACGTGAGATAAACCCACTTGTTCTCGGAGAACCGAGGATGGAGCGCCACGTCCATCAAACCCGATAATTGCTTGGCGTAGACCTCAGGCACGCCGCCGATCGCGTTCGGGTTGAGCACGCCGTCCCGGATCACCCGCAGCCTTCCCCCACGCTCCGTCACGAGCAGGTTGCCATCCGGAAGAAATGCCATGCCCCACGGATGCGACAGGCCTTTCGTCACGATCACCACGCGGATCTTGTGCTGTTCCGCCGTATCGAAGACGAACGGCCCCGGTCCCAGCGGCGGGCGTGGTATCGTCGGAGCGGGTCTCTGCTGGGCCAGGCCGGTTGCGGCCATCGCAGCCAGCACAAGCAGTCGATTCCCCGTCTTCATCGGCAACCTCCTTCTGGCGTTGCTATTTTATGCAATCCCGCTGCGCCGCGGCGCTGTATCTTTACAAAACTTAAGACTCCGGACCTGGGAGTTTTGACCATGCTGAGGAGAAGCACCACGATGCGCATTCCTTGGATACTCGTATTCGCGTTGCCGTAGGTTTAGTGAGCAGTACCTTTGGACGTGAAGATCGACAGATTGATCGCATCGGCCATAGCTTTGTACCCGGCGTCATTCGGGTGCAGGTGGTCGCGGAGGTTGTACGAAGCGCGGATTTCTTTGGGGTTGTCTGGATCGCGCACGGCCATGTCGAAGTCGATCACGGCGTCATAGGCCTTGCTGGTGCGGATCCACTGGTTGACGGCCTGGCGCATGGACTCTCCCGCGTCGCTGTAGTAAAGGGCGCCGGCAAACGGCGTCAACGTGGCTCCGGCCACGCGGAGGCCATGCAGATGAGCTCTGTCGATGAGCTGTTTGTGAGCCGCCATCACATCGTCCGCAGTGACCGCTTCCGGCGACTGAGGCCCGGCCAACATGCCAAACCCGATATCGTTGATGCCCAACATCACGACGACCCATTTCACGCCCGGCTGCGCGAGAACGTCGCGGTCAAAACGGGCCAGGGACGAAACGCCCATGCCGTCGTGCAGCAGCCGATTCCCGGAGATTCCTTCATTCACAATGGCCACATCGGCCGTGGCTCTGTTCGCCAGCAGGCGTTTCGCGAGCTGGCTGGGCCAACTGCTATCGGTGTCCGTCGTCGATGTGGCGCCATCCGTGATCGAGTCTCCAAAAGCTACGATGAGTCCGGCATCGGCGGGCGCCTCGACGTCCACGCCGGACAGCCAATACCAGGATTCCGTAGTAGCCGCGTCGGCAATGGTCTCCGCGGAGCTGAAGTCACCGGGTTTGGAAAGGTAGGTGGTATGGAGGCCGGTCAGGTGCGAAGTCGGTTCCTTCGCTTCGCCGGGAACGTATGCGCTGATCACCAGGTCGCCGAACTTCGGAACGTCCAGATCGACGGCATCGCTCACAATCTCGGCGCCCGGCGGAATGGTAACTTGCGCCTTACCGCTGAAGGTGAGAGCCCGATCGGAAACCGGAACGATGGCCGGGCCCTTCTCGTGAAGCGCCACATGAACGGCTCCCAAGCTGAGCGGCTCTGCGCCAAACGCATTCGACAGTTGGATTCGAGCGCGCCGGCCGCCGATGCTGGTCCGCACGATCATGCGAACGGTTTGGTTCTTAGGAGTCGGTAGCGCAGGAAACGCCGGAGGCTGATTCGCCTGACCTGCGCGTCCGCCGGGTGGCGGTGGAGGCGGAGCTCCGATCCCGCGCGGCAACACCAGGCGGGCCGATTGCGGCGAAGCTGCCCAAGTAGCTACCCAGTGTTCTTGTCCAAACGCATGCGTGGCAGACGCCAGGAGAAAGGTGAGCACTAGGGCGCTTCCGTGAAACCGGTAATTCATTTCGTCTCCTCCTTCAAAACGGCGACCTGCTTGTCCGCGTACTGTGGCATTCCAGAATGATACTCCCGTGCGGACGGACCGGGGAGGAGGATCGGAATCTCGATAGCAACCAACAGGCCGGGATTGGCGTCTTCCGCCCATATTCGGCCATGATGCAATGCCACGGCGCGCTGGGCGATGGTCAAACCGAGTCCGACGCCTCCCGTGGAACTCGTGCGCGAATCATCGACGCGAAAGAATGGCAAAAAGATCTTGGTCAGCGCTTCTTCCGGAACTCCTGGACCATAATCCCGCACGGAGATTTTGGCGGTGTCCGGAGTCACGCTCAGCGAGACATCGACGGTGGCGCCCGCGGGCGTGTAGCGAACCGCATTTCTCACGATGTTCTCGATGGCCCGGCGGATCCGTTCGGCGTCTCCCTCGATTTCGAGAGCAGTCTTGCTCTGAAGCACGATTCGCGATCCGTGGGCGTCGGCTTCGAGGCTGCAATCGTCCACCACGTCGCTGACGATCTTGTCGAGCCTGAGGTTCTCCCTGGCAACTGCTGATGGATCGCCGTCGGCCTGAGTGGCTTCCACCAGTTGCCCGACGAGGTCGCTCAAGCGCCGGATCTGCTTTTTCAGCCGGGCCACGGCGGCGGCGCGATCATCCGCCGTCAGCACCAGTTCCGCGGCGAAGCTCATGCGTGCCAGTGGCGTCCGCAGTTCGTGCGAGATATCCTGCAGCAGCCTCCTTTCGGAAGTCAAGAGCGATTCGATCCGCTCGGCCATGCGGTCGAAGGTCCGGCCCAGTTCGCCGATTTCATCGCGGCGCTGGGAATTGGCTCTTACTGACAGATCGCCGCGTCCAAAGCGATCTACGGTGCGCGCCAGATCGCGCAAAGGGGAAGCGATACGGGCGGCCAGGGCCCAACACAAAAGGGCGACGGCAATGAAGATGGGGACATAGTATGGGAGATAGCTGCTCAGGCGATAGGGGTTGCTGGCGAGCACCAGGAGCCGGTAACGGCCATCATCCGATGCGACGCCGGCGGCCACGCGCCCGTCGATCATGTCCTGGATGGCGCCCTTCTCAAAGCGGAATTGCCGTAGGAGGGCTGATTGGTCTTCGCCCGTTGCCAGATCGCGGCCGCTACGATCGACCAGATGGTGTTCGCCGCCGAGCACCTTGTCGGCCCGGCTCAGGTGTGCGGCCAAAGCCTGCGGTCCATTCGATTCGTATGCCTTCTGGGCTTGCTCCAGCAAGAGGACGTTGATGCGGTCGAAGAAACTCCCCTTGCTCACCATTTGGGTGAAGACAAACTGGGAGACCATGACCATGGCGGCCATCGAGAGCACCAGGGTGGCGAAGCACCACAACAGGATCTTTGTGTATACCGATCGCATGGCAGTCACTCGTTACGGAGAAAACAGGTATCCGATCCCGCGAACCGTGCGGATCAGCGAACGGCCCGTAACTTCCAGTTTCTTTCGTAAGTGGCTGATGTGGACGTCGAGCGAACGCTCGTACGGGGTCGACTCGCGTTGGTACAGGACAACGGCGAGGTCGTCGCGCGAGACCACCTGACCGGCGGATGCCATGAGCCGATCGAGGATATCGAATTCGACGGATGTGATCTCCAGGGGCTGGTTCCGGTATCGGACTTCTCGAACTCGCGAATCGAGTGTCAGCCCTCCAGCTTCGATCGTGTCGCGTACCACGGTCTCTTTGCCGGCGCGCCGCAGGATAGCTCGGATTCGGGCTAACAATTCGTCGGGCTCGAATGGCTTGGGTAAATAGTCGTCGGCTCCGGTGTCGAGCCCCATGATGCGATCCTGCTTGCCAGTGCGTGCGGTCAACATGATTACCGGCGTGGAACTGCGCTTGCGAAGTTGCCGGAGAAGGTCGAAGCCATTCAGAGACGGCAGCATGACATCGAGAATAATGATGTCGAAGTTTCCCTCGAGCGACCGCATCAATCCGCGGCGGCCGTCGCTGATAGCCTCGATGCGGAAGCCATGGTGGAGGAAGAAGTCGGTCATCAGTGAACACAATTCCGCGTCATCCTCGACTAGAAGGATGGAGTGGGCACGAATGGCCGCAGGGCGGTGCTGGACCTCCAGCATGCGGTTCAGAACTTTCCCTTTTGGTTGTATCCCAGTTGCTGGCACGGTTCACCTGAATGGCCGCGCTATTTACAAAACTTAAGAATTCTGCCGCGCAATCGGGATCATGCTGTTCCAATAGACCCTTAACTGACGACAAGCGCTCGGCCGGAGCTGCCCTTTGGCCCGGCCGAGACCCGCTCTCTGACCACGAGTACAGGGCCAGTATAGCTGCTACCCGGCTGAGCCGCGCGGCGACAGAGCGCGCCCGGCCGGCGCGTGCCGCACTTACTGATGAGCCGGTAGAACCGCGCGCACCGTGCAGCCGTTTGGGCTGGATTCAATCTTCAGTTGTCCTCCCAATTGGCGCGCCCGTGCCCGCATGCCTTCGACCCCTACGCCGAAAGTAGCCACACCTTTTTCGACTCGCTCCAATGTGCCGGAAGGCAGACCGGAACCGTCATCGCGAATTTCCAACAGCACGCCATCGGCGGCTTTCCGGATGGTGACCCAACACTCGGTGGCTCCGGAATGCCGGTGGACATTCGTCAAGCTTTCCTGAATGATACGAAAGAACGTGGTTTCCACCTCGGGCGCGAGGCGGCCGAGATCCGGGTCCGCGTCAAAATGGACCAGAATCCCGGAACGATCACTGAGACCGTCGGCATAGGTCCGCACCGCCGATGCCAGCCCGAGTTCTTCCAACAAAGGCGGGTGCAGCAAGTAGGAAAGCGTCCGGATCTCGTTCAGCGCCGTTTCGGTGAGCGCCTGGCTATCGGCGAGGATCGCTCGCGAGTCTAGAGAGCGGCCGTTTCCCAGCCGGGCAAGGTTCAGTTTCAATGCAGCCAGATTCTGACCAGTGCTGTCGTGGAGTTCTCGAGCGATCCGGCGGCGCTCCTCCTCCTGAAGGCGCATCAACTGTCCCGATAACTCCTGGAGCGCTTGTTCGGCATTCTTCCGCTCGGTATTGTCCACAGCCATTGCCAATCCATATAGGGGCTGCCCGGCATGGTCCCGGACTACCGTGCCAAAAAGGTCGACCCACACCACGTCCCCCTTGGACGTCACAAAGCGCTTCTCGACTCTGTAGTTGGGAATCTTGCCGGCGAACAGATCGCGCAGGCGATCGGAGCATTCCGGAAAATCGTCCGGGTGCACGATCTGGGCGACGGTGAGCTTCTTCAGGGCCGATTCGGTATGTCCGAGCAAGGAGCAGAAGGACTGGTTAGCCTTCCTTACGCGCTGGTCCATTCCGATCAATACCATCGCAACCGGCCCTTCTTCGAAGATCTTGCGGAACCGTTCTTCACTCTCCCGCAGGACCGCCTCGGCCTCACGGCGCTCGCTGATGTCCTCCGCAATGCCGACCAGACGGCATACTTGCCCATCCTTGTTGAGAATCGGGAAACCTTGATCGTGGATGTGTTTGATCGTGCCATCGGGGCAAACAATCCGATATTCGATCGAAAACGGCGCGTTCATCTTGTTCTCAAGATCGTTGATCACGGCGAGCCGATCGTCCGGGTGCACCGCTTCGAGGAACGATCGCGGATTTTCATACAGACTCGAGCAGCTTCGCCCCCACACGTTTTCATATGTGGGACTGACGTACAAAGCCCGTTTAGTGGCGATGTCTCGAATCCAGAAGACATCGCGGATGTTTTCCGCGAGCTGGCGAAATCGCTCTTCGCTCTCGCACAACGCGCGTTCCGCAGCCTTCTGTTCCGTAATATCGACCATCACACCGCGCAGCTCGCGCGGGTGGCCTTGATGATCCTTGACAACGCGGACGATGTCGCGCAGCCACACAATCCTTCCATCCGCCGCGATCGCCCGGTATTCGAATGCATGATCCTGACCAGAACTTGTGGCGGCCAAACAAGTCTCAACTGCCCGTTTCCGGTCTTCCGGATGGAGGTGATTCTGCCAAAAGCCGGGCTCACTCAGCCATTGTTCGACCGGGTATCCCAACACTTCTTCAGCGTGATGGCTGACCCAGTTGAACTCCCACGTTTGAGCATCGGCTTGCCACACGATCACGCGCAGGTCCTCCACCAAATCGCGAAGCTCGAGAGGGAATTCCTGAGAGCGGGCTCTGCCGGCAGATTGAATTGACATGTGTTTCTTACGGCCTTTCAACCGCGCATTCTAAGAAGTGTTGCACAAATTGAGTGCCGCAGGGCCCGCACTTCCTAGGCTTGTGGCCTTAGCGCACTCAAGAATAGTCGAATGGCCGACAGTGTCGCCTCCGGGCAGTCCCGATGCGGCGCGTGTTTGCAGTTGTCGAGGATGATGGCCGACGCTGAAGGGATTCGCTGTTGAATGGCTGCCAGCTGCCCGGCTGTACCGTATTCGTCCTGAGCGCCCTGAAAGGCAAGGACCGGGCAGCGGATCAAATGCAAGTACGATTCGATGTTCCAGCCGCGAAATTGCGGATCGAGCCAGATGTTGTTCCAGCCCCAGAAAAGGGAATCTACGTTCGCATGGTACCGGCCCAAGCGCTGGGGTAACTCGGTCGTCTGATAGAGCGCCCGCGCTTGCGCGATGCTGGCTACGGTGATGTCCTCGACGAACACGTGCGGAGCTTCCAGGATGAGCCCGGCCGGAGAATCCGGGAACATGCCCGCATAGAGAATGGCGATCGACGCGCCGTCGCTTTGTCCCAGCAGAAGCGGCCGTTCGATCCCTGCCTGCCCGAGAATCTCCGGAAGCACAACCTGTGCCTCGTGGTGCATGTAGGAAATAGACCGGGCCTCTTGCAAAGCGTCGGAACTACCGTGACCATATCGCGAATAAAGAAACACACCGGCGCCGGTTGCCTCCGCGAGAAGACGCGGGAAGTCCTTCCAGTGCGCCACCGAGCCCAAGCCTTCGTGCAGCATCACGATGGGCGGAAGAGCGGAGTCACGCGCCTCAATTCTGGCCGCCTCAAGCCAGTGGCCGTCAATCCAATAACGGCAAGTGACGGGCAAACTGCGGCTCAACGGGAGATGGCCGCCGGCGCCCATGAGTCTCGCGCAGGAGTGTCCCGCAAAGCTTGAATGAGCAGATCGAGGCTCTCCGGAAAGGTGCGGCCCGCTGTTTCAACCTGAATATCCGCTTTGCTATACAGCACCTCGCGTTCGGCGAGGATTCGTTTCAGGTCGGACATGGCATCACGATTGTTGGCCATCGGGCGCACATCGCCCTGGGCGATGACGCGTTGCATGTGCTCTTCCGGCGAGGCCCGCAACCAAACGGTGAAACAGCTGGACAGCAATCGTTCAAACGTGCCTGGTTCCGATACCAGACTCCCGCCTGTCGCGAGGACAAAGCAGGGGTAGCGTTTGAGCACATCTTCGAGGCACTGCCGTTCCAGCTTGCGGAATCCGGCCTGTCCGCGGAAGTCGAAGATCAGGTTCAACGTCAGCCCGCTTTCCTGTTCGATCAGGCGATCTAATTCCAGGAAGGGCATGTCGAGCCGCTCCGCCAGCGAGGCTCCCAGCGTGGACTTGCCCGCACCACGGAGTCCGATCAAGGCAATCCGCCGATGCCGCGCCGCCGGATCGAGACCGCCGAACTGGAGAAGCAACATCTGGCGGGCGAGCTTCAAGTCGTCGAGGGACAGGCGGCGGAGGAACTCAACCGTGTGCGTTAATTCCACCGCCGGTTCAGGGCCCTCAAACAGCAGAGCGTCGATGGACATATTCAGCGCCTGGGCCAGCTGCCGCAGCACGAGGACGGAAATATTTCCGTGACCGCCTTCAATTTGCGCCAGATAACGCTCAGAAACCCCGGAATCGCGGGCCAGCTGCTTGCGCGTCATGCCCCGGCGCGCCCTCGCTTGCCGCACGCGGTCCGCCAGTAATTTCAACAGGTCAGCAACTGTCGTTTTGGATTGGACGCTGGGTTTGCGCCGTGCGTTGGACTCCCGCGGCTTGCGCGGGCGGCCGTTGCTCATGTTGCTAACAGCATACGATAGGTCTAACGCCATCTCCTAAAACCCGGTGCTGCACACAAAACTCGCAGCGTCGTCGGTGCTGCCCGTGCCCTTGTACCGGGCCACTAGCGGATACTGGCAGAGTGGCCGCGACCGTGTGATGGCCCCGGTCTGATCGCGCCGGGCGGCGGTCAGGGTTTCCGGAGCTTTGCCCTCTTCGATCCAAGCGCGCAGCGCATCCAGCTGGCCGTAAGGGGCGGGGCCCGCGCCTCCGCCGCAATGGCCCACACCTGGCGCCATGAAGAGCCGGGCGAATTCCGCAGTCTTCTTCGCCCCGCCCATGCGTTCCTGAACTCGCTTATAGTAGTCGACGGTTCCTTCCGCCGAAATGAGTTGATCGGCCCAGCCGTGCCAGACGACCGCCTTGCCGCCGTGGTCGCGGAAGGCCGTCAAATCCGGATTATCGGTCGCGATCACGGCGCCATACTGCTCCATCGACTGCTCCCAGAGACGTTCGTAAGCCGCGGGTGTGATGGTGGTCCAATCCAGTTGCGGGTTTTGCGCGAGGAAGTACCGGAACCAGTCGAGTGAGATGCCGAACGCGCGCGGTTTTAGAGGACTCCCACCGCTGCCCCAAAGGGCATTCAGGTCTGCGCCGCGAAGCAAGCCATACCACAGAAAGCTTCCATCCTCCCGGTGAGGGCCTCGCCAGAACTGTCGGATCAGGTCCACGTCGGCCTCGGTAAAGGAGCCGCACTCCCCGGCGGAAGTGCCGATGAGAGACTTGGGATCGTAGGTGCACCGCTGCGGATCTTCGATGACGCCGTCTTTAACGCCGTCGATGCTGTCGCAGGCAGCGACCGCGGCTGCGGTGGCGGCCGCCAGCTTACACGCGGGCAACGGATTCCCGGCAGCATTCATCAGCACCGCCCCCCACAGTTCTTGCGGAATGAACCGGGTCCAGTTGATGGCGGGCGCGCCCGCCACGATGCCGTTGTAGTCTTGCGGATACCGTTGCGCTTCCATCAATCCCTGCCGGCCGCCGGTCGAGCAGCCGTTGAAGTAGGAATAGCGTGGCGCGACTCCGTACATTGCTTCCGTGAGCGCCTTGCCGGTTACGGTCATTTCGTGAATGCCCACATGCGCGTTGTCCCGGATGAGCTGCCAGTTGAGCCGCCCGCTCGCATCCAAAGCGAAGCTGCCGCTTCCTCCCTCGTGTCCGGTGTCGGTAGAACCGGAAGCGTAGCCGAGGGCCACTGGCTGATTCACGCCCTGCTGGCTGCCGCCGGCGAATCCGCCGCCTCCCACCCCGAGGAAACGTCCATTCCAATTTGTTGCCGGTATCGCGACCCAAATCTTGATCCGGTCGCCTGCCGGTGGATGCGTGGTGATGGCAGTAATGCGGCAGATGCCGGGATTATTGGGATCGGTGGCCGCCGATTCGATGGTCGTGTTCGGCAGCGCGAGCGTCGCCAGGCTCTCGCAGGAGCGCACAGGCTTGGCATTGGCGATCGCCGGCTTGGGCGTCGCGCCTAGTGGAGGTAGTGCTCCAAATCCTGCCCCTGCCGGAGGCGCGGCCTGCGGGCCACCACGGGAACTTCCCTGGCCTTGTCCAAAGGCTACAGCAGCAGCGATGAGCCCAGCGACACACCAAATCCGTTTCATTACGCATCCTCCTCGCGGACTCAAGCATTATAGTGCATCTAGATTGTTGACTTCTAGCGTGGAGCTGCATTATCTTGTAGGGGCTGAGGCAGCGCCCTGGCCGGAGTAGACAAGCATGGATGCCGTCGTAGCCCCGCCAAATTCCACTGTTTCCGACTTCGTCGATTTCCAGACCAGCCGTTCGCAGTATCGGCATTGGAAGCTGTCCATGGAAGGCCGCGTAGCCACGCTGGCCCTGGATGTTCAGGAGGACGCCGGAATCCGCCCAGGCTACAAGCTCAAATTGAATTCGTACGACCTCGGCGTGGACATTGAGCTACACGATGCATTGCAGCGGATTCGGTTTGAGCATCCCGAGGTTGCCGCGGTCGTGTTCACCAGCGCCAAGCCGCGCGTCTTCTGCTCGGGCGCCAACATTTACATGCTGGGACTCTCCAGCCACGCCTGGAAAGTCAACTTCTGCAAATTCACAAACGAGACGCGCAACGGAATCGAAGACTCTAGCGCGCATTCCGGGCTGAAGTTTATCGCCGCTTGCAATGGGTCCACCGCGGGCGGCGGATACGAGCTGGCGCTGGCTTGCGATGAGATCATATTGATCGATGATCGCTCCTCGGCGGTCAGTCTTCCCGAGGTCCCGTTGCTAGGCGTGTTGCCGGGTACTGGCGGGCTGACCCGTCTCACGGACAAGCGGCGCGTGCGCCGGGATTTGGCGGATGTCTTCTGCACAACGCCCGAAGGAGTCCAGGGCCAGCGCGCCAAAGAATGGGGACTCGTGGACGCGGTAGTTAAGCCGCAAGCGTTCGAGTCGCACGTAAAGAGCCGCGCGCTGGCGCTGGCGGAGTTGAGCGATCGGCCCACGGACGCCCGCGGAGTCGAACTTACACCGCTCCAGCGGGCTACCGATGAGCGTGGCTATCACTACCAATCTGTGGATGCAGCCGTGGACCCGCAACGCCGCACTGCAACCCTGACCATCAAGGCTCCAGATTCGGCGGGGCCCGCGTCGCTCGAAGAGATCATGGCCGCTGGAGCGGGATGGTGGCCCTTGCAGATGTCCCGGGAACTCGATGACGCGATTCTTTCGCTTCGGGTTAACCAGCTCGAGCTGGGCTTGTGGATCATGCGGACGGAAGGCGACTGGAAGAATGTGCTGGCCGCCGATGCCACGTTGCTGGCCAATCGCGATCACTGGTTCGTAAGGGAAGTCATCGGGATGCTGCGCCGGACCTTGGCGCGCCTCGATGTTTCGTCCAGATCGATCTATGCGCTGGTGGAGCCGGGGTCGTGCTTTGCAGGCAGTCTGGTGGAACTCGCGCTCGCGGCAGACCGCATCTACATGCTCGACGAGCCGCAATGCTCCCTGGCGCTTTCGGAAATGAATTTCGGCGGCCTGGAAACGGCTGCGGGCGGCACGCGCCTCAATGCGCGATTCTATGATGACCCGTCGCAAATCGCCCGAGTGCGCGAGCATATCGGGGCCGCGCTCGGACCTCGCCAGGCAGCCGAACTGGGTTTGGTGACTTTCACGCCGGATGAGCTGGATTGGAGCGATGAGATCAGGCTTGCCATCGAGGGCCGCCTGGCTCTCTCGCCCGATGCGATGACTGGGCTGGAGGCGAATCTCCGCTTTGGCGGGCATGAGACCATGGAGTCGCGTATCTTTGGACGGCTTTCGGCCTGGCAGAACTGGATCTTCGTTCGTCCGAATGCAGTGGGCCCGCAGGGATCCCTCAAGGTGTACGGCACGGGAAACCGCGCCAGGTTCGATTGGGAACGAGTTTAGACATATGGCAGAAATCGGAGAGTTGACCCAGCAGCCAATCGACTACTCGCAGCAAATTCCGAACAACGTCGATCTTGCGAACGACCGAGCCCTGCAACGGGCGCTGGAGCGCTGGCAGCCGGCATTCCTGAACTGGTGGAACGAGACCGGGCCGGCGAATACGGCCAATTTGCAGGTTTACCTCCGAACGGCTGTCAGCGTGGACCGCGATGGCTGGGCGAATTTCGGATACGTGCGCATGCCGGAGTACCGGTGGGGCATCTTCTTAACACCGCGGGACGAGAACCGGAAGATCCACTTCGGAGATCACAAAGAAGAGCCGGCCTGGCAGGATGTACCGGGAGAGTATCGATCGCAGCTCCGGCGAATCATCGTCACGCAAGGAGACACGGAACCCGCTTCGGTCGAGCAGCAACGCCTGCTAGGAGCAACCTGTCCTTCGCTTTACGATCTGCGGAATCTGTTCCAGGTGAATGTCGAGGAAGGACGGCACCTGTGGGCGATGGTGTACCTGCTGCATCGATACTTCGGCCGCGACGGGCGGGAGGAAGCGGAAGCCCTGTTGCAGAGGCGCTCGGGAGACGCGAATAATCCGCGTATTCTGACCGCGTTCAACGAGAAGACCAGCCACTGGCTCGCGTACTACATGTTCACGTTCTTCACGGACCGTGATGGCAAGTTTCAATTAGCGGCCCTAGCCGAGTCTGGTTTCGATCCTCTGGCACGCACCACCAGGTTCATGCTTACTGAGGAAGCGCACCACATGTTCATTGGCGAATCTGGCGTAGCGCGCGCGCTGCAACGCACCTGCGAAGTCATGCGCGAGCAGGATTTGAGCGAGCCGGCGCAAGTCCGCGGCCAAGGCGTGATCGACCTCGAAACCTTGCAACGATTCGTGAATTTTCACTACAGCGTGACTCTAGACTTGTTCGGGTCCGAGATCTCTTCCAATGCGGCCACCTACTACACCGGCGGGTTAAAGGGCCGTTATGGCGAGGCTAACATCAGGGACGATCACAGGCTGGCGGCCGAATCCTACGCGGTTCCGGAAGTAGTCAATGGGAATATCGTGGACCGGCCAGTGCCGGCCCTGACTGCCCTGAATGCGCAGCTGCGCGATGACTACACGCGCGAGATTCAAGCCGGTGTAGACCGATGGAACCGGATTCCCGAACAATTCGGCCTCCCCTTTCGGATCACGCTTCCTCACGTGGGATTCCACCGCAAGATCGGAAGCTTTTCAGGACACCACATCGCTCCTGACGGGCGTGTTATGAGCAAAGAGGATTGGGAACGCCAGTCAACAACTTGGCTTCCGTCGGACGGCGACCACGCGTTCGTAGGCTCGCTGATGGGGCGCGTAATCGAACCGGGCAAGTTCGCGAACTGGATCGCTCCTCCCGCGCGGGGCATTAACAACCTGCCGGTGGAATTCGAGTACGTCCGTTTCGGCTAGAATATTCGACTGCCGTGGTCCCTGCTTCTTTTGTCTCCGAGCGACTGCAAACGGTCTCAGTGCCTGCTCGCAAGCTCTTCGACGTGATCGTGCATGAGGCCTATCACGGGCCGCTGCGCCCGAAGCTCACGGGCACTGCCACACCTCCCGAGATTCTCGAGGCTTGTGGCCTCGACGTGGGCGAGTTTTACGCGTTGCTGAGCGCGCTCACGGCAGCGGGTCTGATCCGAGTGTCCAATGCCTACCCGTTTGAAGAAATCCAACTCTCTCCCGAGGCGGCGGAGGCACTGCTCCTGTCGGGCCGGATAGACGAGGGCCGGTGACACTCAGTAGCTTCGCTGTCCCCGCGGATCAACGCTACTTCGAAGACTACGAACCCGGATGCGTGTATGAGTTTGGTACGATCGCGGTGAGCGAAGAGGAGATCATCGAGTTCGCGAGTCGCTATGATCCGCAGTATTTCCACATTGACCCGGAAAAAGCGAAGAGCAGCCGGTTTGGCGGCATCATCGCCTCCGGCTGGCACACCGTCTGCCTCGCCATGCGTCTGTATGTGGACCACTATCTTTCGCACGTGGCCAGCTTGGCCTCGCCCGGCTGCGAGGCCGTTAGCTGGCCCAATCCCGTGCGGCCCGGCGACACCTTGAAGATCCGAGTCACCATCCTGGAGGCTCGGCCTTCCCGCTCCAAACCGGACCGCGGCATTGTTCGCGCCCAGCTTGAAGCGATCAATCAAAGAGGCGAACTGGTACTCAGTATGATCGTCGTCAGCTTTCTAGGCCGGCGCGGACGAGCCTGAGCGCTCGTCCTTCTACGCGTCGGGCGCGGCAATGCTGCGGCTCATCTCGCGAAGCTTATATCGCAGCACCTTCCCGGCGGCCGTTTTGGGCAGCTCCGCCAGGAACTCGATGCGGCGGGGGTACTTATAAGGCGTGATTCGTTGCTTCACGAAATCCTGGAGTTCTTTTGCCAGGTCCGCGCTGCCGGCGTAGCCTTCCCGCAGAACCACGAACGCTTTCGGCGTGTGCAGCCCTCGCTCGTCTTCAAACGCAATTACGGCGGCTTCGAGAACACAGGAATGCTCAATCAGCGCACTCTCAACTTCGATGGGTGAAACCCATTGGCCCGAGACCCGAAACATGTCATCCGATCGGCCGGCATACCAGTAGTAGCCATCTTCATCGACTCGGTACTTATCTCCAGTCGAGAACCAGCGGCCGCGCATGCGATCCTCGGTGAGAGCGCGCCGGTTCCAGTAGCCTTGCGCGGTGCTGGGGCCGGCCACCAGCAAGTCTCCGATGGTGCCCGGCGGCACCGGCTGGCCCGCATGGTCGACCAGCGCCAGTTCATAGCCCGGCACAGCTTGTCCGGTACTGCCCGCGCGAACTTGCCCCGCGCGCGCCGAGAGATAAATGTGCAGTACCTCGGTCGATCCAATGCCATCGAGAATCTCGACCTGGAACCGCTCTTTCCAGCGGCGAAAGATTTCAGCAGGCAGAGGCTCTGCGG
>Ga0335081_10009548_pt1 | contig 15631 bp, 17 predicted proteins | sample Lox_Sample_35_FD_206713 | JGI IMG/M metagenome (GOLD analysis project Ga0335081, IMG submission 206713) | Soil microbial communities from Loxahatchee National Wildlife Refuge, Florida, United States - Lox_Sample_3.5 | ecosystem: Environmental > Terrestrial > Soil > Wetlands | place: USA... | reverse complement strand
GGGGTCAATGGCTGAGCCGGCCGCCGTTGACGAGCAGCGTCTGGCCGGTGATGAAAGCGCTCTCGTCGGAGACCAGGAGCGCTAGCGCCCCGAGCAGGTCGGCCGGCTGGCCGAGGCGCCCGAGCGGCGTGGGGCCGACGTCGTACTCGGTCGCGGCGGTCATGGTGATGCTTCCCTCGGTGGGGATGAAGCCGGGCGCCAGCGCGTTCACCCGGATCTGCGACGGGCCGAGTTCGCGCGCGAGCACGCGGGTCAGCCCGATTACGGCCGCCTTCGACGTGACGTAGTGCGCGAGCCCCGGCGAGCCCGAGAACGCGACCTCGGAGGCCATGTTCACGATCGAGCCACCGCCGGCTTCGCGCATCAGCGGAACCGCGGCCTTCGCGCACAGCCACGTGCCCTTGACGTTGACCTCGAGCACGCGGTCCCATTGCTCGTCGTCGATCTCGTCGAACGGACGCCGGCCGAGGCCTTCGACGATCGCCGCGTTGTTGACGAGCGCATCGAGTCCGCCGAGCACCGCTTTGGCGGTGGCCGCGAGCGCGCGCGTCTGCTCGGGGTCGCTGACATCGGCGATCGACGTGTGGATCTCGACGCCCTTCGCACTTCCTTGCTCGCTGGTCGCTCGTAACCGGTCGGCCCGGACATCTGCGGCCAGCACCTCCGCTCCGAGCCCCGCTAGGTGGAGCGCGAACTGCCGCCCGAGCCCCTGGCCGGCCCCGGTGACGATGACGCGCTTGCCGGCGAGGCGCTCTGGCGGCATCACACTGCCGCGGCGGCGCCGTCGAGCCGCAGGGCGCGTGCGATCTCCCGGAAGCAGTTGTGGCTCGAGCCGCGGCCGATCCCGGGCCCCGAATGGAGGGTGGCTGAGCAGCCGTAGAGGTTGTCGAGCAGGACCCGATCTCCAGCCATCTCTGGGACGGGCCGAATGCGGCCGAGCTGCGAGGCGATCGTGCTGCCGGTCGAGTATTCGCCCTGGACCATGTTCGGTCGCTCGCCCTCGATGTCCTGGGGCGAGTAGACCCGGGTGGCGATCAGGTCGTCAGCGGTCATGTTCGGCGCATCGCTTGACCATGCTCGGAGGATGTTGTCAGGACGGGTCGCGAACCCGCCCAGGAAGATCTCGGGCTGGTGGCGGAGATGCAGGTTGGGCCCCCAGTACAGGCGCGGCTGCGATCCGACACCGGGGCACAACGGTGCGGACACGGTCTCTCCGCGCGGTGCTCGCGTCGGCGGCGGCGTGGCTGACGCTGGCGGTGATGGATCGGCGCGACGGTGGCGCGGTGCCTTCGGCGGCCGGGGCGCGCCGGCCGGCTTGAAAGGCGGGCATCTGAGAACGCGGGCCGCCCGCGCCGTCGCCCCGGCGCTCGCCCCGCCATCGCCACGGCCCCGCCATCGCCACGCCCCGCCACCGCCACGGCCCCGCCATCGCCACGCCCCGCCACCGCCACGCCCCGCCCCGGGCCCACTGCTTCGATGCACCGTAATTCAGGGCGGAAAACTCCACACTCGACCCCTCCCGAAGTGGTGAATGCCCGTTCACCCGGCTCTGGCACGGTTGACGGCACACTCGGTGCCCGGCGGCTCGCCGAATGTGCCGTTAACCGGAATCCGGGCGCGCATCAGGCGCCGTGTCGAGCTCGCCTAAGAGTCGGGTGACGCGGTTCGCGATGTCGTCACGAATCGCGCGGACCTCTTCGATCGGACGACCGGCCGGGTCGGGGAGGTCCCAGTCGATGTAGCGCTTCCCCGGGATGAACGGACACTCGTCGCCGCAGCCCATCGTCACGACGACGTCGGCCTCCTCGGCGAGCTCGCGGGTCAGGAGCTGGGGCCGGCGGTGTGCGAGGTCGATCCCGAGCTCGCACATCACCTCGACGACCGCGGGGTGAACCTGGTCGGCGGGCGTCGTTCCCGCGGACGCCGCCGTATGCCGCTCGCCGGCGGCCCGCTCGAACAATGCCTGGCTCATCTGGGAGCGGCCGGCGTTGTGGAGGCAAACGAACAGGACGTTGGTCATCCCAGCGAGACGGTATCGATTGGTCATCCCAGCGAGACGGTATCGATTGACAACGGTCAGTTCAATCGATATATGTAAATACATCGTGGCTGTGGACCTGGAGCTGGTTCCAAAGCAGAAGCGGGCGCCCGGCGTGCGTTGCTGCGAGCCGCTCGTGTATCCGGACGTCGAAGCCGAACGAGCCCAACGGATGGCCGTGATCGCCAAGGCGCTCGGCGATCCGGTGCGGGTCCAGCTCGTCGACGTGCTGCGCAAGCACGCCGGCAAGGTGTGCGTGTGCGAGCTCGTGCCCCTGTTCGACCTGTCCCAGCCGACCGTGTCCCACCACCTCAAGGTGCTGCGCGAGGCCGGCATCGTCGGCGCCGAGCGCCGGGGGCTGTGGGCGTATTACTTCGTGATCCCCGAGGCGCTGGAGGAGCTGACCGCATGGCTGAGCTGACCGACATCCGCGAAACCGTCCGCGAGAAGTACGCGGCCGTGGCCTCGGGAGAGCCTTGCTGCGGCGAACGGCTCGACCCTGAATCGCTGGGGTGCGGCGTCCCCACCGCGGTTGCCGACCTGCATCCGGGCGAAGTCGTCCTCGATCTCGGGTCAGGCGCCGGCGCGGATGTGGTGATCTCGGCCCAGCGCGTCGGTCCGACGGGCCGCGCGATCGGGCTCGACATGACCGATGAGATGCTGTCGATGGCACGAGCGAACGCGCTCGAGGCCGGCGTCGAGAACGCCGAGTTCGTCAAGGGCTACATCGAGGAGATGCCGCTCGGCGACGGCAGCGTCGACGTTGTGATCTCGAACTGCGTGATCAACCTGTCGGGCGACAAGCCGCAGGTGATGCGAGAGGCAGTCCGGGTGCTCCGCCCGGGCGGCCGGTTCGCGATCGCCGACGTGATCGCGGACGAGGACATGGATGAGGCGACGCGGGCCGACATGGCGGCGTACACCGGGTGCATTGCCGGCGCGCTCACGAGACGCGAGTACGAGACCGCGCTCGAGGACGCCGGGTTCGTCGACATCGAGATCCGCGAAACCCACCGCATGCACACGCACGCGAGCTCAGCAATCATCCGGGCGCGGAAGCCGTCAGCCGGGTAGCGTCACCCACAGCTTCGGCGCGAGTTGGACGAGCACCTCGGCGTCGAGTTCGCCGACCGTCGTCGCGCCGGCGCGGTCCATCGCGATCGAGAGTTCGCGCCACGCCTGGGCAACCGGGGCGACGCGGGCGGTAGGGCCCCAACCGACGGCGGCGCGCAGTTCGTCCGCGCGCGAGCGCGCATCGTCGGGCGTGAGCTCCGCGAATGGGCGGTTGGCGCCGCGGATGTACACCTGCTGTTCGAGGATCTGGCGCGTGTCGCTCATGTCAGCGACGCCGCCGCCACTGCGGCCTGGCCGTAGGCGATACCGCCGTCGTTGACCGGGAGCCGTTCGGGCACGAGCACGCGCAGGCCAGCGTCGGTGAGGGCGCGTGAGACCGACTCGAGCAGTAGGCGACTCTGGAACACGCCTCCCGACAGCACCACGATGTCGGTGCCGTGCGCCGCGGCCAGCGCCACGCACGCGTCCACGGTGGCGCGTGCGATCGTACGATGGAACCTGCGGGCGATCAGGCCGGCGGGCTCGCCGCCGGCGACGTCCGCGGCTACCGCGCGGATCGTCTCGCGTGGATCGATCACAAGCGACTCCACCGCCGGTGTCAGCATGATCGGGTACGCACCGGCCTCGTGTGGATCGCATGCCGCCTCGAGCTCAATCGCCGCCTGGCCCTCGTAGTTGACCTCGGTCCGGATGCCGCTCAGAGCGGCGACGGCGTCGAACAGCCGGCCCATGCTGGTCGTCGCCGGCGCGGCGGTCCCCGCGACGGCCAGCCGGTGAACCTGCACCCAGGCGCGAGGATCGACGCGTCCGGAGAGCGAGGCGGGCAGATCCGGCTCGGTGCCCTCGACAGCCGCCGACAGCCACGAGCACGCCATCCGCCAGGGCTGCCTGATCGCGCGCGCGCCGCCGGGGAGCGCGACCGGCAACAGCGACCCGATGCGGCGGAACGAGCGCACGTCGCCGAGCAGCAGCTCGCCGCCCCAGACGGTGCCGTCGAGGCCGTACCCGGTGCCGTCGAAGATCGCGCCGATGGCAGGCCCGGACTCGCCGTGCTCGGCAAGGCACGCCGCGAGATGCGCGTGGTGATGCTGGACGCCGACGAGCTCGACGCCATCGAGATCGCGCGCGTACTTCGTCGACAGGTACTCGGGGTGGAGGTCGTGGGCGACGACCTCGGGCTCGATCGCGAACAAGCGGCCGAAGTGCTCAATTCCCTCGACGAATGACCGGAGCGTCTCGTAGTTCTCGAGGTCGCCGATGTGGTGGCTGACCCACGCCCGGATACCGCGAGCGAGGCAGAACGTGTTTTTGAGCTCGGCGCCACAGGCGAGGAGCGGTCGCGGCGTGCCGGCGCCGGGAAGCGACAGCGCGGCCGGTACATAGCCACGTGAGCGGCGGAGGATGGTGCGCGTACGCACGACCGAGTCGTCGGTGCGCGTCTGGATCGGCCGGTCGTGAACCAGGAACGCATCCGCAATCTCGCGCAGCCGCTCGAGCGCGTCTTCGTCGACAAACGCGATCGGTTCGTCGGACACGTTCGCGCTGGTCATCACGAGCGTCTCGCCGACGTCGTTCAACAGCAGGTGGTGCAAGGGCGAGTACGGGAGCATCACGCCGAGCTCGGGCGCTCCGGGCGCGACCGATTCGGCGACCGGCGCATCAGGGAGGCGAGGCGCGAGCACGATCGGGCGAGCTCGTGCGGTCAGTAGATCCCGAGCTTGCGGATCCAGAGAGACCAGCGACTCGGCCACCGCCAGGGACGGCGGCATCAGCGCGAACGGCTTGTCCTCGCGGTGCTTACGAGCCCGCAGCGCTGCGACCGTGGCCTCGTCCGTGGCCCGGCAGGCCAGGTGGTAGCCGCCGATGCCCTTGATCGCGACGATCGCTCCGGCGGCGAGGGCGGACGCGGTGGCGGTGATGGGGTCCCCGCCCGCCCGATCGCCGGGGGCCGAGTCTCCGATTAGACACACGGAGGGACCGCAGACAGGGCAGGCGTTCGGCTGCGCGTGGAACCGCCGGTCGCCCGGGTCCTCGTACTCCGCCCGGCACTCCTCACACATCGTGAACGAAGCCATCGTCGTCAGCGGGCGGTCGTACGGGACCCCGCGGACGATCGTGAACCGCGGCCCGCAGTTCGTGCAGTTGATGAACGGATAGCGAAACCGGCGGTCGGCGGGGTCGAACAGCTCGCGCAGGCAGTCGTCGCACGTCGCGCTGTCAGGAGTCACCGGCGCGTCGGGCACGGAACCGGCCACGCTCGCGACGATCGTAAAGGACTCGTCGCCGCTCGGCGTCTGGTCGGAGACCAAGACCTGCTCGAGCACGGCCAGCGGTGGCGCTTCGCAAGGCAAGCGGGCAACAAACCGGTCGACCGCCGCCGCGTCGCCCTCGACCTCGATCAGTACGCCGTGCGCGTCGTTCAACACGAAACCGCCGAGCGACAGCTCGCCCGCGAGCCGGTAGACATAGGGACGGAACCCCACGCCTTGCACGGTGCCGGTCACGCGCATCCTGATCCGGCGCGCGCGGGCGACGATGTTCATCCCACCAACTCCAGGAGCGCGTGGTACGCGCTCGCCTGGGCCTCCTGGATCCGCGGGATGTGCTCCGAGCGGGTGACCACTACGTGATCGGCGAGCTCCTCGGCGGCCACCCGGCCGCCGTCGTAACCGACCATCGCGATCGTCGCGAGACGCCGCCGCCGCGCCTCGGCCAGCGCGTGGATCACGTTGGCCGAGTTACCTGACGTCGACAGCGCGAGGACGACGTCCCCCTCGCCGCCGTACGCGATCACCTGCCGCGAGAAGATCGCCTCGACGCCGATGTCGTTCGCGATCGCGGTCAGGATCCCCGGGTCCTCGGTGAGGTCGATCGCGGGCCGGCCGGCAGCGCGGAAGTCGGCGACGACGTCCATCGCGTCGGTCGCCGATCCGCCGTTGCCGAGCGCGAGCAGCTTGCCGCCGTGCTCGAAGCTCGCGCGCAGCGCACCCGCCGCGTCCACCAGCACCGATGCGTTGTCGGTGAGCGTCTGTTCGCGCAATGCCCCGATCTCGTTGGCCTTCATCAGCACCGAGTGGCGCACATCCTCGAGGACCGCATCGAGGTCGCTCTCGCGCTCATCGAGGAACGGGTACAGGAAGCTGGACGCGCCGGCGTCGTGGACGCGGCGCTCGGTACGACCCTCGAGCAGGCCGCGGTGCTCGAAGAACACGTGCACAAGCTCCCAGAGCACGTGGTAGAGCGTCTCTACCAGCTCCTGTCGGACGTACGGGTCAGATGTCGGCGGCTCGAACTCCCACTCCGCGCCCGTAGGCGCAAACGCGATCGTCAGGCAGCCGCGGCTGCGCGCCACCGCGATCGGGTCATCGCAGTCCGCGCCGAAGCCCATCGCGACATCGTCCGCGGCGGCGATCAGCGAGACCTGCGCCGACAGGTCCCCGCCCTCGCCCGCAAACGCGACAGCGGGCAGCGCGCGCTTGCCGACGATCACCGGGTGCACGAACTCGACCGCGACGTGGCGTGCGTCCGAGCGCGCCGCCGGCGAGCGGCCGAAGGCGATCAGCCGTCCCCCGCGGGCGAACCGTTCGGCCATCAGATGACATACACGCGCCAGCCCATCAGCCGACTCCTCAAAGAACCGCGTATTGCACTCCGTCCGCTCCGAGAGCAGCGCGGCGACGGTCAAGCAATCGCCTCCTCGCGAGCCGCGGTTCGCAGGAGCCACTCGCGCCACGCCTCGACGCCCTCGCCCGTCCGTGCGCTCAGCACGATCCTTTCCACATCGGGGTGGACGACATCGATGTTGTAGAGCAGCTTGTCGAGGTCGAAGTCGAGGTGGGGCAGCAGGTCGATCTTGTTGACGATCACGAGCTCGCAGGCTCGGAACATCAGCGGGTACTTGAGCGGCTTGTCCTCGCCCTCGGTGACGGCGGTCACCATCACGCGCGCGTCCTCTCCGATGCGGAACTCGGCCGGGCAGACGAGATTGCCGACGTTCTCGACCAACAGCAGGTCGATCTCGTCGAGCGGCAGCGCCGGGATCGCCGAGCGCACCATGTTGGCGTCGAGGTGGCACTCGCCTCCGAAGCCCGCGCCGGTGTTGAGCTGAGTCACCGGTATGTGCAGGTGGGCCAGCCGATCGGCGTCCATCGAGCCCTCGACGTCGCCCTCGAGCACGCCCACGCGCACGCCGGGCAGATCCGAGACGACCCGCTCGAGCAGCGTGGTCTTGCCGGCGCCCGGAGCGCTCATGAAGTTGACGACCTTGACGCCGGCGCGGTCGAAGTCCGCGCGGTTGGCACTCGCGATCGTGTTGTTGGCATCGAGCGCGTCCTCGACGATTCTCACCTTGGTGCGATGCATTCGGCCTCCTCTACTTCGATTGCCTCGACTTCGAACTCGTTGCCGCCGACGATCTCGACGTCGCTGCCCGAGCACGCCGGGCACCTGAACGCCGGAATCTCGATCTCCCACTCATGACCGCATTCCCGACACGCGAGGCGGGCGTCGATCACCTGCTGCACGAGCCGCGCTCCCTCGCACACGGTGTCGCGGGCGACGAACCCGAAGTAGAACTCGAGCGTGTCCGGAATCACCTGGCGGAGTTTGCCAACCCGAAGTTCGACGACCGTCACGCGACGCCCGCGGGCGTGCTTCACCACGGTGTTGACGATGGCGCTGCTAAGGGAGAGCTCGTGCACCGCCGCGCATCTCCGCCACCGTCTCGACGACCAGGTCCACAGCCCGCTCGATGGCGTCCCGGACGGGCTCCGTTAAACCCCAACCCATTTCCTCAACATCAGCGGGCTCGCAGGCGATCACGACGACCCGTCCCGGCCACGCTCCGACCGACTTCACGAACCGCAACACCGTCTGCGGATCCATGCCATGCGGGTTGATCATGTCGCCGTCCTCGATCCCAGCCGGGACCGACTCCTCATCGGGCTCCATCACGTACAGCGTGCCGGGCTCGCCGCCCTGCTTGGACACGTCCAGGATCACCAGCGCGTCGTAGCCGCGCATCACCTCGTAGGCGAGGTCGAGGCCGCCCGTGCCAGCGTCCATCACGGAGACCCCAGGCGGCAGTGAGCGCTCGCTCAGCCGTCGCGCGACTTCGCCGCCGAAGCCGTCGTCCCGGAGCCAGGCGTTGCCGACGCCGGCGATCAGGATGCTTCGCAGCGGCTCCTCGGTCATGTGTCGATCACCTCCACCTCGGGGGCAAAGAAGTACAGCAAGCGCCCGGTCTCGCGCAGCAGATCCTGGCCCGGGTCATCGTCGATGGTCACGCCGAGGTGCACCTTGCCGTCGTAGTCCGTCAGGATCCGCTCGATCGTGGCGCGCCGTCCGTCGAGCATCCGGGCTTGGATGTCGGCGTCCGGTGCCGGACGGATGACCACCTTGGCGCCGCGCACGAAGCGAACGCCGTCGGCGACCGCCTCGGGCTGTCCGGCGGCCGGATCCGGCAGTCCGGGCGGCTCGCGAGGAGGCTCGGTCGTAAGCGGGTCGCGTAGCTCGACGCGGCCGTGCAGCGCGAGGATGTCCTCGGGCGTCGCTGCGGTGGCTCGCGCGATCATCTCACGCACGGCTGGATCGGCGGCCTCTATCTCGGCCCGCTCGGCGTCGCTCAGCACCTGCACGTGCAGCAGCAGCGCCTCCTCGATCTCGGTCGAGTCGAACAGCGCGCCGCGGCTCTCGGGCGCGATCTGGGGATGGTCGGGGAGGACGTACGAGGTTCCGAGAACGGCGTCGTCGGACTCGGTGGCGAGAACGGGGTAGATGTTGACGCTGGTCGGGGCGCTGTCCAGCGGGGAGCGGAACCGCCCCGCGGAGATGCGCAGTACAACCTGCGTCGAGATCAGCGATTGTGCGAGCGCGCCCGCGCGGTCGAGCCCCATGGACACCTCGCGGGTGTTGTGCACGCAGCAGCGCACGAACGCGGTGCCGTCGGCGCGGGACTCCGAGCGCAAGGTGAACCGCCCGCCGTCGAACTCCGACGTAACCCGCTTGCCGACCGGGGCGGGCCCGAGTTCGACGCGGCGCTCGGCGGCCTCGTGCCGGTCGCCGCTGGGCGCGAGATAGCGGAGCGTCGCGGTGAGGCTCGCGCCGGGTCCAGGCTCGGCCGCACATTCGAGGCGGGCGTGATCGAATGCACCCGGGCATTCATGTGCATAAGCCGGCGGGTACACGATCCCGAACGGGGTAGGGGTGGCGTTCTTGGTCGCGCCGGGGGTGTAGGGATACAAGGCATACCCCTCCCACAACAATGAGGTGACGAGCTCCTCCAGGCGGTCAGTCATCTGTCAGCAGTGCGTTGACACACGCATCGAGTGTGGCCAGGCCGCGGGCAAGCTTCTCTCGCTGGAGCGCCTCGAACGTGTCCGCACGCACCGCCACCCATGCGGTGCCGGGGTAGTAGTGCGCGATCGTGTCCTGCCACACGGCCACCGGCATGCGGAAGTCGATCGACTTCGACCACGGGATCAGTGCCATCTGCAGCCCGCCGTCGTCGCCGGGGTAGTAGATCATCCCGTTGAAGTGGAGCGCCAGGGGTGCCTCGCCGTCGGGGAGCGAGTGCAGGTACTTGGCCGCGGCGAGCTCGAGGTCGTAGTGACACGCGATCGGAACGGTGACCGTGATCGTCCCGGTGAACGCGGGTACGAGCACGTCGAGCTTGGCCCACACCAGGCTCCGCGTCGTGACCGCCCAGCGCTCCGGCGCGCCGAACAGCTCGACGAGCCGGTTGCGGGTGGCGTCGTCGTAGCGACGGCGTGCGGGCTCGATCATCAGCTGGATCGTGAGCGCGATCATGTACACTGGCGCGCCCGTAGTCTCGGTCACCTGTAGATCGAGCGCCAGCATCGGGGCGGCCGCGTACTTGACGGGGCGTGCGCCCAAGACCTCGAAGTTGATGTCGCGCGGACCGTCCCGCCCGGCCGGGCCGGTCGACTCGGTGCCGATCTCGACACTCACGCGGGGACCGCCCGCGCGCGGAGCGCCGCGAAGAATTCGGTCACCGCCGCCTCGACGCCGCTGCCGCCCGAGATCCCCTCCCAGTGCGCCTTGATCGTGCCCGTGAGCTCGTAGCAGCGGTCGATCGGCGCAATCACGTAGAGCGGCGGATCGACGAGCCGGTTGACGATCAGCCCCTCGATGTCGGGCTCGAGCTCCCCGAGCACCGGGTTGAGCTCGCGCATGCGATTCCAGCTGTCGAAGTGCAGCTCGCTCTCGGTCGCCCCGCCCGGGCTCGGATACATCGCGACGACGCAGGAGGTGACCGTCGACTCCATGAAGAACGCCAACCCGATCGGGATCTGGAAGCTTGCCCAGAGATCGTCGGGGACGTCGAGTTCGGGGAGCCACAGCGTCCGGTTCCCGGTCGGACGGTAGTCGCCCTCGCCCGAGCGCATCGCCCAGCACGCCTCGCACGCGCACACGATCCGGCGTTCCGAGAGCGCGAGCAGGTGACGGTGTTCGTCGGGAATCCCGATTCCGCACAGATCGCACGCCTCGGTCTCCGGCGACGGCGACTCGCCCGCGGCACGGGCGGGGGAGCGCGTCAGGCCGCGAAGGCCGGAGACGAGGCCGGCCCGCCGGCGCGCCGCGACCGCGTCGTCGAGCAGCCGGCGGCCGTCGTTCATTGCGTCAGCGCCACCTTCACGCGGCCGTCCTCGCGGAGCAGCGGCACGGGATCGAGTTGGAGGCGATCGTCGTCCATGGATCGGCCCGCGCGCGGGAGGAAGAACGATCGCGCGCACTCGGGGCAGGAGAGCGCGCCCGCGAGCAGGAGCCCGTCGTGCAGGCCTGCCCCACAGCTCGCGCAGCGATCCCGGTAGGCAAGCAGGCTCCCATCGACGTTGGCGACGACCAGGTCCGATCCCGAAACGCTGACCGCGGCCAGCGAGCCGTCGGCGAGCGACGCGACCGATTCGACGTCGATCCACACCGGCGCCGGCGCGGGTCCCGACATCACGACTGGGAGCTCCATTCCGGTGGCCATCGGCAGGCCGGGACCGCCGGCGGTCTGCGCGGCGATCCCCACGACCTCCAGCCCTTCGAGGTCGGGCGCCATCTCCTCGAGCGCCTGCTTGATCGCGAGCTCGAGCGTCACCGACGACGCCGAGCAGTCCGAGCAGCTGCCCCGCAGGTGAATCCGTGCTACCCCATGCTCGAGCGAGAGCAGCTCGACGTTGCCGCCGTGCGACTCCATGTACGGACGCACCGAGTCGAGCGCCGCCTGGACCCGCTGCTCGAGTGAGATCGGGTGGAGGTCATGGATCAGCAGCAGCGTCGCGACCAGCGGATCCCCCGCGAGCCCGGCGAGGATTCGCTCGCCCTCGTCGCCGAAAGCCACCAGTGAGCCGATGATCCGCTCGAGGCCGGCGCCATACATCTGCACGACCGCCGAGGTGAGCTCCTCCGCCATGTCCCGGGCGGGCGAAGGGCTGCTCGTCTCCAGCCGGGCCTGGAGCTCCTGAACGCGCTCGACGAGCTGCTGGGCGTCCTCCGTCGATGTGTCCGTGGCCGTGTCCATTCCGGCTACGCCAACGCGGTCGGGGTGTGCATGACCTTCCGGACCTTGCCCTGACCGGTGTACATGTGCACGCCGCACGGCAGGCACGGATCGAACGACCGCACCGCCCGCATGATGTCGATCCCCTTGAAGTTCTCGGGTCCGTTCTCCTCGAAGATCGGCGTGTTCTGAACGGCATCCTCGTACGGGCCGGGCGTGCCGTAGACGTCGCGTGGGCTTGCGTTCCAAGGTGTCGGCGGGTACGGCTGGTAGTTGGCGATCTTGCCTTCCTGGATGACCATGTGGTGCGAGAGCACGCCGCGCGCGGCCTCGTGGAAGCCGCAGCTCACCGCGCTGTCTGGGACCTTGAAGCTGTTCCAGCTCTTGGTCCGGCCCGCCTGCACCTCCTTCATCGCGCGCTCAAGGTTGTGCAGCGCGATCAGCGCGCTGTACGCCTGGTGGTAGGTCCGGGCACGGTCGCGCTCGACTGCGTTGGACTTCTCGGGCACGTTCCACTCGAGCTCCATCTCGGGCATGTTCGGTGAGCGCGGGAGCACCATCTGGATGGAGTGTCCGGTCGCCTTCGCGTAGCCGAAATCGACGAGCCCCGCCTTGGCGGTGCACCACTGACGCGCGAACGGGCCACCGCCGGTGTCGCAGCACACGTGGGTATCGGTCCGCTTGTCGTAGATGCGTGGAGACACCACCCAGGTGTACTTGTCGGTGAAGTCGCGCTTCTGCGGCCGCGGCAGCGTGACCTTGTTCCACGGATGGTTCTTGTCCACCGGGTTACCGAGCGGGTCGTGGGTGACGAAGGTCGGCTCGTTCTCCCAGCTGTCGAAGTACGAGCTGCCGAGCAGGATGCGGATCATCAGGTTGATCTCGACGAGGTCCGTGGAGATCAGCTCGCCGCCGATCGCGACCCCAGGGGTGATGTAGCGCTTGCGACCCCAGTTGGTCATGTTCCGGTAGTCGTAGTCGACGTAGTCGGGATCGTCGAACGACCCCCAGTTGACGAGGTTGGTCTCGCGGAAACCGACCATGTCGTAACCCGGCAGCTCCTGAAGGAAGAAGTCGTACAGGTCGTCGTGCATCGGCACGCTGCGCTTGACGTAGTCGAAGTAGCGCATCAGACGCACGTAGTAGTCGGTGCACGTCTGATGGGTGATGTCGGCACTGCAGCCGCCCGGCATGATCGTCGAGGGGTGTGTGTGACGTCCGCCGAACAGGCAGTACATCTCACGCGTGTACCGGGCGACGTGCAGCGTCTCCAGGTAAAACTCGCCCGTGAACGGGTTGAGCGCGCGCATGATGTCGGCGATCGTCTTGTAGCCGTGGATGTCCCGTCCCGGAGCCGGAGTGTTCTCGGCCTTTGCCAGCAGCGTGGGGTTGGTCTCCTTGACCATCTGCTCGCAGAAGTCGACGTTCGCCATGCAATCGTTGAAGATCGCGTGATCGAAGATATAGTCCGCGGTCTCGGCCAGGTTGAACGCCAGATCGCCAAGCGCGGGCGGCTTCACCCCGTAGGCCATGTTCTGGTTGAGGCACGAGCAGGTGCAGTGGTTGTCACCGCAGATGCCGCAGATCCGGCTCGTGATGAAGTGAGCGTCTCGGGGGTCGATCCCCTTCATGAAGATGTCGAACCCGCGGAAGATCATCGACGTGCTGTAGCACTTCAGAACCTGCTGGTTGGTGAAGTCAATCTCGGTGTGAATTCCGAGGCTTCCCACGATCCTGGTGATGGGGTCCCAGGACATTTCCTTGACCATCACCCTTTGCTGCTGGGGCGTCTCAGTCGCCATCTGCGTGTCTCCTCAAGGTTGGGGTTCGGGGGTGATGGGCGCCGTTACCAGCGCTTGACGTAGCCGGTGGTGAGCGTCGGGCCCCTCCGACGCCACTCCGGCTCGATGTCGTGCTTGTCGGCCATCCGATGACGGAAGTACTTCACGATCGGGCCATACGTGTACTTGGTGATGTTCGCGTTGATCGCGCCGAGCTTGTCCTCGTCCATGAACGGCATGAACTGGTCGGGGAATCCCGGCATCGTGCAGGCCATGCATATCCCGCCCACATTGGGGCAGCCGCCGACGCCGTTTACCCAGCCGCGGACGGGTACGTTGCACCTGACCACCGGGCCCTTGCAGCCGAGCTTGACCAGGCAGCGGTGATCGGCGCCGTACTCGGTGGCGAACTGGCCCTGCTCGGTGAAGCCGGCGCGGTTGCAGCTCTCGCGGACCGTGCGACCGAACAGCCACTTCGGGCGAAGCGCGTCGTCGAGCTCAGGGGCCGGCGCCATTCCGGCGAGATGCAGCGCGAGGTACAGCAGCGTCTCGGTCATGTTGTCTGGCTGCGCCGGGCAGCCCGGAATGCAGACGATCGGCAGGCCAGCCTTGGACTTCCACTTCCAGCCGAGGTAGTCGGGCACGCCCATCGCGCCGGTCGGGTTGTTCTTCATCGCGGGGATGCCGCCGTAGGTCGCGCACGTGCCGACGGCGACGACTGCCGCCGCCTTCGGCGCGAGCCGGTCGAGCCACTCGTTCATCGTGATCGGCTGCCCGTTCTGCGGGTTCACGGCGAACCCGGTCCAGTGACCCTCGCCGTTGATCTCCTCGTTCCCGAGCGATCCCTCGATCACGAGGACGAACGGGTCGAGCTCGCCCTTCTCGGCGTCGAACCACGCCTGCGCGTACTCCTGGCCGTTGGCGTAGTCGACGACCTGGTTGTGGACGACGACCTTGGGCATGCCGGGGATCGCCTGGAGGATGATGTCCTCGAGGCTCGGGTTGGTAGCGGAGGTCATCGCGACGGAGTCGCCCTCGCAACTCAAACCGGTGGTCATCCACAAGACGTGCGCGGTGACGGCCTCGGTCTCCTTCTGCTTCCCGTACGGATTACCCAACGCCGACATTCCGTCTCCTCTCGCTCTCTCAACAGATGCGCGGCAGCGGGTCCCCCACCAGCTGATCCATGACCCGCTTGCCGCCAAAGCTCGTCTCCACCAGCACCATCCCGGGCGGCTCCGTCCGCACCTCGCCGATCTCCGCCGCCGCCTCGCACCCGGGGACGGCTTGCAACGCCTCGAGCGCCCGGTCGGAGGCGTCCGGGGCCACGAACGCGACCAGCTTGCCCTCGTTGGCCACGTACATCGGGTCGATCCCGAGGATCTCCGCCGCCCCGGCGACATCGGGCCGCACCGGGACCTGGCGTTCGCGCACGATCATCGCCACCGACGACGCGCGCGCCAGCTCGTTCAGAACGGAGGCGACCCCACCTCGGGTGGCGTCGCGCAGGCACCTGAGCTCCGGCCCGACCGCCTCGAGCAGGGAATCGACCACCGGCCACAGCGATCGCGTGTCCGACTCGATCTCGGCGTCGAGCTCGAATTCGCCTCGCGCGAGCATGATCGCCGTGCCGTGCTCGCCGATGCTCCCCGACAGCAGGATCCGATCCCCGGGTCGGAGCGCCGCCGGCGACAGCTGCGCGCGCGGATCCCGGCGTCCGATCCCGGTCGTACACACGTACATCCCGTCGGCGTGACCGCGCTCGACGACCTTGGTGTCGCCGGCGACGATCTCGACCCCGGCCTCGCGCGCGGCGCGTGCGATCGCGTCTACCTCGGCCTTCAGGTCCTCCGCCGTGAGTCCCTCCTCGAGGATCAGCGACAGGCTGAGCGCGAGCGGTCGCGCGCCGGAGACGGCCAGGTCGTTGACTGTGCCGTTGACCGCGAGCTCCCCGATCGATCCCCCCGGGAAGCGCATCGGCTTGACGACGTAGGAATCGGTCGTGAAGGCAAGCTCCACGTCTTCGACGGCGATCGTGGCCGCGTCGGCCATCTCGTCGAGCGCTTGCGAGGCGAATGCCGGCGCGAGCAGGCCCTCGATCAGGCTCTGCGTCGCCTTGCCGCCGGCGCCATGGGCCATGTTGATCCGCTCGTCGCGGAACTTTGCGCGCTTGGACCGGGCCGTCTCGATGATCCCGAGGATCTTCTGCTCGCGCTCAGAGACGACGGC
>Ga0335081_10009547_pt1 | contig 15631 bp, 12 predicted proteins | sample Lox_Sample_35_FD_206713 | JGI IMG/M metagenome (GOLD analysis project Ga0335081, IMG submission 206713) | Soil microbial communities from Loxahatchee National Wildlife Refuge, Florida, United States - Lox_Sample_3.5 | ecosystem: Environmental > Terrestrial > Soil > Wetlands | place: USA... | reverse complement strand
TGCGCTTGTTCTTGCGCGTCTTCATGCCCTTGGTCGGCTTGCCCCATGGCGTGACCGGATGCCGACCGCCGCGGGTGCGCCCGCCGAGCGGATGATTGTTCGGCAAAAGCGGTATCGGCTCCATCTTCGTTGACATCCGCTCAGCAACGTATTGCTCCTGCAAACTGCCGCTTGTCCAAACGAACCGCCTTGCGCGGGTCACCGTGAAATTATTCACGTCGGCGACGATCTTGTTCGGATGCGCAGCGCGAAGTTTGTCGAAGGCGGTCGGGTCGTTGACCGCAGCGAATATCTTCGTCGGACTTATCGGCATCGACCAAACTCCATTCGGCTCCTTGAGATTGAATATCTCGACGGGACGATCGGATGTGAGCAGGCGTATCGCCGGCGCGTGCTGGACGGCGTCGAGAAATTTGATGTGCAATATGTGGGGATGGCTGCGTCCGGTAGCCGACGCGGATTGCGTGGCCGTTTGGTTTCTCATGCAAAGTCAAAAAGGAAAGGGACGCTCTGGACCCATTTTTCCGTCTACGAGGTTTGGGCTAATATTCGAGATGAAGAGGTTCGTGAGCTCGAGGGTCTCTTTCGTCACATCTTTCGCAGAGATTCCAAGGCGAGCACTCTAAACATTCAACGGCGATTTAAGAAGATAAGGGGCATCCGCCAGGACAAACTTGAAACGTGGGGCAACATCAAAAACTGAGGATTTGAATTCAATTTTTGGATTCGCATAACTGCAGAATATGGAACAGTCGCCTGAGGGCGATTCTCGGCTCATCCCTGGACTCATTCGCCCTTGAGAAACGAGAGGATGATGTTCACCGCCTGTTTCGGCTGCTCCTCCATGATCCAGTGACCGGAATTCTCGATCACCGCGGCGCGTACATTCTCGGCGGCAAACGCGATTTCGGTCGCCAGATGCGCGCCATAAGAATGATCGCCACCGATCACTAACACCGGCATTTTCAGCTTGCCCTTGGCGACGAGTGCTTGATTGTCGATAGCGTCTTGCGCGAAGGCGGCGAATTGTCCGCTAAAGGCGTTGTGGATGGCGAGCGGACGCGCGTAAAGCGCGGCGTAGTGGTCGCGCGTCCTCCCCTGGAGCGAACCGCGTCCTCGCTCATTCACAAATCCGCGGCGATGAAATGCGTTACCTTGGGTGTGCCGGCGAGGTGAAAGCGGTGAACCGCGTCTTGGATGATGCGATCAGCATTGGTGACCCGTTCATGCTGGCGCAAGTGCTCCATCCAGGATTCGACCAAGAACGTTTCAACGATGCGCCCTTCCTCCGCAGCGTCGTCGAAGACACCCCACGCATAAGCTCCATCGCGGCGCCGCTCATGCTCGAGCCGTGCTAGCGCTTTGAGGAAAGCGGTCCGGTTCTTGGGATCGATGCGATATTCGACCGTGACCAAGACTGGTCCGCGATCCTGGTCAATGGCCTGCTTGGTGATCGGCGCCGGCCAATGCATCGATGGCGCCAGATCGACTCCGACACCAGTCTGCAACTTCCAGTGCCAAGTGAGTGGAACCGCGATGACCGCGCCGGCAGCCGCAAGAAAGTGCGCTGTTGCTAGACCTAGCCAGGCGGCGACTTCACCCCACGCGGCGCTGCCAAGCGTAAGGCAGCCGAAGAAGACTGTGGTGTACAAAGCAAGGCCGCGGCCGCGCACCCAGTCGGGCAGCGCCACCTGCGCTGATACGCTGAGCGTCGCTAGCGCTGCGATCCAAGTTGCACCTGCGACGATACTGGCGCCAAGCGCAATAAGGGGCTCGTGCGCGAGACCATACAGCACCATCGCCAGTGCCTGGCCGAGCGCGCCCAGCGCCATGAGCCAATCTGGCCCAAGCTTCGATTTCAAGTAAGGCAAGCACAGCGCGCCGCCCACGGCGCTCGCGCCGATGACGCCGAGTAGGACGCCATAGAGACTCGGACCGCCGGCGATCTGGTCGCGCGCGACCAGCGGTAGCAGCGCCCAATAGGCGCTGGCAAACAGAAAAAATCCGATCGCCCGCATTAAAGTCCGGCGCAGATGCATGTTGTGCCGCGAGTAGCGCAAGCCGGTCAATACCGCGCCGCCGAACCGCTCCGCTGGCAGCAGTGTTTTGGCTCGCCTGGGTTCCCGCCACCATAGCAGCGATCCAACAATGGCGAGATTTGAGATGGCATTGATCCAGAACGGCATTGCGATGCCGAACCAAGCGATGCCGGCACCGCCGAGCGCGGGACCAAGCGCCCGCGAGATATTGACGCCCACGCTGTTAGCGGCGATAGCGGGCGGCAAATCCTCCTTTGGCACAAGCAGCGGCACGACCGCCTGCCAAGCCGGCACGGTGAGCGCGCCGGCGGCACCGGTTAGGAAAGTGAACAGCAACAAGTTGCCGGGCGTCGCTAATCCAAACGACACCATGACAGCGTAAATTGCACAAACGGCGGTGGTCACCCATTCAACCACAATCAGGTAACGCCGCTTATCAAAGATATCGGCTAGGGCGCCGGCCGGTATCGCGAATAGACAAATCGGTAAGGTGCTGGCCGCTTGCACCAGCGCGACGATCAACGGATCGGGATTCAAGCTCGTCATGAGCCAACCCGAAGCGGCGCTATACATCCAGCCGCCGACGTTGGAGATCAATGTCGCGGTCCAAATCACCGCAAAGGCCGCGTGACGAAACGGAGCCGCGAATGATGTAGTAGTGACTTCTGTCGAGCCGATGGGAGGCGATTTTGCCATCTTGGCCTCCGCTAAGCTTTGCCGTCACCAGCCAACCAATATGGCAGCACCAGCGTATCCTCCGGATGTTAGATAGTTATCGATTAGACCGGAGTCACAATCGTCATACTCCGGGTTGGATCCGCGTTCCCGTGCTTAACGAGCCTTTTTGTTCAACGTCGTAGCAGGCTGGATGAGGGCATCCCCGCGGCAACTGACAATATTGGAATCGTTGGGGACCAGAGGCGGCGCGAAAGGTCCATAATAACCGTACAGGCACCAATGACGGGCTCCTTGTGCGTCGAAAATCAACGGTGTCGGGGGACCATAAAATTCGTGGTAAGTTTGCGCGCGCACTGGCGAGGCGAGACTCGATAGTGCGGTTCCAGCGATAAGAAGGTCTCTTACCAGATGAGACCTCTTCGCAATTTTCAATCGGGCCATTTATCCCTCCCGTTGTTCATGCTTGTGTCGCGCGATCTTCCGCTGTTTACAGCCATTTCTCAGCCTTCCTGCAGAGCGTTCAGAATTACCAGGAGCAAGCCGCCAACAATCGCCAGATGTTCCAGACTCGTGGTGAATTCTCTTTTTTCGCTATCCCCGTGAAGCAGCCAGAAGCGATGTCCGACTAAGGTTGCCACGATCGTGAAGGCAGCGAGCGCCGCTGCGCCGAGTGCGGCGCCAACTCCGGAGAGGACGGCGAGCCCGCCCAGCAACTGGACTGCGATGGTAGCTCCAGCAAACAGTCGCGGCCACGGCAAGCCAAGCTCGGCAACCTCCGAGATCGCGGCCGTCCAATGTCTGAGCTTGTCCTGACCGCTGTAGAGGAATACGGCGGCCAGGAGGATACGTGCCAGCAGTGCGCCGTAAGGCAGCGCGATATCGCGCAAGGTAGCGATGGCTGCCATGCGTCACACCGCCCAGCACGCGCAGCCGAGCACGCCCCAGAATGATTTCAGATCCGCAATCGGCAAGCGGCCCGACCAAGCCCGCGCATGATTGTGGCCGTGGATGGTGCAGGCGTTGGCACAGCCGCAGCTCATCGCCAGCTTCTGCGCATTTGCCGTGGCACGGGTGCTGCGAGCGCCCCACGCGCCATAGCCGCCGAAGGTGCGCACCGGCGACCAATCGGGCATGGCGGGCGGCGGTCCGCCGTCGTCGAGCGTGGCGAAATCGCCGGCGCCGTATACGATCTTGCCGCCCACCATGGTGAGGTCCGAAGTGAGGTCCGCGATCTCGTCGTCAGCGCAAGCGAAGTAGTCGCGGTCCGGCACTATCAGGTCGGCGAACTGGCCGACCGCGATGCGCCCCTTCTTGCCCTCCTCGTTAGAGAACCAGGTGACGTTCTCGGTCCACATCCGCAGCGCCGTCTCGCGGTCGAGGCAGTTCTGCTGCGGGTAGATCTGCATGCCCGCAACGGTCTTGCCGGTCACCAGCCAGGCGAGCGCCACCCAGGGGTTATAGGACGCAACCCGCGTGGCGTCGGTACCGGCCGAGACTTTGACGCCGGCTTTGAGCATGTGCGCGATCGGCGGCGTCGTCTCCGCGGCGCCCGGCCCGTAACGCTCGACGAAGTATTCGCCCTGGTAGGCCATGCGGTGCTGCACCGCGATGCCGCCCCCGAGGGCTGCGATGCGCTCGATCGATTCGTCGGAAATCGTCTCGGCGTGGTCGAAGAACCAATTCAGGCCTTCGAGTGGGGTATCCTGGTTGACGCGCTCGAAGACGTCGAGCGCGCGCGAGATGGTCTCGTCGTAGGTGGCATGCAGCCGCCACGGCCAGCGGTTTTGCACGAGGACGCGCACGACCTCGTTCAGTTCACCCTCCATTTCTGGCGGCATGTCGGGACGCGGCTGGCGGAAATCCTCAAAGTCGGCAGCCGAGAACACCAGCATTTCGCCGGCGCCATTGTGGCGGAAGTAATGGGTGCCCTGCTTGTATTTCGAGGTCTTGGTCCAGTTTAGGAAATCGGCCTTCTCGCCCTTCGGCTTTTGTGTGAAGAGATTGTAGGCGAGACGGACCGTGAGCTGGCCGTCGTCGGCGAGCTTCTGGATCACGGCGTAATCCTCCGGATAGTTCTGAAAGCCGCCGCCGGCGTCGATGGCGCCGGTAAGCCCGAGCCGATTGAGCTCGCGCATAAAGTGGCGGGTCGAATTGACCTGGTAGTCGAACGAAAGCTTCGGGCCCCGGGCCAGCGTGGCGTAGAGGATCGCGGCGTTCGGCTTGGCCAACAATAGCCCGGTCGGATTGCCGTGCGCGTCGCGCACGATCTCGCCCGCCGGCGGCTCCGGCGTATCCTTGGTGTAGCCGACGGCGCGCAAGGCGGCGGCGTTGAGAAACGCGCGGTCGTAGAGATGCAGCAGGAACACCGGCGTATCCGGCGCCGCTGCATTGAGCTCTTCGATGGTCGGCAGCCGCTTCTCAACGAATTGATGGGCGGTGAAGCCGCCGACCACCCGCACCCATTGCGGCGGCGGGGTGGCGGCGACCTGGCGCTTGAGCATCGCCATGGCGTCGGCGAGGCTCCGCACGCCGTCCCAGCGCAGCTCCATATTGAAGTTCAAGCCGCCGCGGATGATGTGCAGGTGATTGTCGATTAGCCCCGGCAAGACGCGCCGGCCTTTGAGGTCGACGATGCGCGTGTCCGGACCGGCTAGCGCTATCACCGCATCGTCGCGGCCCACCGCAGTGAAGACGCCGTCGCCGATCGCGACCGCGTTGGCGATGGGGTTCGCACGGTCGAGCGTCGTGAACCGACCGTTGCGTAGAATCATGTCTACACGCATCGTCGCACCTCGCTGTCTACTAGGCCGCAGTGCCGCCCTCGCTGGCGTGACCGCCCAGCATGGTCTTGGCGTAGATCAAGCCAAGCCCGTAGGCGCCGCCAAATTGCCTGGCGAGCCCAGTGGTCGCTTCGTAGGTCTCGGCGCGAGCCCAGTCGCGCTGCAGTTCGAGCAGATATTGCAGCGCCGTCATCGGCCGCGCGCCGGCTTGCACCATGCGCTCGATAGCGCGCTCGTGCGCCTCGTCCGATACGTCACCGCAAGCGTCGGCAATCACATGCACCTCGAACCCTTGATCGAGCGCCGAGAGCGCCGGGCCGACGATGCAAACTGAGGTCCACAGACCAGCGAGGACGATCCGACCCTTGCCGATTCGATTCACTTCCTCGATGACCGCTTTGTCCTCCCAGGTGTTCATGCTGGTACGATCGAAGAACTGGGCCTTGGGGAAGGCATTCTTGATCTCGTCGAACATCGGGCCCGAAAAGGTTTTCTCGGCCACCGTTGTCGGGATGACCGAGGCCTTGAAGATTCGCGCGGCATTGGCAACCAACGCAACGTTGTTGCGCAAGGTCACCGGATCGATGGACTTGGTGGCGAACGCCATCTGCGATTGAAAGTCGATGAGAATGAGCGTGTGATCGGTCGGCGACAGCAAAGTTCTTCCTGGTGTAGCTTTGGCGGTCGGCATTTGATGGTCTCCTGGTGAACTCATTTCCTTCGTGTCGATGTCAGAACGGCGTTCTCACTGGACCAGCCATTCGGGTTTGCTCGATCCGCGCGGCGTCAGTACCGTGCGAAAGGCTCCCGGTGTGCGCGACATTACGATCTGATCCGTCAGTCCTTGATAGGTTCCGAGCGGCGTTTCTGCGGTAAACAAATCTGGAGCCACGTACGTGTGCTCGTCGGAAGACCCGGCCGTCGCCTGGGCGTAGGCCTTGTCGAAGATGCCCAGCGCGATCAGCCACAGCACGGTGCGAGTGAGAGAGACGGTGACCCGATAGCTTCCACCCTCGACTGCACGCCGGCGTAGCGCCGCAAGAACACCGACCGTGCCAAACCAACCCACCACATTGTCACAAATAGGGATGATCGGCGGCGATTTAGGACGCGTGGGCGTGCCTTCAGTGCAGAACACCCCGCTGACGGCTGCACCGGTTTCATCAAATCCAGTACGATCCTTCCAGGGACCTTTGTCGCCGTAGGCAACGACGCGAGCGTGGATCAGTCCGGGTCGCTTTGTGCAGAGTTCTTTGGCACCGAGGCCGTCCCGCTCCAGATAGCCTGGTCGCCTATTGGCGAAGAATACGTCGGCATTCTTCAGCAGGCTATCGAACTTCGCGAGATCGTCTTTGGAGTGGCCTAGTATGGTCTGACGCATCCCAACCTGGACGTCCCAGACAAATGACTCGATCTCAGTGTCGCCGGGCCGCCAGATATTGAGGACGTCGGCCCCGTAGCAAGCGAGATCTCTGCCGATGCAGGCCCCGGCGATCACGTGCCCCATTCCGAATGCACGAATGCCATCCAGCGGGCTCTTTCCATCCTTCTTGAAAGGGATCGGCTCGCTTTCAGCGATCTTCTCCACCGTGATCAACGGCATCCGAGCAAGTACGTCGGTGTATTGAATTTCATTGCGGAATTCCTCAAAGGTGCGCACCTTGGCGAAGGGAAGCCCGGCCTCCGCTGCCGCGTTCTCCAGATCGTCGGCACGCCACTGCAGAATGGCGTTCCGTACCGAATCCGTGTCGGCAGCGCATTTGAGGAAGCTTAGTGCACGAGCGGCCAGCTTGGGATAGATATTGATCGCCACGACGTGCCGCCCGTCGCGGGTCTCGTGAAACAAGTTCCGACTGATGAACGGGTTCAACGGCTCCTCAAGGACCGAGGGGGGACGTCCGTTGATGGTTTCCCATTTCAGCTCGAAGAAACCGCAGAAGCGCCGCAACGCTTTGCGAACGTCTACGGCGATGTCCTGTCCCTCGCCGGTGCGCTGTCGCCACAATGCGGCGACCGCAACCGCCTTGGCGGCGAGACCGATCGCGGCCATGGCGCCGAACCGATGTGGGCTCGGAATAATCGGGTCCCGGCCGTAGAAGCTAAGGTTGCCGCCGCTGTCCGTGGCCGACATCCCAACGTCCTTTAGGACCTCGTTGACGGCGCCGTACAGGTCGAAATTCGAGCTACGTTCCGGATCGCCGAGCTTCGCTTGAATTGTCGCTGTAAGTAGATCCGGTTGAGGTTTTTCCGTCCGCGGGATGGCCGTGGCACTCATTGCAAACTCCTAATCGGCTCGGGAGGATGTTGGCTGGTCGCCGCCTCGCCGGGGTTCAGCCGGCGTGAGTTGCGGCCTTATGCGGGGCAGCCGTCTCCTTGTTACGTAGCTCAATCAGACCGAACAAAACCTCGTCCCGCTCCGCCTCCAGTTGCTTGATGGTGCGCGATCCGACTTCGGCATGAACGCTGTCGATAAGCTTCTTTTGTACCTCCTGCGTCAACACCGGCGATCCGAGCGCCTTCCACGAGGCGGCCATCGGACCGGCGAACTGCGCGAAAAAGTGCTCGATGCCGCCGGAGCCGCCGCCGAGGTGATTGAGCATCATGTTGCCCATGACGCCCCAGCGCAGGCCAGGTCCCCACGACAGCGCAGTATCGACGTCGGCGGCGCTCAGCACGTCCTCGGCGATGAGGTAATAGACCTCGCGCGCCAATGCGGCCTGCAGGCGGTTGGCGACGTGGCCCGGCAGTTCTTTCTTGAGGCGCACCGTCTTCTTCCCGATCGACGTATAGAATTCTTCTGCGCGCCGGATCGTCTCTTCGGATGTCTTCGCTCCGCCGACGATCTCGACCAGGGGGATTACATGGGGCGGGTTGAACGGATGAGCAATGACGCAGCGCTCGGGATGCGATCGGGCGCCGGACTGGATGTCGCTCATCTTGAGGCCGGACGAGCTCGACGCAATGATCACGTCGGGCGGCAGCAGCTCATCAAGCTGCCCGTAGAGCTTCTGCTTGAACTCGATCCGTTCAGGTCCATTCTCCTGCACGAGGTCGACGCCTGTGACCGCTTTCGCGATGTCGGCGTTAAACCTCAGGTTCGACTGGGACGCTCCAGACGATAGGCCCAATCGCTCGAGTGCCGGCCAGACGGTCTCTACGAACTTGCGCAGCCCGGCTTCTGCGTTCGGTGCGATGTCCGTCGCGACGACTTGCAGGCCCTTGGCGAGGAACAGCGCGGTCCAGCTCGCGCCGATGACGCCGGTGCCGATGATGGCGATGTCGCGAATGGGCTTGGTATCGGCCATGTCACTTCTCCCATGCGTTTGTTAGACTTCGGCATAGGCAATGCCGGTAAGATTGCCCTGGGCGCCGAGGACGTTGCGCTCGTTTTTTCCATCGAGATCGGCGGTATAGAGCGAGCCGGCGAAATCGGTCACGAACATCCGGTTGCCGGGAACGTCGAGGGTGATGCCGATGCCCTCCATCAGATGTTTGATCAGGATCTCCGGTACCGCCTTCGCGTCGACCGGCACGCGATTGACGGTATTGCCGCGCGGGGGATCGCCACGGTCGGTCCAATAGAGAAGACGGTTCGCCAGATCGAGCTCAAGGTCGATCGGTTCTGGCAGCTGGTCGAACAACACTTCGATATCGGACCGGTTCGCCGGGCCTTCGTCCTTCGGAAGGTCAACGTTGGCGCGGCGGAGACTGCCCGTTCCGCCCTTCGTCGGGCCTTTTTGTGTCCAGTAGATTTGCCCGAGCGTCGGATCGACGGTGATGCCGACGCACCACCGCGTCTCGTCGCGCCGATCCTCGTCGCCGCGGCCCGTCTCGACCAGCGTTTCGATCTGAGAGCCGTCGAGATTGGCGCGCATCACGCGCATGCCCTCGCGGTCGCTCCAATAAAGTTTGCCGCTTGCCTTCTCGAGGTGGAGTTGCTTCGGCGTATGGGTGCCCCCTTGCGGGACGATAATCCGGCGATGGCCACCGTCGAGGTCGGCGCGTTCGATCGAACCGTCGTCGCGGCTGGGAATGCCCATATTGGTCCAATAGATGTGACCAGCCTCCGCATCCACGACGATGCCGTCGGGGAGGCGACAATTCGTGACGATGGTCTTGCGGCCGGAGCCGTCGGGATTCATCGAATGGATGCGGTCGCCGCTCAGTTCGAGCAGAAACAGTCGGCCGGAGCGAAGTGCGGTCATGGCGGGTTTTTCCGTTCCGCTAGCCCGAGCCGGATCATATCTTATGTGCCCGGCCGAAGCTGCAGGCTGTCGCGGTGTTGCGGGCCGCGCGGTCCGTAGTTGAGCTCGGCGCCCTTGTTACTGCTGTTTGTGATCGGCGCGAGAGCGTCCTGCGAGTCCATGATGGATTCGACGAAGATCAGCGTGTCGTTCGGCGCACTCAGGGCATTTTGCAGGTCCTTGACCGTCTTGACGACGAATGATCGCGCCGAGGTGTCGCGCCGGAATACCTTCGGCAGGTCGGCATAGGACCAGTTGGCGATGTCGTTGTACGGCTCGGTCTTGCCGAGATAACCGCGTTCGATTGTGTATCCACCATTGTTGATCAGAAAGATGACCGGCTTGTGGTCGTGCCGCAGAATGGTCGACAGCTCCTGGGCCGTGACCTGGAACGAGCCGTCGCCGACGAATAGGATGTGCCGACGTTCCGGTGCTGCCGTAAGCGTGCCGAGCAGGGCCCCGACTGAATAGCCGATTGATCCCCAGTTGACCGACCCAACGAAAGTGCATTTTGGCGGAAACTTCAGGCCGAAGACCGCATATGACGTGCCGTTGTCGACAAAGAGAACGTCGCCTTCCCGCAGGTAGCCCTGCATGGCCTGCCAGTAGGCAGCTTGAGTGAGTTTCGCAGGCGGATCGGCGCGGGAGCCTTCGGCGTGCGCGCCCGCCGTCGGCGTCGCAGGACGTGGCGCGCGGCTTCGGGCCTGCGGCGCCGCGTCGATGACGCCCTTGAGAACTTCCTTGAGTGTCACCGCTTGGTAGTTGTCGTCCCCGACGTCCACCGAGTGGCCGCGGGCGTGGATCGTGTTGGCTGGCAGCGCAGCCGAGAAGTCACCCGTGGTTACCTCGATCGGCCGGTAGCCGATAGCGAGGAGGCAGTCGCTCGTCTCGATCGCCTCGCGTACGTGCGGCTCGCTTGCCTTGCCGTTGTAGACGCCAAGGTAATACGGGAACGTCTCGTCGATAACAAATTTGGCGGTGTTAATCACTGCTATCGGAGCCTGTATCTTCTCGGCGAGGGCCATGAGCTCTGATGCGACGCCGAACCGGTCCGCGTCCGCGTCCACCAGGATCGCCGCCGATTTGGCAGCGGATAGTCGGCTCGCGATCGCGGTGACGCACGAACGCAGCCGTTCCGGATCGCTGGGGGTGTTAGCCAGTACGAGCGGCTCCGCCGGAACCTCGATGTCGAGATAGCTGATGTCGGACGGGAGCTCCATGTACACCGGGAGCTTCTCGCGCCAAGCGGTGAGGATCAGTCGGTCGATCTCAGTAGCCGCGTTGCGCGGGGTGAGTCTGGCGTGCGCCGCAGTCACATATGCATAGGCATCGAGGAAGTGATCAAAGCTTCCATCGGCCATTGTATGGTGCATCCCTAGGCCGCGGTCGATAGATCGGAGCGGAATCGAGCCGGCGATACAGATAACCGGGACGTGCTCGCTGTAGGAGCCGCCGACACCGTTGATCGCGCTGAGCGCACCGACGCCATTCGTAACCAGGAGCGCGCCCAGGCCGTTTAACCGCGCATAGCCGTCGGCCGCATAAGACGCATTCAGCTCACTGCAGGTGCCGATCCACTTCAGCGTGCCAGCGTCCTGGAGCTCCTGGATGAGCGGGAGATTATAGTCGCCGGGGACTCCGAACAGGTGCCGAACACCGGCTTCCTCAAGGCGGCGAAGGAGGAACTCGCCGATCTTCATTCGTTGGGTGGGGCTTCTGGACATCGTTTTGTCTCCTCAACTCCGTGGTAATCGTCGCCGCCTACCGTCAAGAGATTTTCTCGGTCCTGAAACATGGCTTTCCTTCGGCGGATCTCTCTCAAAATTTCGCTCGTATTTGTTCTCTGAACGACACGTTACTAATGGGGCGCGGTTGCCTTTCGATCAGTTTTGCCGGCTTCGGTTTAGAATGACGCGTTCAGCGACCAAAAGCATCGGCTAGTTCTATCTAGTTGGTTTTGGCCCACGAATATTCGATGCTTCATGCGGCGCATGGATGCAACCTCCTTCCGATCAATCGTCGGCCAATCCGCCCAGTAACCCGGCCAGGTCCATTTCTGCATCGCGGGTCTGGAAGCCGTGCCTCAACGCAGCCTGGAAACGCTTTTGGGCCTCCGGTTTGCTCGCGCCTCGGCCGAAGAGATCGGAATCCCGGCGGAAGTCCTCGACCGACGCGAGTTCGATTGCATTGACGCGGTCCTTGACTGTGACGAGACCGGCGGACGGAAACTTGGCGATCCGATGAGCGAGTGACCGGACGAAATCGCCGAGTTCTTTCGCGGGCAAGGCGCGATTGATCCAGCCGTACCGCTCGGCAAGCTCAGCGTCGTAGTCCTGCGCGCTTAACATGACTTCGAGCGCCCGGGCGCGGCCCATAAGACGCGCGAGATGTTGTATGCCACCTGCCCCGGGGCTCACACCCGTTGCCACCTCCGGGTGTGCGAAGATGGCCGACTCGCGCGCGGCAAAGCACATATCGCACGCCAACGCGAACTCGTTGCCGGCGCCGCGGGCCCGCCCCTCGACTTGAGCGATGCTGACGAGCCGGCTCGCGCTTAGATGGCGAAAGAGGAGGCCAATCGACGCCTCGCCGACCAACTTCGCCGCCTCCTCGCGGTACTCCTTGATTTTGGTAACGTCCACGTGGGAGATGAAATAGTCGGGGTCGGCGCTCTTGAAAACGAGTATCCTGACGCCGTTGTCGGCCTCGGCCTGCTGAATGAGCGAGACCAGATCGCGAACCAGCTCGGGCCCCAAAAGATTCATAGGCCGGACTGCAATATCGACGAACAGAACGCCGCCTTCTCTGCTCACCTTGAGCGTCTCGAAGATCATTGGAATCTCCCGCATTAGCGTCCTAACGCGATTCGTTTGGAGTGAAGTGTGTCCAGCTTGCGCAAGTCTCTGGTCCTTCACCACCATCTGATCCTTCCAATCGACACGGTGGCCGTCCGGCCGGCCACTAGAAGAAGATCCGGCGGCACGTCGTTGAGCTTGATCCGCACTGGAATACGTTGCGCTAGGCGGACCCAGCTGAAAGTCGGATTGACCGAAGCCAAAAGTTCACTGCTCGTGCTCCGGTTCTGGTCCTCGATGCCATAAGCAATGCTCTCGACATGGCCCGAGAGCATGCGCGGGTCGCCAATCAACTTCACTGTCGCATCTTGACCGACATGGATACGACGGAGTTTGGTTTCCTCGAAATAACCTTCAACCCGGAACGTATCGGAATCGATCAGCGCAAACACGGCCGCGCCCGCATTCACATAGCGTCCGGGCAAGAGAGTGAAATTGCTTACGATGCCATTGACCGGAGCCAAAACCGTGGAACGGTCCAGATTAAGGCGAGCGACCTCAAGTGACGCGTTCGCTGCGTCGAACTGCGCCTGCGCCTCATCCACGGCCTGCTGAGCGTGCTCGACCTGCTGCTGGGTGACGGCAACATTCGTCAAGCTCTTGCTGCGCACGAGATCGCGTTTGGCTTGATCGAGCGTCACCTGATGGCTCGCGACATCGGCCTTAGCCTGATCAAGCGCATATTGAAAGCGCCGCTGATCGATTCGGAACAGTTGCTGGCCTTTGGTCACCTTTTCATTGTCGTGAACAAAGACGTCGCTTATCAGGCCAGAAACGTCGGCGGCGACCGTCACCACGTCAGCACGTACGCGGCCGTCGCGCGTCCATGGTTCGAGCATGTAGTAGCTCCAGAGCTGCCAGCCAGCAAGAATCGCCACCGACACCACGAAAAGCGTGAGGAGCACTCGGCCGAGCGAAGCAAAAAGGCGTTTCATCGTTGCATCTCCGATTTCACATCAACGCCGTCACGTGAGTGGCAAAATGGTTGCGACTGCCGCCGTGATGACAGCTAGCAAGATTACATAGATCGCCAAGTCGAACAGCGCGCGATGCCAGACAAAACGATAGATGCCATAGGCATCCAGGAGCCGCTTGGTCGCTAGCTGAAGCATGAAGGCGATTGCAGCAACGACCACAAAAGCCGGAAAATACACGCCATAGATATCGAACTCGCCGATCATCGCATGCTCCATCAAGAGACGCCGGTGGCTTCGCTCCGATTGGGCTGTGCGGCATCCGACACCGTTTCCACGAGCTTATGCGGCGGCGCGTCGGGGTAGAGCGTCCGTCGTAAGCCAACGATCGCAGCCACACAGGCGTGGGTAACTGAAGTGCACGCTGCTACTTCGTCGATCGCAATGTCGACCTTTCGTAATAGCTCGTCGCCGAGCGGTGTGACTCGGCCACGCGCCAAGCCACGGAAGTGCGGGGCGAGGCCGGCAAACATCGCCGCCAACGCCTGCTGTGCTGGCCCCGACATATCGGGCGCGATGGATCGCGTCTCGATGATATTGATGCCGAGCCGCAGATCTTCGAGCGCATCGGCGAATTCGTGCTGCGGATGGGGTTCGAACCGCGGTTTACGGTACACCAATAGCGCAACCCGATCGAGCATCCGGCTTGCCCATTGATCGCGTGTCGAAAGTGCGCGCCCGTCGGCGAGGTTGGCAAGATCGCGATAGGTCGCGCGCATCAGGCGCCGCGTGCTAACCTGCACCCCGATGACACGCATCAGCCGCGTCACCGTTAGTCCCGCCAGACCGCCGACAACGAAGGCGCTGTCCGAGTTGATGATAGTTGCAAGATCGGCCGTGTATCTCGTCTGCAGGCCCATCTCGATACAAAAGGCTAGGGCGAGTGCCAGACCGATCGCCGCATAAGCCGGAATAGCCATGAGAATCCCGGCCGGGATGAGCGTGAAAGCGAGCACAGCGCACAATAGCTCGAACCCTCCAATCGCCGGCAAAATAAAGAATTGGTAGACGACCACGATCGGGATACACAAAGCCAAAATCATCGTGAGGGCGCGCTGCACTGGTGTCGGATCGTCCAATGATGCAAACAGCGTGCAGGCTACAGCGGCAAAGGCGACGGCGCCGCCGCCTTCCGGCCATGCCGTTGCGATCCAGAGAAAGGCGCACAGACCCATCGCGATGGCCGCTGCCAGTGCCGACAACAATGCGATGCCGGCGTCGGTATGCATTGGCTTCGGCCCGAGCTCTGCCGCGGCCGCACGGATGTCGGCGCTCGGCGTCTGCGCCGGGTCGGCGAGATAGGCGGCAAAGTCGAGGCAAGCTTGCCAGGATTCAATCAGCTCAGTCAGGCGCACTGTCAGGTTCACCGTCACGAGATCGGACCAGCTTGACTGGGGGCTGACGGCGGGGGTCGCGGTGACACAACTTTCCTTGAGCTCGGCGGCACGGTGTGGGTCGCGCAATCCTTTAAGCCCCAGCCAGTCGTGAACGCTGGCCAAGAGCTGAGACAATTTTGCGTCGAGTGGTCCGAGGCGCCGCAAAACGGCCAGCCGATCCTCGACAGCGCCTGCCAAGGGCAACAGGGCCACCAATTTGCGATCGAAGGCGCGAACGATACCGATATCCGGATGATGCGGCGAGGTATCGAAGCGCAAGCTTGTGCCCAGCGAATAGAGCTCGCTGATGTCGACGGCGATTCGTCGTCGTTCCATTTCGTCCTGCGAAGTCGCTCGTCGAACCAGTCCGTCGGCGAGCCACTGGCGCGCCTGTGCCATGGCGCTTTTTAATTTTTCTTCGAACGCGGAAAACGCGCTTTTGGGAAAGATAAGACTGTGAACAACCGCGGCGCAGACGACACCGACCGTGATCTCCTCTACTCGCGACACCGCGGTGTCGAATACGGTGTCGGGCGCAAGAACGCTGGGAAAGCCGATTAAGGCCGCCGTATAACCGGATAGCACGAACATATAGGACCGCGGGGTGCGGTCGAGCAGCGAAACGAAAACGCAGAGCGCTACCCAAAGAATGATAGCCAACGTCGTGAGCTCAGGCGCGTCGACC
>Ga0335081_10009546_pt1 | contig 15632 bp, 15 predicted proteins | sample Lox_Sample_35_FD_206713 | JGI IMG/M metagenome (GOLD analysis project Ga0335081, IMG submission 206713) | Soil microbial communities from Loxahatchee National Wildlife Refuge, Florida, United States - Lox_Sample_3.5 | ecosystem: Environmental > Terrestrial > Soil > Wetlands | place: USA... | reverse complement strand
TGGCTCGCCGCTCTTCCGCTCGTGGCTTCACCCTCTGGGCCATTACTCCCGAAGAGGAAGCCGACATTCACGCCGGCCTCATCGCCGGCATGGAAAACGGCACGCTTCGCCCGGTGGTCGGCAAAGAGCTGCCTCTCGCCGAAGCCGCCCGCGCCCACAAAGAAATCCTCGAACCCGGCGCCCACGGCAAAATCGTCCTCGTCTCGTAGCGCTGCCTTCAATACCTCAGACGCTGCGCCGATAAGAGTTTCGCAGCAACGTTGCGTCGGTCGAATCGGACGCGAAACTCAGGTATTTATGGAATTTACACTCGCTCCGTTATCGCAATTCCGAACATAGAGGTAGCGGTTCGGGCGCCGTTTCAGTGGGGTCGGGGATGAAGCCGAGATCATGTTGTTCCTTTTGCGTAAGAATATGTGGGCGATTCGGGGTTACGGCGCATGCTTTTCCAGTCGTTGTGTCTAACGCAAAGAACTGAGACCCTGGAAGCGCTTGGAATCTTCCCAACTGTTGAGATTCTTCGTGTTCAGTTCGAGGCTGAGGTTTTTTCCAGATACTCCAGGCTAACATCCCGATTGTGACAAGCAGTAGCAACGTATTAAGCTTGACGCCTGTGGACTCACTCATGTTTTTTTCCCTTCTCGTTGTTACTTTCCGGCCTAACCTCAATCTCGATCTTTGCATAGGAACGTGGATCACCGAGGCCAATGTAGAACTCCAACAACTTCACAAGGCCTCCGCGCAGAGTTTCAGGGAACGACTTTCGGCACGACGGGCACATTTCCGGCACCTGTTCCCTAGTGCCGAGTCGGAGAACTATCTGCGTCCCGCAGTTCTCGCATGCCATCAAGGCATTTTGTAGATCGTCCAAACTTACCCGCAGAACGTTGTATCTAGTCATGCCAGCACCTCCTTCAACTCCAGAACCCCAACTCTACCCTTAAAGAATCCAAACTGGGAGCAGCGTCCGTTTCGTCGCACCCCTTTTCCTCCCCAAACTTGTCTTATACTTGAGGGCTTATTTAGCCAGCCTCATCTCTGCACTGGCTGGCACCGAGACCAACGCCTTGATCCTGTACCTCCATCTCCTACTCTCCGCCCTCGTCGTCCAAAGCTCGGTCTCCAACTATTGGCACAAACTCACCGATCGCACTTTCTCCGGCATCTACCATGCCAACGCCTTCGACCTCGCCATGATGATCCCCTACTTCATCGTCCTCTTCATCTTGGCTCTCTACGGCGCCCATCGCTATTGGCTCGTCTACGAGTATTACGCCTTCTCCAAAAATGTCCCGCCTCCTCCGCCCGAACCCAAATCCTGGCCCCGCGTCACCGTCCAGCTCCCCATCTTCAACGAGCGCTACGTCATTGAGCGCCTCGTCGACGCCGTCTCCCGCTTCGACTATCCCCGCGAACTCCTCGACGTTCAGGTCCTCGACGACTCCACCGACGAAACCACCGAAGTCGCCTCCGCCTGCGTCGAACGCCACGCCGCTCAGGGCCTGCCCATCACCTACATTCACCGCACCAACCGCTCCGGCTTTAAAGCCGGCGCCCTCGAAAACGGCCTGCAAACCGCTCAAGGCGAATTCATCGCCATCTTCGACGCCGATTTCATCCCCGAACCCGACTTCCTCCGCCGCACTATCCCCTACTTCGTCGATCCCGCCGCCGGCTCCAAAATCGGCATGGTGCAGACTCGCTGGACTTATCTCAATCGCGATTACTCCCTCCTCACCCAAGTCGAAACCATTCTTCTCGACGGCCACTTCGTCGTCGAACACGGCGCGCGTTCCCGCCGCGGCACCTTCTTCAATTTCAACGGCACCGCTGGCGTCTGGCGCCGCCAAGCCATCCAAGACGCTGGTGGCTGGCAGCACGACACCCTCACCGAAGACACTGACCTCTCCTATCGCGCACAGCTCGAAGGCTGGAAATTCCTCTACCTCCCGCAAATCGAATGCGCCTCCGAGCTCCCCGTCGACATGAACGGCTTCAAGACGCAGCAAGCCCGCTGGGCCAAAGGCCTGATGCAAACCGCCAAAAAAATCCTCCCCAAAGTTTTTAAGTCCAACGCGCCCTGGCACGTCAAAGCCGAAGCCTTCTTCCATCTCACCGCCAACATCAGCTATCCGCTCATGGTCGTCTTTTCCGCCATGCTCCTGCCCGCCATGATCGTCCGCTTCTATCAAGGCTGGTTCCAGATGCTCCTCATCGACCTCCCGCTTTTCCTCGCCTCCACTTGCTCTATCTCGAGTTTCTATCTCGTCGCGCAAAAAGAGCTTCGCCCGAAAAAATGGTGGCGCACGTTTTTTTATCTCCCCTTCGTTATGGCCACCGGCATCGGCATCTCCGTCCGCAACGCCCAAGCCGTGATGGAAGCGATCCTCGGCAAAAAATCCGAATTCGCCCGAACTCCCAAATTCAAAATCGAAGGCAAAAAGGGCACCTTCGTCGCCAAGAAATACAGAAACAAAGCGGGCTGGATGCCTTATGCCGAAGTCCTGCTCGGTCTCTACTTCATCGGCACCATCTTCTACGCCGTCGCCAACGAAAATTACGCCACCATCCCTTTCCTGCTTCTTTTCGTTTGGGGCTATCTCTACACCGGCTTCATGTCTCTCGGCCAAACCTACTTCGCCCATCTCCGCTTCGGCGTCAACGCCCCCGAAATGCGCCCCGCCTCCACCGGCGCCCCCGGCTTTTAGTCCCACCGCACTTCGTGGCACAGCCATTCCTGGCTGTGCGCTTCGCCAAATCCCCTCGAGTGGTGACAACGCTCCGTCTCCTTAGGAGGTGGGGGCTTCAGCCCCCACGTACGCGACGGCAGCAAATTGGGCTTCAGCCCCTGAAGATAGTCTTCGAGATTGCGCAGCTAAATCGCGTGACCGTCTCCGCTGGCGAGCAGGACTCTGCTATTGTGTTGCTCCGATAAACTGAGGAGCCACTTTGATGCGCACATTTCCGCGATTTGCCGTCCTACTTGCGATTTTGCTTTCAGCTAGTCTTCCCACGCCCGCCGACCAGCGCGACTCTGCCCGCCAACTCCTCACCCGCACCATGTTCAATCCCGAATTTCGCCCCAGGTCCTTCCGCGGTGGCGAATGGTACGGCGACGGCTCTTCTTACCTCGCACTCGAACGCTCCGCGAATGGCCACGGCACCGACATCGTCCGCTACCAAACCGCCACCGGCGCTCGCGACATCCTCATTCCCGCCACCCGCCTCGTCCCTCAGGGCCAAACCGATCCTCTCGACATCGAGGAATATCTGTTCTCTCCCGACGGCCACCAGATGCTTCTCTTCACCAACACCCAAACTGTCTGGCGCCAAAACACTCGCGGCGACTACTGGCTCCTCAGTCTTCAATCCAACGCGCTCCGCAAACTCGGCGGCGATGCCCCTGCCTCTACCCTCATGTTCGCCAAATTCTCTCCCGACAATTCCAAAGTCGCCTTCGTTCGCTTCGACAACAAAAATATCTATTCCGAAGACCTCGCCTCCTCCAAAATCACCCAACTCACCCACGACGGCTCCCCCACCGTCATCAACGGCACCTCCGACTGGGTCAACGAGGAAGAACTCGACATCCGCGACGGCTTCCAATGGAGTCCCGACTCCCGCTCTATCGCTTTTTGGCAATTCAACACCGCCGGCGTCGGCATCTACACCCTCATTTACGATCTGAGCGCCCCACGCGGCGAAATGGTCGGCCACATCCCCTATCCCCAAACTGGTCCTTACCCGCAAACTCTGCGGTACCCCTACCCCGAAGCCGGCGCCCCCAATTCCGCCGTTCGCGTCGGTGTCGTCTCGCTCGACTCAGGCAAAACCACTTGGATGCAGACCTCCGGCGATCCCCACGACTTCTACATCCCGCGCATGGAATGGGCCGACGCCACCCATCTCCTCCTCCAGCACCTCAATCGCCTGCAAAATAAAAACGAATTTCTCCTCGCCGACGCCGTCACCGGCTCCTCCGACACCATGTTTGTCGACGACGACCGCGCCTGGGTCGCTTTCAATGACAACGTCATTCACATCAACCATGGCAAAGACGTGCTCATGCTCAGCGAGCGCGCCGGCTGGCGCCAGTTGTATCGTGTCCCTCTCACTTCAGGAAAAGGCCGACTCGTCACTACCGGCGACTACGACGTGGTTGCCGTGGAACGTGTCACTCCCGACGAAAAGTGGGTCTACTTCATCGCTTCACCGGACAACGCAACGCAGCGCTACCTCTATCGCGCGCCCCTCGACGGGTCCGCCCCTCCTACTCGCCTCACTCCCGATCAGCCCGGCGTCCATTCCTACACCATCGCTCCCAACGGCGAATACGCCTTCCACAACTTCTCTTCCTTCAACGATCCCCCGCACTCCGACGTCGTCCACCTTCCCGATCATCGCGTCCTGCGCACCACCGCCGACAATTCCGCCCTCGCCGAAAAAGTGAAACCGTTCTCCTCCGGCCCCGCCGAATTTCTCAAACTCGACGCTGGCGACGGCTTGCAAGTCGACGGCTGGCTCCTGAAACCGCCCAATTTCGATCCCTCCAAAAAATATCCCTTGATTGTCTACGTCTATTCCGAACCCGCCGGACAAACCACCGAAGACCGCTGGCCCAACCTGTTCCTCCGCGCCACCGCCGCCGCCGGCTACCTCGTCGCCAGCTTCGACAATCAGGGCACTCCCGCTCCCCGCGGCCGCGACTGGCGCAAAATCGTCTACAAAAATATCGGCCCGCTTTCCTCGCAGCAGCAATCTACGGCTCTGCAAGCCCTCGAAAAATCTCATCCGTTCATCGATCCGAAGCGTATCGGAGTCTGGGGCTGGTCCGGCGGCGGCACGGAAACTCTCAATCTCATGTTCCGCTACCCCGACGTCTACTCCGTCGGCGTCTCCGTCGCGTCCGTCCCCGATCAGCGCCTCTACGACTCCATCTACCAGGAGCGCTACATGGGCCTCCCGCAGGATTCACCCAAAGCCTACGAACAGTCCTCCGCCATCAACTTCACCTCCGGCCTGAAAGGCCCGCTCCTCGTCATGCACGGCTCCGGCGACGACAACGTCCACTTCCAAGGCTTCGAACTGCTCGTCAACAACCTCATCGCCCTCGGCAAATCCTTCGACATGCGCGTCTACCCCGGCCGCACCCACGGCATCTTCGAAGGCCCGGGCACCACCCCCGACGTCTACTCCAACATCCTCGCCTACTTCGAGACCCATCTCCCGCCCAACCCGCAAAACTAACCACGGCAGCGTTGCCAACGCGCCCACCACATCTCTTTGTAGTGGCGCAGCTCGCTGCGCCCCATCTCGGCCACACGCGTCTAGAATAATGAGATAATGTTGCTGCTATTTAGGAGCGTATGCCATGGCCACCAACGCTCACAGCGTGATAATCCAAGACCCCGAGATCCTCAGTGGTGAACCGGTCTTCCGTGGCACGCGCGTCCCTTTTCGAGCCCTGCTCGACTACCTTGAAGGCGGAGACACACTGGACGAATTTCTTGAGCAATACCCAGGGGTAACCCGCGAACAGGCCATTGCTGCCCTGGAAGAAGCCAAAGCGCTCCTTCTGGCGCGCTTTGCGAAATGAAGGTCCTCATCGACGAATGCCTTCCAGCGGCTCTCCGTACCATTCTCAACGGGATGGGCACGAGTGCGAAACCGTGCGACGGGCCGGTTTCGGCTCCAAGAAAAACGGAGAACTGCTCGCGCTAGCGGAGGGAAATTGGGATGTCTTGCTTACAAACGACAGAAGAATGAAGCACCAGCAGAATATGGCCGGGCGAAAGCTGGCTGTCGTAGTACTCCGCGCGAAATCGAACCGCATGGAGGATTTGCAACCATTGGTGCAACCCTGCGCAGAGGCACCGCTCTCCGTTCTGCCGGGTCAAATCCTCGAAGTCGGCCCGCTTCTAGCGAAATAAACCTGCAGGCGTTGAACAGATGAGCCGCATTAGACTCTCAAGGTCAATGCAATCGGCAATCATCGTCATTGTCGTAGTGGCAGCTTTGTGTCGGTTTCTGGACATACGTGTTCCCGTCCAATACACCTCCTAGCGAAGATCGACTCCTGAAAACCTTTTATTCGAACCGTTCTACGTATGAACGCTTGCGAGACATGATGCTGACAGACGGACAGGTCCGTGCGGTGTATACCCGTTTTGGTGTCGAGACGACATCGTCGGGTTTGCCTCACCCACCGTCCGAAGTACATTTTCCGTCTACTCGCTATGATGAATACAAATCGCTCCTTGAACAGGCGCGTACTACGGAAGTGTTTCGCCGGGGAGACGGCACTTCCGAGATTTGCATTTCGCTCTGGGCGTCTGGCTTCGGAGGGGATACTCGACACGTCGATCTCTGCTGGCTCGACCACGCGCCAACCAATCAAGTTCTCCGCCTGGACGATTTCTACAAAACTCCAAAGCGCCGGCATCCTGTGTTCAGGCGGGTTGATGAAAATTGGTATTTATGGGCCGATTGGTAAAAGCTAGGAGAGGTCTCGCGTTCACGCCGCCAGCTTCTGCTCCGCCAGCACATGCGCTGGCACTTTGCGCAAATCCCACACCACGCCGCACCACGAAAGCGCCTTCAGCGTGTAGTACGTAATATCAATCTCCCACCAGAAAAACCCCTGCCGCGCCGAAGCCATGTAGTGGTGATGATTGTTGTGCCAGCCCTCGCCCAGCGTCAGCAGCGCCAGCAGCCAGTTGTTCCGGCTGGTGTCGGTCGTCTCATAGCGCCGCCTGCCAAACAGATGCGAAAGCGAATTGATCGTAAACGTGTCGTGCCACAGCAGCACCGTGCTCAGGCAAAAGCCCCAGACAAACAGCGGAAATCCGCCGGCCAAAAACAGAATCGCTCCCAATACAATCGGCGGGACCATGTGGTACTTGTTCAGCCAGCGCAGTTCCGGAAACTTTGCAAAGTCCCCGATGTATTCCAGCCGCGTGTCGTTGTACTTGTCCGAAACGATCCAGCCCACATGCGACCAGAAAAAACCAAACAGCGTTGGCGAATGCAAATCCAGCTCTTGATCCGAGTGCCGGTGATGATGCCGGTGATGCGCCGCCCACCACAGCACGCCTTTCTGCGCCGACGTCATCGCCACAAACGCCATCACGAACTGAAACACCCGGCTCGTCTTGAACGACCGATGCGAAAAGTAGCGATGATACCCGGCGGTCACGAAAAACATCCGCCCTACCAAGAGCGCCGCACACGTAATCAAGTACGACCAGTGAAAGGGAACAAAGAAAATCCACAGCGCCAGCACATGAATCACAGCAAACGGCAACGACAAAAGCAGCGAAATCCGGGATCCATTCGGCAGGGGTATCGACAGCGCACGCGGCGCGACTAAAGCCATTCCGTTTCCTCCGCGTCCGGGTTTCTTGCAGGCGGGACGCTCGTTAACTTCTCTGCGAGCGCGAAACCCAGCCGGAGCTTACGGCACCGCTCACCACATTCAGTCTAAGGACGCTTGCGACTACGGGTCAAGACGTACCGAAGAACAGGTATGCGTATAGTTTAGATGCTTCGCGCTGGGTTCTGTTGTACACAAGCACAGAAAATCTTCGCAGTGACTTTGCTCACTCTGCGCGATTTTTTCCATCCGTGACGCAGCGCACGCAGCTCACGTAGGGTCATCCTTCTGAGGATGACCGCCTTCTTCTTGCAGCAAACTCCGCTCCGAAATCCCCGATCGCTCACAGCCGGGCGAAACGGTGATGCCCCGGGCGCGGCCAGCAAATGCGAACAAGCTCTCATTCCGAGCGTAGCGAGGAATCCACTCTTTCCTCGCCCTGTCGAGCCGAATTGCGCCTCAGCGAGCCGGAGACTCCGCAAAGCGCAAGTTTCGGAACGCCATCCTGGTAGCACAGGCACTCTTGCCTGCGCCGCGTTTACACGTGCAAGCGTGCTCCGCGGAATAAAAAGTTATGCTATCGTCCTCAACGCAATCCCAAGGAGAAAAAGCCGCGATGTAGTGGCGGGTCTTCAGACCCGTTCTTTTGCGGTGCCCACAACCCAAATGGCTGAACGCCCCGTACTTGTCGGACTCGTTCCTCAGGTCGTCGTACTCGATCCCGGCGACCAAATCTCCTGGCTCTCGGACGCCGGCAACCTCCGCGTCGAATTCGACGTGAACCGTTGCCCGTTTTCCTCGAACGTATTCCAGGCGCCGGCTGGCGTCCGTCTGCTCAGCGGTCCGCCGCGCCCGGGCTCAAAAACCGCCACCTACAAGTATCGCCTCTGGCTTAACGACCAACTCGTCGGCCAAGGCGAAGTCATCCTCCGCGACAAGTAACCGTCACGCGAAGCAATTCCGCAATGTGGGGGACGTTTTAGCGCGTCCCCTGTACTCACCAAAAAAATGCCGGAAAGCAACAGCCTAACCGGCCATGGCTTCCCGGCGAAAACTCACTCTCACAAACTGTCATGGAGCGCGCCGAGGCATCGGTTTTTCGCCTCGATCGACGCCACAGCAACCGCTTACGACTTCGGCTGCTTCGCGATAATGAGGTCCTTGATCTTGGCGTAGGTCGCCGCCGGCACGATCTTCTTATTCAGTAGGTCGGTCTTCATCTTGTATGGCCGGCCATCGATAATCTTCTGCGAGTACGCGTCGCCAATCCCCGGCAACTCTTTCAACTGGTCCTTGGTCGCCGTGTTGATGTCCAGCAGGCTACCCGCTTTGGCTTTGGCATCGCTTGCCGTCGATTTGGCTTGCGACGACGCGCTCGCTGCTTTTGAACTTGGCGCCGTCTGCCCATACGAATGCGCCGCCCCGACCGCCAGAATGATCGTGCACAACGTCAGAACCAGGGCCCTCAGTTGTTTCGTCATTGGTTCCCTCCGTTTGAAATTCGAAAATTCGTCGCTAGCTTAGTCGCCGGCGGCGGCGACGCGCGGCGGTTCCATGGACTCGGCCAAGCCGCGGCGCATGGTGCCCAGGGCAAACGCCGGCACTTCGCGCTCTGGCGCCAACGAGATGTTGGCAGCCCGTCGAGGGAACTCCGCCCGCTGGTCCAGCTTCAGCCCGGCTTCGCGCAGGAACTCGACCGAGAAGCCCATATCTTCGGCGCGGTCCACGCCCCAGAACCACAGCTTTTCTTCCTGCCGCTGCAGAAAATCGAGGGATTCTTCCAGCTTCTTCATCGCCCGGTCGAAGGAGCCGGCCAGAAAGAAGACGCGCAGGGTCCAGGCGTGCCGAGGGTAGAAGACTTCAATCCGCACACAGTACTTGCCAGATTGGTTGCGTTCCATACTGCAGCGATAGTCGTTGCGGACGTTGGGCATACGGACGGGCGTCTTTTTCATAGGACCCTAAGTTCTGGCGCTGGGAAGCCATCACCGATTTGGTTTTGTAGGTTTCGATTGGGGCCCGGCGTTGCGATTACCCCCGTAACCGCGTGTCTGGGCTGAAACCGACCCTCGGGAAGACGTAAATAGGCTAGCTGGCGGCGGACGGAAAGGCAAGGGCTCCGAGGCGAGAACGTAAACCCATTTTAATCTGTTTATTTTCTGTAGTTTACGAGGAATATATCGTATCAGCCCAGATTGGCTGTGCGCAGCTTCTCCGGCATCAACTGCAGCTTGCCTTCTTTTTTCAGGCGGTCTTCCAGCGCGGTTTGGAACGCCTGAAACGCCATTGAGCGCTTGCTTTCGAGCAGCGAGTCGGTGATTTCCTTCTTCTGCTTGTCAAAGTCCGCCGGGTTCGGCTCCTGTTTGTCCACAACCTTGTAGACCAGCCAGCTCTGGCCGACCTGGAGCGGCGCGCCAATGTCACCGACGTTGAGTTTAAACGCCGGTGCGAGCTGTTTGCCGCTGGCGACGCCGGAGATCGAGCCATTGCGGGCAAACGCGTCGCTCGTCTTGGGATCGAGACCTAGCCCCTTCGCCGCCGCGTCGAACTTCTGGCCGTCTTTCAGTCGCTTCAGCAGTTCGTCCGACTTGGTTTTCGCTTCCGTCTGGGCCTTTTCCTGCTTCAGATCGGCGACGACCTTCTCATGGACTTCTTCCAGGCTGCCTTGGTGCGCGGGAAGCACTTGCTTGACGTCGAGAACCAGGTAGCCGCGGTCGGTGTGGATCGGCAGGCTCAATTCGCCGGGACGCAAGCCGAACACTTTGTCGCTGATCTTGGTTTCCTGGGAATTCCCCAACTCGATGAGCGGATCGGTGGCCGAAACCGGGCGCGTCTCGCCGACGGCGAGGTGGTATTGCTTGGCCAAATCGTCGAGAGTGAGCTTGTTGTTCTGGCGAATGGCCTGCGAAAGCTTGTCGGCCAGGCCGGCGGCCTGCTGGTCGGCCGCGTTTAGCCGAGCGTCGGTTTCCAGCTTGGCTTTCACTTCCTCAAATGGCTGGGTGTGCGCCTTTTCCGTGTCGATGATCTTGATGATGTGGAAGCCGTACTGCGTTTTGATCAGGTCGGAAATCGCGCCTTTGGGCAGCGAAAAAGCGGCCTTCTCGAACTCCGGCACGAACTGGCCCCTGACACTCCAGCCCAGATCGCCGCCCTTGTCCTTGGTGCCGGGATCTTCGGAGTATTTCTTGGCTAGCTCTTCGAAGTTGGCGCCCTTTTTGGCTTGGGCTAGAACATCCTCCGCCGTCTTCTTTACTTCGGCGACTTCTGCATCCGGCTTGCCCACCGTGTTGAACAGGATGTGCTCGGCATGGACGCGGTCGGGAACCTGGTAGTCGCGAATATTCTTTTGGTACTCGAGCTTTAGCTGGGACTCGGGAATCTGCACGCTCTGGCGAATCTGGTTGACGTCTACCACAGCGTATTGCACGACGCGCTTTTCGGGAACCTGGTAGCGTGCCTTGTTCTTGTCGTAGAAGGCTTTGATTTCGGCATCGGTCGGCGTGATCTTGGCTTCCAGGTCTTCCGGCTTGATGAAGGCGTAGTCCAGTTTGACTTTCTGGTTGCGGTAGTTGAACTCCTGCTGGACTTCCGCGGGGCCGACGCTGATGCCGTCAGTCACCAGCTTGGAGAACTTTTCCTGGAGCATGCCTTTGCGAACGGCATCTTCAAATTGCGAAACGGTCATGCCGGTGCGCCCCTGCACCAGCGCGGTGTATTGGTCCGGCGGAATGGGCACTTCGTTGTTGAACGCGGCGGGCAGGATTTGCCGGATGCGGTCGGCGATCTCGTCGTTGGAGACCGTGATGCCCAGGCGATTCGCCTCGAAATCCATTTCCTTTTCGACGAGCAAGCGCCGCAGCACTTCCTGCTCGTAAAACGGCATCATCTGCGGAGGGACTTGCTGGCGCTGCGTAAGCTGCTGCACTTGCTGGCGCACGTCGTTGACGGTGATGGTCTGGTCGCCCACCTTGGCGACCGCATCACTGGCGACTCCCGTGGTGCTGCCGGCAGGGCCGGTGGGCACAAGATAGAGCAGCATGCCGCCCGAAAGCATCAGCACCACGATGCCGAAAAAAATCTTGGTGTACAGTTTTTGCGAATCCTGACCTGCCATTACAGATTCCCCCAAAGTTTGCCGGATAAACTTAGCATTATAGGAGATTGCGGTGCCGCATGGAAAGAAGAAGTGATGCGTGTCCGGTGTCCTCCGCGGTCTCGCATAGCCCGCCAGGAAAAGCGAATGAAACGCAGAGGCGCAGAGTACGCAGAGTGACTCAGCGCGAGAAAGCTAAAGCCTATGCCACTTTCACTAAAGCTGGTGCCACGTTCAGAGCGGCTAAGGACGATTGGCGGAGCGCAACAAAGCCTGGGTTTCGGCGAAGGATTTTTGCCGGGCTTGTTTAGCTTCGTAGGCGCGCATGGCTTGCGCTTCCTGGTGGACACCGGGAACGGTGTTGAGAAGCAGCTGCGCCAGGTAGCCGATGGCGAGAGCATCGCGGCGGTCGATGCGCTGGCGAGCGAGTTGTTTGGCGACGTTGGCGAGGAGCGTGTTGACGCGTTCGGCGGTGTTGAGATTGCCGGTGCCGGCGAGGAGATCGGCGGCGAGAACTTCGGGATCAGGCTGCAGGGCGGCTTGCGTTTGGCGAAGGTGGTAAGGACAGAAGGATTCGTCGGCGACGCGAAGCATGTGGCAATGGTAGCCGCGAGGGGAGAGGTGCTGGCATTGGTTGGAGACGACGAGTTCGGCGGAGATTGGTTCTGCGGAGATTGGTTCTGCGGACATGACAGTTCCTTTCGGTGAGTAAAATAAAGACGTAACGAAGTAACGAGGTAAAGAAAAGGCAGTGCTGCTCCGGCCTACGGCAGGCAGGTCGTGGCGCGCGCTGGCGGGAATGTGGCCTTTTCGGTAAGTCCTTTGGAATGAGAAATTTTGCAGACCCTACTAGATAAACCCTTTGGAATCAGAAATTTTAAAAAAAAGGGGGAGGGGGTGGGGTCTGGGTGTGGTGCGTAAGTCCTTTCGATGGCCCCCCCATGCTGAACAAGCTCTGGCTGCGGCGGGCGAGGCGGAATTGCGAGGAGGGTGGCGCGGCGTCCTGCGTAATTCTTACCTGCAACTGCACGAAAAAGTATACCATATAGGTACGATTTGTCAAGGATTATTTTAGACTGAAGGTAAGTTGCTGGACAGGAAGGACTTGGGTGGGAGAGCGGCCCGGATGGGGCGGGGTGAGTTGGCTCTAAACCGCACCGGAAAGGCGACACATGCGCTCCGCTCAGCGCGAGCGGGTGCGGCACTCGACCGTCCACAAACATTGTACATACAGGTGTATTGACAAAGAATTGCCAAAGCGGGAAGCTGGGAGGTGCGCGGTGCGGTTTGAGTGGGATGAGGACAAGAGCGAGCGAAACCTTCTGAAACACGATGTGCGTTTCGCGACGGCGATGCTAGTTTTCGAGGACCCACTGGCGCTTTCGCAACGCGACTTGGCTATCGACGAGGAAGAACGCTGGATCACGGTCGGAGCGATTGGCCCGGGAGCGATCCTCACGGTGGTGCACACGCAGTTTGAGCGAGATGGTGAGGAGTTCGTACGAATTATCTCGGCTCGCGCAGCGGATGCGCACGAAAAGGGAGCTTATGCGGAAAACAAAAGAGCAGCGGCGAGACATCGCCGCGATCGCGGCAAAAAAAGACGCGGACATTGATTTCTCAGATATTCCGGCGGTGCTGGATTGGAGCGAGGCGGAGGTGGGGAAGTTTTACCGGCCGGCGAAGAAAGCGGTGACGATTCGTCTGGATGTGGATGTTCTGGAGTGGCTGAAGTCGGCGGGGCCAGGGTATCAGACGAAGGCGAATCGGCTGTTGCGGCATGCGATGGTGCATTTGTCGAAGGGGCCGCGAGGCCGGGGCAAGAGATCGTAGCGTCGAGCTTGAACACGCCTCGAAGGTTACGTCACGTCTGTCCCCTGCGGGTTCGAGCCTTAATGCCGATCAACCTTGTATTTCCCTTCTCCTCCAATGATGCCCCGTTTTGCAAATTTATACGCAAGGCGTGGTATTTGCGGACAGCTCTGATTCAGATTGTCTTTCAACTCGGACAAGTACTTTAGCTTCTCAGTTAGTACCTCCTCCGATTCCATTTGCCAACAATCGATGGACCAGAATATTCGGGTCTTGTTCATCAACGAGTCGTACTTATTTCCGGCAGTCTGGTGCGTTGCCGCTTTGGCATTGGGATTGAGGAACGTCAGGACGGCGGATAGGGCGGCTACAATCAACGCGAGAATACCAGCAGCGACATGGTTCGCATCGAATTGCGCGAAGGCTGTTGCTCCGATGATCGCAGATATTACAACTACAGGGACACCGACTACCAAATGGAAACTAGACCATACTCTTGCGGCTTCGAAATGCCCTTTGGACGAATACAACAGTGCTTCTTCGATGCGTTTTGCTTCTTTTATGATCTCGTCTTTTGCCTTCGAGACCGGAATCTCACCAGTTGTAGGTTGATTAGCCATAAGCTGGAAAGTAGTCTCCGAAGACTTTACGCCACATCTCTACTGCATTCTGGACGTAGCCGCGTCGCGCATAATCTTCGGCCTTGATTGCTCGTTCGTAGGCGAGTTCGAACTTTTCGACAGCTTCCCGGACTTTTTCCTGGGTGTCGATGTACTTCCCTAAATCATCGCCGTAGCCAGCCGGGTCCAAATTCTTATCCTTGATGACGGCTCTACCTTTGTCGAAGTAGTAGCGGATACCGGAAGGAAAATCGGAAATTGTGACGCCTTTGAGAATCTGAATGGCGAGCGCTTCAAGATGAAATGAGCGAAAGTACTTGCCAATTGTCGTGTTCCAACCCTTTATCATTTTTGCGAGCGGAACTAAGTCCCCGTTGTGGGCGTCGTTCTGGGAACTCATTATCTCCACGTGCTTTTTGGGGTCAGTCGAGAGCCACGTTTTTGTCACAGAATTCGGGATTAGGTAACCACCACCGCTACGGCTGAAACCGGGTACCACGTCTACAACGAAGTCCTCGAACCGGATACTGATTGCCTGACCATTCCGGCTGATATCTGGTGTTCTCGTATAAGTCTTTTTCAGTGTCCGCTTAACCAGTTCAAGAAGTCCGGCCTGCCCCCCTTTGTTGTATTGGTAGAAATATCGCCCGTCGAGCTGAACGAAGATGTCCACGTCTGCTTCTTTCAATGGGGCAATCATGGTGTTCCGGGAGTAGGAGCCAGTTAAGAACGAATCCACGATAGACAGGTCGGCTTCCAGTGCCTCCCGCACATTGGTTTGACGAGTTGAGACAGTTGTCTTTTGCAGGCCCGTGATTTCAAGATTTCGCCTCAACTCAACGAAAGACTGGGCAATCGTGGTCGCCATCGTTTATCGCCACGCCATTAGGGGAGAGGCCTTCATTGAGCAGATGCTACCACATAGGTTACGATGCAGGCACAGTGACTGGCCTTGAGGTGTGGAAATGAGAGCGTTGTCACTCGTGGCCCTATTTGTTTCCGCGCAATCTCTGATCGGCGAGCAAACATCACGACAGAGGGCCGGGAACGTTCTATGTGCTGGGACGCACGGGTCGCATCACGCACCTTTCGATTGGTCGTCGTGACAAACAATCGCAAAGTCGTGGCAGTGACGGCAATCGCTAAGAGCTTCGTCAAGGGACTCTTCTTTCTCGCATTGCTCTATGCATTGTTTCGGTATGTCGGTGAGTTCTCTGAGCGGGAAAGCGTTGTATTGGCGATGGTCGCGTGGATTGGGTATGGCCTGTACGAACGGCTAAATATTCCTCGCGTCGAAACGGTTTTCACTCCTTTTCGTGTCTCTTTCTTTCCGAACTGGTACGAACTCTTGCTGGATTTCAAACTCATCAAGGATAAAGAAGATTGGAAGCGGTTGTGTGAAGCCGAGGATAAATTGCCAGCCTCGCAATTTCGAGTCTTTAAACAAGGATTTTCTTTCAGCGTAGTCCAACCGCCTTCAGATGAAGGTCTGATGCCCGGACTGACTTTCTGGGACAACCGGAAGGTGTTCATAGGTGAGCTGGAATTGAGCGAACCGATCATCGAAAAAGAAGGGGATCGCTGGGCCTTTGGACGATTTGGCGAGAAACACGAATTTTTCGATTGTAGTGCTCCCCGCTCAAACTAGACTGCCGGATTCGGTATGATTCAGGGCCTCCAACAGGAGGCAGCATGAGCAGAAAACCACGCATAGATCGATCCCCGGAAGAGAAGT